>Ga0302322_100000217_pt1 | contig 41880 bp, 49 predicted proteins | sample Fen_T0_2_FD_203757 | JGI IMG/M metagenome (GOLD analysis project Ga0302322, IMG submission 203757) | Peat permafrost microbial communities from Stordalen Mire near Abisko, Sweden - Fen_T0_2 | ecosystem: Environmental > Terrestrial > Soil > Wetlands > Permafrost | place: Sweden: Abisko...
TGAAGCGCACCATTGGATACACACGCAAGGTGGACGCGCGAACAGTAGAGGCGCTGCGCGCACCTCTCAAAGCGTTGCACGTTTCTCTTGACCGCTTGGTTGATTGGAAGCCTGCACTGGTAACAAAGGAATACCGCGAGCTAACAGCCGAAGCGCGGGCAGTCTTTGATACCTGCTTGACCACAACGCCGGGCCTGCCTGCACTTGAACTTGTGCCGCCGAAGGATGCAAAGTGATCGCCGCTCTGCTGTCAAAGGCAAAGGCTTTCTTTGTGCAAGACGTGCCTGCCGAGATCGACGCCTGCGAGGCTTGCGGCATGCTGGCTCTACACTGCACAGAAGAACAAGCAGCGACATGCAAACTTAGGTTGTGCGTAGAAGCGGAACGCAAAGCGGAGGCGCAGCCGTGAGCGATACAATCGGCGAAGCGCTGCTAACTGCTGTCCGCCGCCGCTCCATTGCACGCCAGCGCGTGAAAGACGCCAGGCAAGCGCTGCATACTGCCGAGCTAGAGCAAGCCGACGCCGACGCAAACGTGCGCGAAGCTGAAGCAGCAGAACGCAAGGAAACACTATGACGATTAAGTGGCTCACGACAGATCAGGTTGCCCGCAACGGCGTAAAGATACTAGGCTACGGCGTCGGCGGCGTGGGCAAGACGACGCTGATTGCAACCGCGCCCGCGCCGTTCGTAATCAGTGCAGAAGCTGGCCTGTTGTCACTGGCTCGCCACAAGATACCAGGCGCTGCCGTTTCATCGCTCGCTGAATTAGGCGAAGTGTGGCGTTGGGTAACTGAAGCAAACGAGGCGAAGCAATTTGCAACCATCTGCGTTGACTCCTCGACAGAGATTGCTGAGGTACTGTTGCAAACACTCAAGGCGAGCAACAAAGATCCGCGCAAAGCCTACGGCGAATTATTGGATCAACTAATGGCAATCCTGCGCGGCTTCCGTGATATTGTGGGCAAGCACGTCTACATCACAGCAAAGGAAGAATGGGCGAAGGATGAAGCATCGGGCGCTATGCGGTTTCAACCCATGATGCCAGGACAGAAACTGGGTCAACAACTGCCTTACCTTTTCGACGAAGTTTTCCGGCTAATTGTGGCGCGAGATCAACAAGGCAAAAAGCAGCACGTGATCTGCACACAAGCAGACTATCAATACGAAGGTAAAGACAGGTCAGGCTGTCTTGCGCCTTTTGAGAAACCAGACCTGACGGCAATTATCAACAAGATCACAGGAGGCACGAAGTAACCATGGCACAACTATTCCAAACCCCATTCGACGCCAACACAGTCAAACCAAATGAGGCTTTCGAGCCCTTGCCCGCTGGCTGGTACAATGCGCGGATCATCGCCAGCGAGGCGAAGCCGACGAAAGACAACAGTGGCGGATACCTTGAATTGCAGCTTGAGATCATCGACGGTGAGCACGCAAACCGCAAGGTGTTTGACCGCCTGAACCTGTGGAACGGCGGCGCGAATGCCGTCAAGGTGTGCGAGATTGCACAGCGCCAGCTTTCGGCGTACTGCCATGCAACGGGCGTGCTGATCTTGCAGGACTCCAACCAGCTTCACGGAATTCCGCTGAAGATCAAGCTGGCCGTGCGCACGCAAGAAGGTTTCGAGCCTTCCAACGATGTCAAGGCTGTGAAGCACATCCAAGACGGTGGTGCAGCCGTTGCGCCTGCCTCGCCGTTTGCAGCGCCCGCACCTGCTGCTTCACCCTTCGCGCCGCCTGCCGCTGCGCCAGCCGTTGCGCCCTTCGGCCAGAATCCCGCGTTGCCACCGCAGCCTGCGCAGCCTTCTTTCATGCAGGGGCCTCCTGTAACGGCAGCGCCAGCCGCGGCACCGTGGTCGCCTCCCGCTGTGCCTGCCGACGCCCCGTCTGCCGGTCCTGTTCCGCCCTGGCGAAAGTAGCCCCGTGATCGAGGTACGGCACCCACTGTAAACGGTGCCAAGGAAGCGTGTTCTAATGGTCTGTTGCGCACGCCCGCGAGGTGGAAGGCGGACAGTCTCGGTAAGATACCATTGATCAGGTAATGCAGGTTCGATTCCTGCCGCTTCCCCGAAAGGACCGACATGGTTACAATAGCGCACAAGACCCTAGCAGCTATCCGCACCGCAATTGAAGCCGATCAAGGCGCGAAGTTCCGCACGTTGCTGCGCGAGTTGCTGCCGCTTGCCGAGGATGCTTACCGAGGTGAGGATGATCCTTTTCGCTCGCACCTTGGCGCAAGCGTGATCGGTGACGACTGTGCCCGTAAACTCTGGTACGGCTTCCACTGGACAACAGCAGCGGCACACACTGATCGCATTCTGCGCCTGTTCAATCGCGGACATTTGGAAGAGCCGCGTTTTGTGGCCATGCTCGCGGCTGCCGGGATCAAGGTGTATCAGTACAAAGCGCCAAGCGAGCAATTCAAGATCGCTCTGCACGGCGGGCACTTCGGTGGCAGCCTTGACGGCGTAGCCGAAAGCATCGCCGAGGTAGAAGGTCCTGTGTTGCTCGAATTCAAGACCCACAGCGCGAAGTCTTTCAACAAGCTAGCGGGAAACAATTGGGCGGCGCACAGCTTCGCACCTGAACAGTCAGGCAACGGCTTTGCAGGTGAAGGCGTCAGGCATTCCAAATTCACGCATTACGTGCAAATGCAGATGTATATGGCCGCGTATCAATTGCAGCACGCGCTTTACCTCGCTGTGTGCAAAGACGATGATTCACTGTATGCCGAGATCGTGCCGACTGACGCTGCAATCAGCGACGCGTTTGCCAACCGAGCGCGCGAGATCATCTTTGCGCAGGAGCCGCCCGCGCGAATCAAAAACGATCCCTCATGGTGGCAGTGCAAGTTCTGTGACAAAGCGCCAGTATGCTACGGCAAGGTAGCGCCTGCGCGCAACTGCCGGACGTGTGTGCAAAGTGAAGCACTTCACGCAGGAACGTGGTTCTGCCATCTGCACCAAATCACGCTTGACAAGACCGCGCAGTTAGCCGGATGCCCAGAATACGGAGCGCGCAAGCTATGAGCCCTGGGCATCTTGCTTGGCTGCTGACCAAAGGCAAAGCCGAGATCATCGATCGGCAGACGTACACGCTGCTACTGACTTGGATGTCACCAAAGGCGATCAAGCGTGATAACTGATTTTGAAGTCAGCAAGGCAGCGCCGTCTGCAAAGCCCAAACGGCTCTACGATACGGAAGGTATGTATCTAGAGATCGCGCCGTCGGGCGGCAAGTGGTGGCGGCTGAAGTATCGCTTTGCGGGCAAAGAAAAGCTGATTTCATTAGGCACCTATCCCGATGTGAGCTTAGCGGACGCCAGAGACAAGCGAGATGCAGCGCGTAAGCTGCTCCACGAGGGCACGGACCCGAGCGCCAAGCGCCACGCGGAGAAAGCGCAATTCATCGCCGCAAACACCGAAGCGACGGAGGGCGACCTTGCGTATATAGCGCGCGCACAACTCCACGACGTGATTGAGACTACAGCACTATTCCTTGGTTTACCTCCCACAGCTACGTGGGCGCAGTGTAAGGCCAGCATGTTGAAGCGAAGCAGACCGCTAGCGCCGTGGGCACGCAAAATCCTGAAGGACGACAATGAAACCACGTGATTACCAGCAATATGGCGTCGATTGCCTCTGGCAATACTTCACCGAAGGCAACACGGGAAACCCTATTGTGGCGATGCCAACTGGCACAGGCAAATCGGTTGTCATTGCGCAGTTTCTTGTCGAGGCTTTCCGCCAGTACAGCAGCACGCGCGCAATGCTGCTTTCGCACGTCAAGGAGATACTACAACAAGATCTAAACTGGCTGCTAAAGCTGTGGCCGACTGCGCCCGTTGGTGTCTACTCTGCCGGACTTGGGCGCAAGGAAGCCTACGCGCCGATCACTGTTGCCGGTATTGGATCTGTCGCAGGCTGCGCCGCTGCCTTCGGCTTTATTGACTTTGTGATCGTGGATGAATGCCACCTTGTTTCGCCAAAGGAAGACACGCTTTATCAGACGTTCATTCGCGACTTGAAACAAGCCAACCCACAACTAAAAGTGATCGGCCTGACGGCTACGCACTACAGGCTAGGACAAGGCGATCTAGTTAACGGCGGCTTGTTCACCGACGTGGCCGTGGACATGACGGAAATGGCTGCTTTTAATTGGTTCGTCGATGAAGGTTATCTAGCACCGTTGATTGCACGGCCTACACAAACAGAGCTTGACGTAGGCGGCGTACAAATACGCCAGGGCGAATACAATCAGAAGCAATTGCAGGGCGCAGTTGACAAAGCGGAAGTAACCCGCGCCGCACTGGCCGAAGCGCTGCGCTTAGGAGCCAACCGCGCACACTGGCTAGGCTTCGCTAGCGGTGTCGAGCACGCAGAGCACTGCGCGGAATACTGCAACGAGCTTGGCGTGTCTGCGACTGTTGTCCACAGCAAGATGCCTGACGGCGAGCGGGATAAGCGGCTCGCTGCCTACCGCGCCGGGGAGTATCGCGCCTGTTTCAATAACGGCGTACTGACGACCGGCTATGACTTCCCACTAATTGATCTGATCATCGGGCTACGTCCAACGCAGTCGCCAGGCTTGCACGTGCAAATACTAGGACGCGGCGGACGCCCTGTGTACGCGCCAGGCTTTGACTTGTCCACAGCACAGGGTAGGCTCGCAGCCATTGCGGCGTCGCAGAAGCCAAACTGCTTGGTGCTGGACTTTGCAGGCAACGTGCGGCGCTTGGGTCCGGTCAACGATCCTGTCACGCCGAAAAAGAAAGGCAAAGGCCAGGGCGAAGCGCCTGTGAGGGTATGCGAGGGCTGCGCGTGCTACGTGCATGCGTCGGCGCGCGTGTGCCCCTATTGTGCGACGGCATTCCAAATCAAGGTGAAGTTCAAGGCGCACGCGACAGAAGACGAAATCATCAAGCGCAACGATGCGCCGGAAATAGTCGACGTGCCTGTTGACCGCGTGGTGTACGCAGTCCACGCCAAGCCTGGAAGCCACGAAAGCCTGAAGGCTAGTTATCACTGCGGCCTGCGCATCTTTTCCGACTGGCTCTGCTTTGAACACGACGGTTACCCGAAACACAAAGCGCATGTGTGGTGGCGCGAGCATGCAGGAACAGTTCCGCCGCGCACAGTTGTTGAAGCTACAAAGCGCCTTCCTGAGTTACGAACGCCAAAGACAATCAAAGTGTGGATTAACAAGAAATACCCGGAAGTGAGGGGCTATGGCTTCTGAAGAACAAAAGCAATTCAATCGCGAAGTAATTGCCAAACAAGTTGAGTTGATAACACGCGGTGAATTCCAGTGCTGTGGTAATTGCTTGCACATACAATTGAGCACAGGCGGTGCCGAGCATTGCACGCTATACAGCACATTGCCTCCGCTTGCTGTGTTGCTTGTCGGCTGTGAAAGCTGGGAGCCAGGAGCACCGTTTTGATCGCCGCTGCGCTACTGCTGACACACGGATCGCGGCGCATCTGGCCGCACGTTTGTCGCTGGCCAGGACTAGGCGTAGCCGACGGAAGGCAAAGTGAGGTAGACGAGGATGGCGAAGTCTGGACATACTATCCGCTGTGCGTCAAATGCGGCCACAAATTCGCTGTGCCAGATAGCGGGCTAGTTTGCTGCGTCTGTTTAGCAGTCAAATAGCCGAGCAAAATCAAGGCTTTGTAAAATAGTTACTATCAGCTATTGACTCAAAAGCAGCCGTAAAGTAGTGTCTAGGAATGGAAACGATGCTCACTTTGATTCTAGCCGCCACACTGAATTCGCAGCCTGTAGCGTCTGCCACGTGGACCTTGACTGTTGCGCTCGAAACCCAACACGCCTCCCAAGTCGAGCGCCACGCGAAAGCCGAGCGCCTTGGCTCATGGCTTGACGGCTTGGACGGCGAGCGTATCCGCGCCGCTGCCGCCTACAGCCCCTTCGCAGACGATGCAGCCGACGCCAGCCCCTTCGCAGAGTAACGACACAACACAGGAGCACTGCCATGCAAACAAGACCAAACGGACCGGGCATCTACGGCGAAATCTTTTTGCCAGCTAGCACGCGCCGAACAGTGCTGCAAGAGATGCACCGTGATCGCGACTACCTGCGCGCAATGCCTGACCCGCAGCAGGTAGCCCGCGAGCTAGATCGCCGCCTGGCCGCGAAGCCGCGCACGCTGCGCGACGTGGCTGTTGACTACCTCGCACTAGCAGCAACAGCGCCGAAGGTGAAGCCGTGAACGCGCTTGACGACTATCTTCAAGAAGCCGACGAAGACGAACGCCGCTACAGCGAAGACGAAGACAGCGGCGATCCTGAAGATGCAAGCTATGAGGATGAAGCGTGAAAGTGCTCATTGACACCGCTTCCTGCGTCTTTTCTTTTCAGCTATCGCCAGGCGCAAAAGTAGTAGAAGGCGACGCGACGTTGAACCGCACATACAGCGCCCTCACGCTAGAGCAACTGCGCCGCCTGTATCGCAACCACACGGGCTACACGCTTGAGACGACCGACTACAACGCCGCAGTTCAAACTTGCAAGACGCTTGCAGTTAGGCTAATAACGTCAGAACAAAGGAGAGGCTACCATGTCCACAAAGACGAAGAAGGCGACGCCGGTTAAGCAGACCGCGAAGCCTGCGGCTAAAAAGCAAGCCGCGAAGAAACCAGCACCAAAGAAGTCTGTCAAGAAGTCCAACAACAAGAAAGGTATGCAGCCCATGCAAGATGCTCCTGTGAAGTCCCAGATCGAAGTGTTGCTAGAAACCATGATCGCCAAGCTGTCAGAGCTTGTGCAGATCGAAACCTACTGCGCGGAAAAGATCGCGGCAAAGTACGAAGCGCCCGTAGCGCCAGCCGTCGCAGCGCCTGCCGCTGTGGCACCTGCCGCCGCGCCCGCCAGCATTCCCGCCGCGCCCGCCAGCATTCCTGCCGCGCCCGCGCCTGGCGTTGCTGCCGCGCCTGCTGCACCGGCTACACGGCCAGGACAGGGCACAATCGGAGGTCTTGTGTGGGAGTATTGCGACGGGCTGAATAGTCAGCTAGGCAAGGCTCCAACAAAAGACGAAGTGATCGCCGCGGTCAAGCAGTACAGTCCCGTGTTCAACGGCCAGCCGATCAACGAATTGACCGTTTCCACTCAATACAGTAAGTGGCGCTCGGCACAGGGCTTGCCCCGCCTGCCACGCGGCTTCGGCGCTAACAAGCCTGCCGCCGCGCCTGCGCCTGTTGCAACGCCAGCCCCTGCACCGTCGGCAATGGCGCTGCCGCTGCCTGCTCCTGCGGCAGCCCCTGCGTTCGTGCCGCCTGTTGCGGCTCCTGTTGCGCCGCCAGTAGCGCCGCAGCCTGCGCCCGTAGCAACGTCGCTGCCGCCGTGGCTGCGTAGCGTCTAGCAATAGCGCCCGCTTGTGGGCATAAACGCAAGCTGGCAGATAGCAGGGCGCATGTGGAATGTGCGCGGCTGCGCAGTCGGTTCAAGTCCGATAATCTGCACGATGGAACTTCTACAAGCCTTGAAGTTTGTAGCCGGTGCAGTCGCTAAAAGTGACTATCTGCCGTCACTGCAACACGTAGCAATCGGCGGCGGATACGTCGTCAGTTTCAACGGCACCGTCGCACTGTGCGCGCCTGTGGTGCTTGACCTTGCCGCCTGCCCGCGTGCTGACATCTTTGCAAAAGCTATCGCCGCCTGCACAGAGCCTGCGCAGCTTCACTTGACCGAGCAGGGCTTGCAGGTTCAATCGGGCGCGCTTCGTGTGACGGTGCCTTGCTCACAAGACACATTTCCGCGCGTGTTCCCGGAAGGCTTTGACTGCCTAATCGGCGGGCGCTTCCTGCCTGCGCTCAAAGCCCTGTTGCCTGTAGTGTCCACAGATGCGACCAAGCAATGGAGCAACGGAATACTTCTGCGTGGCTCGGCGGCCTACGCTACCAACAACACGATCCTAGCTGAATACCGGCTCGGCCACGTGCTGCCTATTGACGTGAATCTGCCGCTGGCTGCTGTCCGCGCCCTTGTCCACGAAGACGAAGAACCGACGCGACTACAGGTTAGCGAGCGCTCGGCAACATTCCATTTCAGTGATGGGCGTTGGCTTCGCACTTCGCTTTACCCTACAGTCTGGCCGCAGTCGCTCACGTCACTGTTGAGCCACACGGAAGCAACGCCGCTGCCTGACGGCTTCTTCGCGGCGCTGGCGCAGCTCGAAGGCTTTGTGGATGAAGACGTAGCTTTGTCTGCTGAAGGCTTGGCGACGTATCCTGATAACCGCGCCGCTGTTGCGCTCGCGGGGCTGCCTATTGGTTCGCGCTTCAGTCACGCGCAACTAGCCAAGCTAGCAGAGCTTGCAACGGCGATCAGCTTCGCAGACTACCCGCAGCCCTGCCGCTTCACCGGCGGTGACGCTCGCGGCGTGATAATAGGGAAGGTGTGATGGCTGGTCTATTCTGGACAAACAGCGCCGCGCCTGTCACGCGCTTGATGCCGCCGATCCCTGAAACAGGCTGGAAGCCTCCGCGCGACTTCCCCAACCTTGCAGCGGCGCACGCGCTATGCATTGACGTTGAAACCTATGATCCTGACCTATTAGAGCACGGGCCAGGATGGGCGCGTGGCAAGGGGCACATTGTCGGCGTTGTTGTCGGAACTGACGACGGACACCGCTGGTACTTTCCGATCCGGCACACGGTTGAGCCGCAGGACAATCTAGATCCTGCGCGCGTGCTGGCGTGGGCTGCTGTTGAACTGACCAGGCCGACGCAGCCGAAGGTGGGCGCAAACCTGATCTATGATGTCGGCTGGCTTAGACACGAAGGCGTGCGCGTTGCTGGCGATCTGTTCGATGTCGAATTTGCCGAAGCGCTGCTAGACGAAGCTGCGCCGGTGAATCTAGACGATCTCGGGCAACGCTACCTCGGCACGGGCAAAACATCGTCGGCGCTTTATGACTGGTGTCGCGCCTGGTACGGCGGTGGGGTCGACCAACGCGCGAACATCTACCGAGCGCCGCCGCGCCTTGTGGGGCCTTACGCTGAAGGCGACGTAACGTTGCCTTTTCAAGTGCTGGACACGCAGTGGCCGCGACTGCAAGCCGAAGGCTTGACCGATCTCTTTCGCATGGAATGCGACTTGATACCATTGCTTGTCGAAATGCGCTTCGCTGGCGTCAGCGTGGACCTTGCAGCCGCTGAACACGTGCGTGCCGATTTGCTGAAGGCTTCGCTGGAAGAACAAGCGAAGCTGCGTGCGCTTGTTGGTTTTGAAATCAACGTCAACGCAGCCGCGAGCATTGCAAAGGCTTTCGACAAGTTTGGGTACGCTTACGGGCGCACGGCCAAGGGCGCACCGAGCTTTGACAAAGACTTCCTAGCAGGCTGCAAGCATCCCGTTGCAGACGCAATCAATGAAATCCGCAAGCTAGACAAGCTGCGCGGCACATTTGTGGAAAACTACATACTAGGCGCACATGTAAACGGGAAAGTCTATTGCAGCTTCAACCCGCTGCGAGCCGACGAAACTGGCGCGCGGTCAGGACGTTTCAGCAGCAACGATCCGAATCTACAAAACATCCCGATCCGAAACAAGAAATGGGGTAAGAAGTTGCGCGGCTTGTTTGTTCCCGACGCTGGCCACAAACAATGGCGCAAATTCGACTACTCGCAGATCGAATACCGCTTTCTAGTTCACTACGCTGTAGGCACAGGCGCAGACGAAGCACGTCAGCGTTACCTAACTGATCCCACAACCGACTACCACGCTTGGGTCCAAAATGAGCTTGTTGGCCCGCGTGCTGGTTGGGATATGTCCACACCTGAACTTGCCAAGGCTTGCCGCTTTCTCACTAAAAATCTGAACTTCGGCGCGGTCTACGGCATCGGTGAAATGCATATGGCGGAACTGTTGCAGAAGCCACGCAAAGAAGCGAAGCAGATTCTAGACGACTATCACAAGGCGCTTCCGTTCGTGCGCGCAACGATGCAGGCTTGCATTCAACAGATTGAACAGACCGGCTACATCACAACAATACTAGGCAGGCGAAGTCGCTTTGATTTGTGGGAATCGGCTCAGCAGCGCGGTTCGCTTCCCTTGCCTTATGCCACAGCGTTGTTGCAGTACGGGCAGATCAAGCGCGCTTACGGTTACCGCAGCTTGAATCGGCGTCTGCAAGGTTCAGCCGCTGATTTGTTCAAGGTCGCCATGCTCACGTGCTGGAAGTCAGGCGTCTACGCCTACACAGGAGTCCCGCGCTTGATCGTCCACGATGAAAAAGACTTCAGCGACGCAGGCGGCACGGATGAAGCCTTTGCCGAGATGAAACGGATCATGGAAACGGCGATCCCGCTGCGCGTGCCTGTAATGGCGGAAGAAGAACGCGGAAGCAATTGGGGGCAACTCAAGAGTTGCTAGGATTCGCGATCAGCACGTATTGCGCCAGCCTTGCTAGATGCTCGCCGTTCAGCCTGCCAGCCGTGACAGCTTCGCGAACAGTCGTTCGCACGTCAGCGAAGTCATGGCCAAGCGTTGTAAGCTGACGCTGAACCGCTGCAAGCTGATCCGCCAATCCCTTCAGTGTAGCTGTTACTTCGTTCGCTGCTTTGAGCTTGCGTTCAAGCTCCACGAAGCGCGCTTCACATTCTGCGCGGTTTGCACAGGATTGCATCTAGCGCCCGATCTTTCGCTCGCCTGACGGATCCGAAGGTTCCTCGCGTCTTCGCAACTGATATGGGCGGCTAACTTCCTTTTCCAAGTCGTCAACCTGTTGGATCGTCTTGCCTGCTGCTGCCCACACGTCGTTTATGATTTTGTCCCGTGCGAGAATAAGGTCAGTGCAAACCTTGTTAGTTGCTTGCGCAATCTCATTGCGTAGCACGTGCGTGCTGTCGCGAGACTCTGCCAAATTGTCGGAACGGCAAGCCCCGCAACTCAGTGCGATCTTGTTCACGGCGTCCACAATGTCGCGCATGAACAGCTTGAAGTCGTCTTGTTGCCCGAACATTCTTTCGAGCATGCGTTTAAAGGCCCACACGAAGACAGACAGCACGACAGCGAGCACGACACCTGCGCTGCCGTAATTGATCAGAATTTTAGCTGTTTCTGTCACGGTCGCTCCTACGCTCGAATTATTCCTGTGATGTTACTGTCTGCTTTGATTTCAGCATGTAACCACACAGCGTGCGCAAATACGCCGCCACTATTGGCCGCAATTGCGCAGCGAGAGCCCGCGCAATAAGCCGCGATCACGGCTTGGTGCGTCTGGCTTGTAGTAAGGGCAGCGCTAGCGCCTGCTGCCTGTGCTGTCACTACCGCGCCGCTAACTGCGGCAATGGCTGCCAGCGTAGCAGGCGCGCAAGTAGCGCTTACCGTGGTTTGTGTTGCTTGTGTGGCATTTGCGCTCGCTGTCGCGCCTGCGCACGCCGCAGCCGCGCTAACCGATGCCGATTGTCCAGCGACAGTCGTGCAGGTTGCCCCGCCTGCTGTCGCGCTGATTGCCGTCGCGGAAAATTGCGCCGCCATAGTGGCGCACGTTGCGCCGCCCGCCGCCGCATTGACCACAGCGCCGACAAGCCCTGGTGAAGCTGCAACCGCGCACGTCGCGCCCGCTGCGCTTGCGGTAACGGATACGGCTGAAACCTGGTATGCCGCGATACTTGCCGAAGCTGCGCCTGCGCTTGCGGTAACTGTGGTGCGATGCTCTTGCCTGGCGACTATGGCCGCAACACAGGCGGCAGCGGCTGCCGACACGCTAACAGGCGTTGATTGCCCCGCCGTTGCCGCAGCCGCAGTAGTACCTGTTGCAGTGGCAACAGTAACAGCAACGCGTTGACCGAGCGTAGCTGCCGCGATAGCCCCTGCGGCATTCGCTGTAACTGCCGTTGCAGGAGATCCTTGTACGGCAACGAGGAACACGGTTCCCGGTTGTGCGACATCGATGTCAAATGAAACCGAGTATGTTCCTGCGGCTGAAACTTGCTTGTATGCCGATGCCCCTTGGACACCGACTAGCGCTGGCGCTTGGATGTCCAGAATGCTGAAGCCATTGGTCGGCACGTAGGTGCCGGGCATGGTGCCGCCGCCTGGAAAACAGAACGCGACAAGCAAGGCCGGGCCTGTGGTGGTGACTGGGTTGGAAGTGAGCGTTGATACGGTGGCGGCAATGGATGCCGAGGAGTAGTCATGTATTACAGCCCCGCTCTTAGCCTCCACAGCAAATAGCGTGACCTCGTCCAAGTCAGGCATACCTAATGATGCTTGCGAGACGACGTGTCCTGATCCGCCGGCCAGTGAAGCCTTGCCGTAGATTGCCGATCCGCTGTTGGTGTACTCTGTATAGACGACGCTTGCGCCTAGTTTGGTGTACGTCCCATTCCCCTTATTGTCCGTTACAGCGCCGTCCAGGTTGCCTAGTCCGCCGCGTCCAATTGCGACAATGATCGCGCTTCCTGCTGACTGTGTGGACATCGCAGGACTGTCAACGGCGGCAGGAGATCCGTATTCTTTGAACGTCGTTCCGTGTGCGCCTAGCGTCGGCTGCGCGGTCGTAACTTGTCCCGCGAATGCCGCACACGTCGCGCCTGCTGCCTGTGCTGCCGCGCTAACTGGCGTCCTTTGCCCTACTGCTACTGAAGCAGCGGTTCCTGCTGCCTGTGCTGCCGCGCTAACTGGCGTCCTTTGCCCTACTGCTACTGAAGCAGCGGTTCCTGCTGCCTGTGCTGCAATTGTTGCTCCCGCTTGCGTAGTCGTCGCAACAACAGCAGCAACAGATCCTGCTGCGTTGGCGGCCGTCGTGATCGCCGCGCGTTGTCCGACGGTAGCCGCAGCCGTAGCCCCTGCGGCGTTTGCCACAATAGTTATCTGTCCCGCAACAGCGTCCGCGATAGGTGCTAGGGATCCTTGAGCCTGCGTTCCTTCGCCGGAAATAACGTAGCTATGGCCGCTCTGATCTGTACCCACAGGAGCGCCAGACAGCCATTCAAATCGCGCATCATACAGAGCGCCTGTATCGCCTGCATTTGTTATCGCCAGCGCGTTCAGTGCTGCATTGCTTGGCGTCGTTCCGGCGTCGGAAACACTGATGTGGAACCAGTCACCTGCAACGGCGTTTGTGTAGCTGTTGTCCCAATCTCCGAACATTACCGTTTCAGGGTTTGCAAGGGTGAATCCGCTGTCTATCGCAATGGCGGCGCTGGCGGGCATGGAGCACGTAAGTGGCCCCTGCATCGCGCCGCCTGCACCAAATTGTAGCCAGGCCGTAACATCCATCGACGACGCGCCCTTGGCGATTTGGATTACAACCCTTATCCAGCCCTTTGCTTCGGCATCTGTGACGTTCAAGGTGCCGGTTGAGTAGGAGGCAACTAACGAACCAGCGCCAGAAACATAGGGATTAAATTTTACTTTTACGTTAACTGAACTTCCAGACCCTGGCGCGAAGTCCAAGCCTAGGACCGCGTAGCATTTGGCTGACGAGTAATAGGCAGCGTCGTGAATATTGAACAGCATCACGTCGCTGCGAGTCCACGGCGAAGCGCCAGGGTCGGGTAACTTGAACCACGCAGCTACGCGCAACCCGGTATGTGTTGCACCAAAGCCACCATACGCAAATCGAGTGTCTGACGACGTTCGCACTGCGTATGGTGTAGCCATGTAAAGCGCTTCCTTTAGTTGCTAGATTCAGCTACACGCCGTCAGGTTGGGTCACAGTGACCGACGTGATCGTGGACGTGAGCCCAGACGTGTACGTGGTCGAAGGAACCGTCACTTCCGCGCCGCTGGTTGCTACAGCCATTTGCCAAAGCGCCGTAGCGCCGTCGCTCGCGTACACGCGCGCAAATGATGCAGTGCCGCTCGCGGCGTTCGTAGCGTTGGAGATTGCCGCCGCAGTGGCAACGCCGTTGGTGTCAGTGAATGCCGTAGCAGCAAGCGTGTGCTCAACAAGCATCACAGCAGCGCCAAGTGCGGCTGCGACGTTAGCCGGAACAGAGCCACTGTAAATACGTAGCTTTCCTGTGTTAGCAAGGACTACGCGAGCAGCGTTGGCGGTGTGAAGACTATTTGCGGATTCTTTCATAATTGCTTTTCCCTTCAGTCAATTGGTTGATTATCAGGCACAACTCTTACGTATACAGGATCGTCGGCCAGTTTGGCAAGCGCGCCACCTGTCAAGGTGGCCAAGCCGCGAAACGAGTACACACCTAGCTCTTGTGCCTGCACGCTAGATGCGCCGGTTTCAGGAACCACCCATATGTGCGTTGCCTTCACACTCGCCGCTGTCGCTGCGCTTAGGGTAGCTGCTAGTGCCGTTTCGGTGCCTGTGTCTTCGTAGCGCATGATCAGCGCGATGTCTGTCACGTCGCGCATATCCTCTACGCGGTCGCTCGCCAGGAAAGTCAGCACAAGCTGAGATCCGTTGGTAGGGCTGTGAATGCGTTTCGCAGGCTGAACGATAGGCATGCGGAGACACTAACTTAGTTCACGCCGAAGCACAACTTTTGTGCAAAGTCAAGATTAGACCGCCTACGGAAGCACACAAGCCGCGCCGACGCAAGCTGCGATCAGACGATCCATCCAAGGCAGAACCTTAGCCGTCGTGCCGCCTGCTGAATAGTTGACAGCTAGCGAGATCAGTGCTTGGTAAACGCGCGTGCCGTCTTCGCGCTGGAACGTCGTCACGCCAGGCCCAATCCCGATCATGTCTGCGAACGTGATCAGTAGGTTTGCTTGTGGCGCATTCGGTTGATTGGCAGCGATCCCCACGCCGCCATACACAGACGCGCCGACGGTCAAGGCTTCGCCGTGGTAACTCACACCGTAGCCTGCAAGCAGCGATACGCGCTGATAGGCGCTGCCGAGCCCGCTGTCCAAAGCCTTGCGCACGTTGATTTGCCCAGCGGCTGCGGCAAAGCTCGGTTGCAGCGTTAGTTTTCCACAACGGTAAACCGTCGGCGAAACCGTTTGGCATTCGGCGTGCGCCATGCTCGCACCAAATAGCCAAGCGAACGCGCAGGCGAGCGCGCAGAAGATCGCCGTGAGCACAACGCTTGGTTCAACAACGCCGCTGTCTTTTGCTCGCGGCGTTTGCGGTGAAGTGACCGGCGTAGGTGTGGGCGAAGGCGCAGGCGCTGCGGTGTCCACAACATAGGTTGAGCTACCTTTTGCGGGCATGACATTTTCGACGCCCGCAACAAGTCGCGGATTTGTCAGCAGAGCAACCAGCGTTGCTATTAGCGAGCCAACCAGAACGCGCCAGTCAAACGGCTTGGCTATGATAGCCGGACCAACCGCAGCTAATAGTAGCGCTGCGATTGCTTGTGTGGTTTGGCGCGTTACTCTAGGATCGTTTTGCATTTGACTTGCTCCACTGTGCTGTTACAATTTGGCTTGAAAGGTTGGTTCCCATGCTATCAAAGATAACGCTAACTGTCACTATGTTTCTCATGGCCGCTTGCGACGTGGGAGGCTTGACCGTCGCTGACACAGGCAACTGCGGCGAGGCTATCGCGCTGCCCAGCCCCTCGAAAACCTGCGCCGTCGGCGTGCCTGCCGGTCTGTCGTGCGCCGATCTCGTGTGGTATCTCAACGGCGAAGCGCAGCCCGGCGCGGCCTACGACGTGATCTGCGGCGCAGGCCTGTTTGTCGTGCGCGACGCTGACGCCTGCGCGGCTGCGCAGCAGGGCGCGGTGTCTGAGATTCGCGTCTGTACACACTAGCCGCATAGCGCGCCTACGGGCAATCGCGGCGCTGACCGCCCCTTGGGTTCCGGATCCACTTAGTGCTTTGATTGCTGCGTCCATGGGTGCTCCTTGGTGGTGCGCGACTACTTCCAGAGCTTCACACGCATCCCAGCGTAGTGGGCGGGCACGGTTCCAGACCCTGAGATAGCGCAATACACCTGAGTCAGAATTAGGTGCCCGTCTGCGCTGCCTGAAAGGTTCTTCATGCCTGACACATGCAAGTGATTGTATTGGGTCATGCTCGCCGGAACTGAGAAGCACGAATTACCGCCTAGGACCGTGGCATCGTCGTAGAGCACCTGAATGCAGCATGAAGTTCCTGCACCCCCACCCGCCGCTTGGATCGTGGCATCGGCATCAACTTCGATCGTCGTCGCCCCGGTGTAGTACGGTACGGTGTATGCCGCGATGTTGTCCCACGATGAATCCGTAGTGAGGTCAGCCGATGGTCCCGCCGCAGACATTGCCATGCTGACCATCTTGTAACCGGACACCCAGCCATCTAGCCGTGCCGCGCTATCAGCAACAGGAACGTAACCCGAATTGGGTGTTGTTCCCGCAGGGTATGCGCTGGCCACTGTGTGTGTGCCTGAAAAGTAAGCAAGATAGCCGGAAGTGCCATTGACTGCTGCATTGACTGCGCTTGTCGCTGCGCCACTTGCGTCTGCGCCAACGTCGCTTGCTGTGCATGTCACGTTGCTGTACAGTGCGTGGCCGCAGACAGTGCGACTTGGAGGCACAACGCTGGTGCATTGTGTGGTTCCTGGTGACGGGCTAGTCAGAGCGGTTCCCTCGCCGCCACAGTAGTAGGGCGGCGCTGACGGACGCGCGAGCCCGTCGGCCAGGTCTGCCGTTACGAGGACAGGGTTACCACTGATGGCGTGCCCGTTGACCGAGTTGGTGACTGTCGCGGTTGCGGTCGTGGTTGACGTGCGGACCATCGTGCAGTTGCGGTTCAGTGGGCAACGCGTGCTTGTCCCCGTCGCTGTGTTCGTTGTGGTATCGGTCCCCGTGCGGTAGGCCCAAGCATAGTCACCACCCGACGCTCCGATCTCGGTCGTGGCTAGCAGGTCATCCGATGCGTGGGTCTGCGCAGGGTGGACGTGGTCAGACCTGGCGGGTGTACCCGACACTCCGGGGGTTTCCGTTCCTGGTGCCGATGGATACGCGATGGAAAATCCCGACCACGGGGCCACGACCATTGTTGCGTTGTCACCACCGTACCCGATGGTCATGTTGTTTGCGCTCGCAGAACTAGCATAGACCTTGACTAACAGTGCAGCGGGCGACGTTGAGTGGTAGTCAGAAGTGGCAGTGGCGACCAACTCGTAGGGCGCAACGCCTCCGGTAGCAACTGTAATGGTAGGACTGGTTGCAATGACCGTCGATCCCGCCGCCACCGTGATGTAGACAGATGCCGACACGCTAGCCATCCCCGCCCACAGTCGTACCCTGTACGACCCTGCTGGCCAAAACACCAAGCCGGGGCCGATTCCGCTTGAACTCGAATTGACGACAACGGAAGGTGTCGAGGTGACAGACGCCGTTGTCGAACTCGTGGTATCGCTGCCAGCACTGCCTAGTGCGTACGATGTACCCGACACATTGAACGCGTAGTAGATCGTCCGTGGCAACTCCATGCCCGGCGTCAGCACCGACGCCCACGTCGTAACGCCGCTTCCGTTGGTTTGCAAGACTTGGCCTGAACTGCCTGCCGTCGTGGGAAGCGTAAGTGACCACGTGCCGGCGGCGGCGGCGGGCTGGATCGTGACGGTTCCGGAGGTGGCACCGTTGAGCTTGAGTGGCACATTGAACGTCGCCGCCTCTGACGTGACGTCCAAGACCAGAGGCCACGTCGTTGAACTATTGCCCAGATACAGGCGCAAGCGCGCTGGGATGCCGGTGGCGGTCGCTGATCCGTTTTGCACAAACTGCAACCAGCCTGCCGTTCCGTAGGCATTGTCAGTGCGAACGCCACGGGCATAAATCGAGCCGAGGGTTGTCCCGTCGGTGGTCGTCACCAGCGAATCAAGCGTAGCCCCGAGCGACTTGTTAAGATAAATGGACGCTGCGGCGCTGGCGGTAGCAGAGAATGCGTACAGCATGATGGTCTGCGCTCCTACTGTTTTCCGTTCTAGGAGATTGCCGTTTTCAAATAGCTTAGACACCGAAAGCTGATTCGCGCTCGCCCACACGGGAAAATAGCCGGTGACGCCAGTGCCGGTTTGCACGCTCGCAGGCAGCACCGAAACGTCCACTTTCGTATTGCTGTCCAGACACGGAATTCCGTTAGCCACGTTCCCGCAGTAGTCGGCGTAGGTCGTGGTCACGGATGCGCACGCGTTCCAAGCTGTCGCGGATGATCCAGGCAGCTTGACCGTTGGCCCGCGCGTCGCCTGCTCGCACTTCACCCTGTGCGTGGTCTTGTCGAGCATCGGCGCGGCTGACATCATGCCACTAGCATCGCTGCCTTCGGCGGTCGTGACGGCCCACGCGCGCTGCGGGAACGCGAGCGCAACAATAAACCAGCCAAGCAATAGAGCGCGCGTGCGGATCATGTTTTAACCTCCAATTAATTGCCAGAATTTCAAACTGCCCGAGTCGGTCATTAGCGCAACGCCGACAATAGCGTCAGCAGCAGCGTCGGCATTTTGATACACAGAGCCGAGTTTCTTTGTCTTGATTTGCGCGCCGCTTGTCGGCGTGCCTGCTGCTGTGATTGTCACGTCTTCAACGAATGAAAGACTAAGGTGCGTGCCGCCTGTGGACGTTGTTGTGTCGATTCCCACAAGTGGCCCGGCACCGTGCACGCGCAAGTGTCTGTGGTCGCTGAAGTCCGAGATCACACCGTCTACAATCGTTACGTCAAACCAGTCTTCAGTAGGCGGGAAAATCGAGTTAGTTACAGCCTTCGGCATTTGCAGCGTGATTGCATTTGCTGCGCTGAATAGCAGCGACACCGTAACAGGAGTTGTGGACGTCGTGTGCAACGTAGGAATAAGCACAAGACGATCAGCAGGCGTCATCGGGTACGCTGGCGCTTCGTAGCGCAGCGGCTGGCCTAGCGGATTGAAGCCGTCAAGCAGTGCTGCTGTTTGAAGCTCAAACAGCGCGGCAGGTACAGCGCCCGCACGAAAGAGCTTGAAACCCAGCGTGGTGGTTGCGCCAGCATCGCCGCCGCTCAAGGTGCAGCCTTGCGGCGTGGCTGACCATCGACCGGCCGGAATGCGCGAAGCATTCAGCGCGAGCGTCGCGAAGCCCTGCAAGTCGGCTATGCGCCCTGTCTTAGAGACAACAAGGAATGAATCAGGCGACACTTGCCGCCCGGCAAACTGATCGTCGCGTAGCAAATCGTAGGTATCTGTGAAGGTGAAGTCTGCGCCTTCGTCTGACCACGCTTGCTCAGTAGTACCAAGCACAACGCCCGCAGTGTTCAATTGCAGGAAGTGCCCGCCGTAGGCCGTGCCGTTGCGAACCTGCAATACCATGTCTTTAATGAAGTCTGCGCTGGCATTGAAGCTGGTCGCGCGGTGCATGCGCGCGTAAGTGCTGACAAAGACCGCGCCCTCGTAGTGCCCGCCGATGTCGTCAACGATCCACGCGCCCTGAAACTTCTTCCCGCCTGACACGTCGCCGGCAAGCGCAAAGGCAAAGACCGTGCGTCCGATCATCCACTGCTCACCCGACGTATACCCCGCACCGCCGCTTACGCCGGTAAAAGGATCGATGTCGTCAAACATGCCCGCCGTCAGCGGCCCCGTGAAGTTTCGCACAAGCACGCCAGGCTCAGATTCGGTGAACGTTCCACACAGCCCGCCGTTGCCCCAAGCGGCATCGTGAAACGCAGTCTCAACCATGCCACGATTGCGCACATCAATAGTCAGGGCCGTGCGAAATTCATCCGTTGCAACAGTAGGTGTCGGCGCTGCGATGGGTGACAAGCCAACAGGGTCATTCGGCATCACAATAGCTTGCGACGGAAGAAAGAACACGTCTTCAACACAAGTGATTTTCACTTTGTTGTCGATGCCGTCGCCTGTGTCAAGCTCGTCAACGCGCATGACGAAATCTAGGAAGCCAAGGTCAGGCCAGCGAAGTATGAACGGCTTTCCGGGATAGAAGTCAGCAGCCGAGCGATCAGCAACAACGCGAGCAGTGAGCAACGGCGCAGACAGCATCCGCAGATCGCGCAACGCCAGCTTCGCCGCATTTACAGGCGACGTGATTGCAGGGTAGTCAATCTGTGTGCTGACAACGCCGCCTTGTATTTCCACAAGCCCGTCATCGTACTGCGGATCGGTGCTTCCTTGATCGCCGCGCAGGCTTGCAGTGTATGTAACAGTCACGCAGTTAATTAGCTCGCCTGGCTGCTTGCGCGTAGCCTCCTCGATCTCGACAATGTTGGATTCGTCGAGAATAGGAAGATCCTCGATTGCGTAGTCTTCGCGGATCAGCTTCAGCGTGAAAAGGCCCGTGGTCGGATCGATGTAAAGAACGGCTGAAATGTGGCGCTTAATGTCGTCAATGAAGTCTTCGATTGACATCTGCTGCGACCACACAACAGACAGGCCAAGCCCTTCGGCGTACAGCGTATCGGCTGCCGCTGTAAAAGACGCGGCGTCAATGTCGGCATCGCCGTAGCCCATGCCCCAAATACGATCCGTCAGCGCTTCGCGGATCATGTGCGCCGGGTTCATGTTGCCGACGCCTGCCGGTGGTTCAGAGCCAACAGCCGCGCCGATCTGAATACCAGCGTAGATCAGATCCCTAGTCCCAATCTTGGTAACACCGTCGGCGGCATAGCTGTCTTGCACGCAGTAGGCGATCACGTTGGGTCCGGCGTCGTCGAGGTACGCGGCGGGGATGATAGCCGTTGACGTGAAGTGTTCTTTCGTCAAATCGATGTTTGCTGGTGTCAGCGTGACAGCGTTGCCGTTAACCCACAGTTTTGCGCTGTCGTCATGCCACAACTGCGCGACGGTCGGGAACTTAGGCATTGGACCCATGGTCCAACGCACCCAAATCTTCATGCCTTCAGGCACAGAATAGTTAGGGTGCCCGCCGATAAGCTGGCCGCCTAGTGTCGTGCCTGCGACGCACGTAAGCACGCGCGGAACTGTCGTGTAGTCAGACAGTTCTTCGGATGGCTTCCAGAATTGTGATCCGTTACTTAATCCTCCTTTTCCTTGGCTCCAATCCGAATCGTCAACGCCTGTTCCACTGTAATCTGTCGTGTCCGCATTCGTGACTAGCTTGTATTTCCACAAGTCTTCGCGGCTGCGGATGCTTGGCAAAATCTCGGCTTTCGCGTCGTACCATTGTTCCGCCGTCCCGCCGTGCCTTGTGTGAATGCGCTTCACCGTGAAGGCAAGCGGTGCCGCAGTAGGCGACTGTGCAAACCACGCCGTTTTCAGCATTGCGGTGCATACGCCACTGTAGTGCGGTCCTATGCCTGAAGGCATCCCAAGTTTTTCAGCGAGAAAGTCGGCGGTGCCTGTGTCGACGGTAGTCAGGTTTGCCAATCCTAACTTAAAATCGCCGCCAAAGTTTGGGGTATTGTGCGAATCGCCTTGATGGTCTGTTGCACCAATGTTCAACACGTTGCTGTCGGGTGTTGGATCATTCTTCAATAGCGCTGACTTACCGCCGATCAGCACGTCAAGCAAAGCATCGACTTTGCCGTGACAGATACCCATTTGCATACTGGCGCTGTATAGCTTGATGTTCGTTCCGTTGTCTTTCCAATCCTGCACAAGTCTATTGAGAAAAGCTGTCGTATTAGGATTCTTGACAGTAGCTGTGCCGAAGACGACCGGGATCGCTATTCCCTCTTCGGCGGTAGGTCCGTCAAAGCGCTGCGCGGCCAGCTTCGGTGCGCCGATCTTCGATGCCTTGTAAAGCGAGTAAGCATAGGCCACAGCAGTGAGCCCAACAATGATCCAAGCGCCCATTTAGTTGCCTTTCCTAGAACGCATTGGTCACACCGTCCATTGGGTTAACGCCGTTGATTCCCGCAAAGCCGCCGTGATTGCCAAGCGCATGGAACACGTCACGGCAAGTCGCTGTGGACTTGTCGCAGCCTGGATACAGCGTGGAAGCGAAGCCGCCAGGATTGTCAGCAAACTGCTGTATAAGGCTCGGCACTGGCCGCATAAGCGTCAGCACATAGCCCGCCTGACCGATGATCCTGCGTAGCGTGCCGTCTGCGGCTTTGATGCTGCCGCCTGTGTAGGTCGCATAGAGCACGTCACATGTGACTTTGTTTGCTGTCACGTTGTTGACCGTAACAGCAACAGCGTGCAATGCTCTATTGACGTTGCAGCCCGGCCCGTAAAGCACGTGCCGACACTTGCGCGAGTAGACTTGGCGAAGGCCCATTCGCCGCGCAGACGTAAACACGCTTTCACAGTTAAGTGTAACTGTTGCAATTGCTACCGAAGAACTAAGCACGCGCCCTTTCCAGGCGGCGCGCCCTACTGTTGGGTTTGAGTAATACGTGCGGAAGATGGTAAGCGACGTAACGGCATCGGGCGCGTAGGCGATGAACGCCGCCGCCATTGCGTTGCTGATCGGCAGCGTGACATTCACATCGTTCTTGGAAATGTCGCCTGATTGCTTGAGGCTATCTGACAAGCTAACAACAGCAGAAAGCCACGTCTCGCCAAGCGCAGTAAACGCAACAGGCAGCGCGCAGTACCGCCAAGTAGTACCGGCGCGCGTGAACTGAAACAGCAGCACAGGATCAGCGTCTTGCACTGATGTATCGATACTTTCGTAGCTCACGCTGGCACCTCCACTGTAGGAACTGCGACAGTCACGGCCAGGCCCGGCAAGTATTGCAATTCGATGCGATCAGCGTCCAAGCGCGAAAGCGTCAACAGGCAAACCCTGTCCACAAGCGCCATGTCTAATCCGCCGCTAAAGACGCCGCCTGTGAAGTGCAGGCGCTCGCTGCCTGCTACTTCTGTGGATACGCTCGCCACTTGCCAGGCAATAAAACCGCCTGTCTTTGTCACAACAACAAGGTGCGAGCCGATGCCGTAAGTATTGGCGAAGTCAATGGCCGAGACTTGCACATAGTTATTGCCTGCCACGATGTTGGCGGTGATCTCGAGATCGTGATTCCAGCTTGGCAGCCAAAAGGACTTCCAGCGCCCGCGCAGCGTTGCGAGGAAAGAGCGCAGGTTGAGCAATTCGGCTGCCGTCTGCGCTGTGATTGCAACGCTCATTCCGAGCGTTGCGTCGCTGCGCTTTGGATAGTTGATTAGCGGTCCTGTCTTTGAGTCCAGAACGTCAAGCTCACGCGCCATTGTGTCTTCTAGATCGTTGATTCCTTCGCGGCTGGACGTAACAAGCGCCTTGCCTTTGTAGGCTAGGTACGGCGTCGCCGAAGCATCGAACATGTCTTCTGTTGCCGTCACAACGAAAACAGCCTGCGCCGTGTTGTAGTGTGCGGGCGGTCGCTTACCTGTGAACGGCTGCGCGAACGTGCCTTCCCGCAACGGCGCAACAGTAAGGTAATCGTAATTGTTGACTGTTGCACTAATGCTGATTGTTCCTGAACCTATTGCAGAAATAGAGCACACTTCAAAGTGATCGTAGTCTTCCCACAAGAGCAGCGAGCCGCCGACTTTGTAGGCGGGAATGTGCGCTGCATTCACAGGGATTGAAACGGTTCCCGCGCTGATCCCTGGAATGTCTGTCAGGTGCTGCCATTCGGGAACGTACAGCGGATCACCGCCCACAAGACGCGCTTTCTCACGTGCAAGCCCGTACTCACGCGCCGAGAATTGATGATCAAACGTCAGTGTCATGCGGGGCAGCGGGCGCAGGCTTGCGCGCTTTTCCCCTGCCTTGCAGGCGATAATGTCAGTCAACCATTCCAGGCTTTCAACCACGTGCCCTTGCGGTCTGTGTGTCCACACTTCCACGGCATTACCTCGTAATTGACCTAATTAGCGGGCCGTTGCGCTTGATATGCAGGTTAATTGCCTGCTTCCCTCGCGTGCTGCTCATGTAGTGGTCGAAAGCACTGTTGATGTTGTCGTGCAAGTGTATGTCGAAACTAGGCGCAGCCGATTTGCCGCCGCCGAGTAAAGCTGCCGTAGCTTCGCCGCCGATCACGGTGGCAGGCCCTTGCACGCGCGAGCGCCCATGCACCATCAACAGTTCCGGCCTACGTTCGCCGACTTCGCCTGTGCTGCCGCTGTTGATTGTTCCGCCTGAATCGTAGGAGCCGCTAAACGACGTGCTGGAAATCTGCGCGATGATGTCCGCGCCTTGCGCGGCTGCCTTCAGGTACAGCGGAATGTTGGCGGGGTAGGGCTGCTTGCTCGCTTCGGCCATGGACTGAAACATTGCAATCTCAGCCGCTGCGATACCGAAGCCTTTCTGGATCGCAAACATCGTCTGATATTCTTTGCTCTGCTCGCCGTGAGCGTTTTTCATCACAGTGGCGAGGCTACCGAACATTGCACCCGCATTCTGCACAGACTGCGCGGCTAGCTCCATGTTCAGTTTCTTGATCTCTTCTGTGCGCTGCTTTTCAATGTCAATTGACTTCTGCGCGTAGGTGCGCTCGGCTTCCAGCTTCAGCGCTTCGCCGTTCTTGCCGCTAAGATTGTCCGCCAGTGCTGCGCCAAGCTCGTGGCGATCACCTGCTGTCTTGCTGTTGATTAGCTGAAGCTGCGATTGTGGGCCGATGCCGATGCTTTCGAGCTTGCGTTGCATCGCAAGCTGTTTCTCGGCGCTTTTCTCGGCAGCTTCGTCAATGTCTGCCGTGATCTTGTCAAGGTGTGCCTGCCAAGCCGCCTCATTGGCTGCGAACAGTTCTTCCTGTCCTTCGGCCCCTATGTTTGCTTCCAGCGTGCGGCGCTGCTTCTCATAGCTAGCTTTTGCGGCCTCTTCCTTGTTTGCAAGCGTAACCTTCAATGCTTCATATTCAGCAGCCTGCGCGGCTTCGTAGTCGGCTACTTCCTGCAAGAAAGCAGCATTAGCCGCTTGACCGTTTCGATATGCTAGATCGGCATAGTCAAAGTCTTTTTTCATTGTTCGCGCAGCCTTTTTCGTCTTGGTACCCGCGCCTGCGCCGTTGACGCTTTCTTCATACTGCCGCTTGTTTTCGTCGAGTGCTGCGCCGATGTCACCAGGCACACCCTGCACAAGTGCATCCTTCAGGACAGCTTCACGCGCACGATACGCGGCCAGTTCCTTATCCTTTGTGGACTGCATACCCGTGTTGAGATGGTCAATAGCAGCCTGCACCTTGTCAGCTAGTGACGCCTCTTCGTCTGACTGTGCCGCGCCCCACTTGCTTGCACCTTTCGCAAATGCCGCCAGTTCTGCGCTCATGCCTGTAAATTTCGGCTTTTGCGAGGCTGTATAAAGAAAGGCTTCTAGTGCGTCGGTCGCGAGGTTGATCGCCTTCGCCGCTTCGGTCATGCCTGTCTTGATAAAGTCGCCGACAGCGCTACGCCCCACCTCGCGGAACATATCGCCCCAAGCGTCTTCCAGCTTCTTAACCGCGCCGCCCATCGTATCTAGCTGGCGCTCGGCTGCGCCTGCAAAGTCAGTCTCTCCGATTCCCACAAGGTACTGTGTAATCGCGTCGGCACTATTGCCTATTGTGCTGGTTACTCCTTTGAAAGTAACCTTGATTCCTTCACCTTCTTGCACAGCCTTGACGCCAAATTGGCGTAAGCCTTTGTAATTGCCGAGCGATGCTGCCAAGCTGGCTTCTGCTAGCTGCTCAATGCTCGTGCCTGTTGCAGACGCGATATTAGCAAAGGCTGTAAGTGTAGCCTCCGTCGGCTTCAATCCGTTTTGCTCCATACGGATGAAAGCCTCAGTAACTTGATTCTCTGTGTAGATTGTCTTGTCTGACAGCTTCTCTAGTTTGTCGAATTGCTCGCGTGCCGCTTCGGTTCCACCTGTTACGCCAGCGAGCCTCGCGATCAATCCGTCATAGGCTGACGTTTCGGCAATGACCTTGCTGAGTGTTGCGAACGAAGCAACAGCGCCAACCGCAGCCGCGGCGGCTGCCGCCGCACCGCCTGCAAGCGCGCCAAGGCCGAGCGCGGAGATCGCGCCTTCCTTGCCACCCGCAAGGATACCGCTGAAGCCGCTTTCTGCGTGCGCTGGCGCTTCGTTGATCTTCGCTTCAATTCGTTGCAGCGACGGCCTAATCGGTAGCACGCCGTCAAGCCCTGCCTTTGCTCGCTGGATCGCATTGTTCCAGCGTTCATCTTCGCGCTTGGCTGCACGCTCTGTTGCGGCCATCTGCCGCTGTGACGCCTTCTCAGCGGCCGCTGCCTGCACTTCGTAGCGTGCAAGCGACTTCTGCTTTAAATCGTTCCAGCGTTCGTCTTCGCGCTGGGCTAGGCGTGCCGCCTGCGCTGCACGTTTCTCTTCGGATTGCGCTACCTTGTCAGCGGCATCCTTCGCGGCCTGCGCTTTCGCGTTCGCAAGCGCAATCGCCTTCTTGGCTTCTTTCTCTTCAGCAGCAGCGATCTCCCCGAATACGTCAGCAAGCCGCTTGTTCTGCTTTTCCGTTTCCTTGCTGTAGCCAGTAAGCTCGCGAAGATCTTTGCTGGCACTTCGGACACCGCTGCTATCTACTTTTACCTCAAGGTGTGCCGTTGCCATTTATCGCTGCCTTTCTTCGCAAACCGTCTAGCCCTAGCAAAACTTCAACTTCCCAAGCAACCAAGCGATGCCCTGTCAATTGCATCCAAGCTGCTAACTCCGTGCAGGTAAGATCATCCCCTTTCGCGACTTCGCAAAACAGTGTCCACAAGTAAAGCAGTTCCGCGCACGGTTCAGGCGCTTCCTTGTGGCCTGGCGGTAGTTTTCCCGTGCGCGCATGGTAAGCCGCTACAGAGTCGGCAAGGGTGCGGGTGCTTCCTGTTGTGGCTGCTTTGCCAAGTCCGAGTTTGTATTCTGCCCAGCGGTAGAAGTCGCTGAGCAATTCTCGAAAAAACGATCACGATCTTGTGCGAAGTAGTACACCTGATCGCTCACGTAGGGCGCTTCACGCAAAAACTCTGCAACCTTCGCAGGCGTACAAGGTTCCTCGAAACTCCAAGCAGCCACGAGCGCCGCACGTTCCGCGAGCGCTTCCGTGTCTTTCTCTTCTTGCGTGGCTGCAAATAGCGTCGCGTCTGCGCCTTTCGTGCGTACAACGCTCGCGAGCCTTGCCATTGCTCGGTTCAGGGAATCGTGCGCGGCTCGATAGGCGTCTGAGTCGAAGCCGCGCACAATAACCCAAGCGTCTGTGGCGTTGCCTGTGCCGTCAACCAGTTGCAGGCGTACGCCTTCGTTAGCCCGCTTTCGTGTGAAAAAGTCTTGCATCTTCATAGTGGGGAGCCTTCCGTTGATTGTGGGCGCAGCGCTTACGCGTGCGGCGTACGCGTGATCGTAAGCTGCGAAGACGACACAGCATCGAAGTAGGCTTCAAAGTTCAGCGACACAGGAACTGACGTGTCACCCTTCACGTCAGGCATGCCGGAAGTGAACTTCAACGCAGGGATCACGAATGAGAGTACGTCGTTCGTTGGATCTGTGAGCGTGAGCGCGAGCGCCTTTTCCGTTTCGGACATGAAGGCGTCGATCAGCGCGCCCGTTCCCGTATCAAGCCACACTTCCAAAGTACCGTTGACCTTGACCACGCGGCTATCAGGCTGAAGCGTCGTAACGCCATTTGCGGTAAAGCGCTGCTGAAGCTGGCGATCAATCGCGAGCGACATTGACGTGACGATGCCGATGCTTGATCCACCGACGGTGAAAGCGGCATCCTTGAACGCCATCGCTTCTTGTGTGGACAGCGCGCCGTAGGTTGCGCCTGTGACGATCACAGTATCGCGAGCCATGTCTTTGCAGAGCCCATCAAAACTAGCAGAGACAAGCTGATTGTTTGCAACGCTCATTGCAAACTTTGAGAATTCAACGCCCGAGTAGCGGTGATACGGCTTGTCACTGTTGTTCAAATCGCCATAGAATTCTTCCATGACGAATGACCTGCGCGTGGTGCCTGTCTTGAGCACGTTGGTCGTCCACGTGCCTCCGAGCAGCGCTTGCAAGTAGTTGTCATACGCGCCGTATCGCATCCATGTGGACAGCGCGAAGCTGCCCTTGCGCACACCAGTGCGCACGCCAGTGCGCTGGAAGTCAGATCGGATCGTGTCGTCTTCGAGCGTATCCATGTCGAGTTTCGGACCGCCTGAACGCACAAGCAATGTATCAAAGACAGGCGTCGCGGGCGCGCCTGCTCCATACGTAGCTTCTGCAACAACTGCCAGTCTGCGCGCTGCACCTGTAGCCATGATCTGATCTCCTTTTTAGCGCGTGATCCGCGCTTCCCATTGAATGTCAACTATTGACAGAAAATACGTACCATCTTTACGCGACATGCCCGGCCCACAGCCGGTTATAAGCACCGCCTGCCCGTCTTGCGTGAGCCAATGCCCAGCGACGAAAGCAACGCGCAGCAGATCAACAAACAAAGCGCCACTGTTGCCGCTTTCAAGCGGCGCGTAGTAGTTAACCTGTGTGATCCCCGGTATCAAGTCGCGCCCGCCGTAACCGAGAGTATCCACAGCGGCTTGCCCTGGTAGATGAAATACTTCTGCGTAGGCGTTGCCATCAGGCACGATCACAGGACCGTTTGGCCACTGCACAGGCAACACGCCGAGCGCAGTCGCAAGCGCGTTTTCAACGGCAAGCTGTGCGCTTGCGTAGCTCACGACATCAACTCGCCTTCGCGCACGGCTTGGTTGATTAGCTGTCCAACAGCAAGCAGGCTGATCCTAGCCATGCCGTCAGGAGCCTTGACGCTTGAATGCCCCTCATACTCGATGCGAAGCACATAAGGCGCGTTGTTTGAAAAGTAGAAAGTTTCATCACCTTGCAGGCGCGCCAATACGTCAAGCGCTTGCTGCTTGACAAAGCCACCTGCTTTTGACTTGCGCGGTACTTCGTCCATCTCAGGTGTGCCAACGGACGCTTGCCAGTTGCCTTTCAAGTGCCCGGTCAAGACTGGCGTTTTATCAATGATCATGATGCACAGTTTGCCAATAAATACGCGGCGGATGCGTTCAACCTGCTCGAGCGCATCGCCTGCAAACTGCTCTATTTCCGCTGCGAAACTCACTGGGCTACACCAACCGTGTAGACAAGCGGCGTGCCTGCTGGATTCGCAGGCGTGCAACCAACAACAGGCCACACAGAACCGTCGGAAAGCGTGATCGTGTCTTGTGGCACAGGTTGGAAGCCGAGCGCGGGAGAAACCTTGAACGCGCGAACCGTCTTCTGCACAAGCGCGGCGTCAGCAAGGCGTAAGGCGAAGGCGTCGAGCAAGACTTGCGTAACAGGCACCTCAACCGCGTAAGCCGTTCCCATGCGCGTGGCCGCGCCTTTGGTGACAGCGCCCGTCGCTGGGTTGCGCGTGGGCGTGTACTGCGAAACGGTAATCTCCTGCCCGTTATTCGTCAGCAGCTTGTCAGACGTTGCAGCTAGTGCGGCGTAATTCATACGCGCACCGAAATTCCAAAGCCTTCGGATCCGCCGCCTTCAAGCAACGGCGCAAGCAGCGCACGCGCGGCGGTCAACTGCGGCTGTGGATTGCTGTCGCCGTGATCGGCGTATTGCACTTCCACTGCGCCTTCGATGCGCTCTTTGATAACAACGCGCCCGTCGCCTACTGGCGTCAGCGTGCCGAGCGAAGCAACGTCGCAGGCAAGCTGCATCTGCGCCTTAACAAGCACAGAGGGGATCGCGTCTGCATCGACCGGGTAGCCGTCAACAACAACGCCTTCGCGTGGCCACTGCAACTCTTGATCGGCAGACAGCTTGCTACCTTGAAACTCAGCGCGCAGTGCTTCGATGTAGTCGAGCGCCTTAATCAAAAGTACTTCAACAGCGGCGTCGGTCGTGGGCAAGGTTAGCCCGCGAGCCAGCGCAAAAGCGCGCGTGTCACTGACCGAAACGTAGCTGTTAGCTCCGTCCGGAAGGCTCCCATCCTCGACCGTCAGTGACACGCGCAAATCTCCTTAGCGGTGCTTGTGCTGCTTGGGTGCGTTCGTCAAGGCGTCGGCTTCCGCCTGTGCCTTCGTTTCCGCATCGATTTTCGCAGCCTTCGCCGCTTCTTCCGCCGCCAGTTCTTCAGCCGTACGGCCGGGCTTCACAACTTCGATCCCCTCGACGTTCAGATATGCCGAAGGCACAGCGCCCGCAACCACGTTGCAGTGCTCGCGCAAGTGCGTAGCGTGCTCGGAGTTACGAAAGGCTGTGATGGCAAGCGCCGCAGCCGCCGCGCGTTCTTTATCGGTCGGGACAACGCCCGCCGTAAAGTAGAGTCCCCTTTTAGTAGCAGTTTTCATAGTGCCCCTTTACTGGTAAGCAATCGCGGTGATCGTGTTGCTTGAAATGGTGAACGTGTACGTGTGTCCGCCTACGGTAAGCGCTTGCCCACTGTAGACTACCGCCTGTGTAGAAGGCAGCGTGTTTGGTGTGGGCGGATTGCTTGGATTCATGATCGTGTAAAGCGACGATCCCGAGTCAACGCCGCCGTCACGATACGTTGGTGGAATCGCACCGGCAACATAGTCAGCAGCCACACGCTTTTTAGCCGATGTTTGCTGCCCGTTCAGAATGCGAACCTCAAAAGCAGGCGGCACAAGCGCATTCAACTTCGCGATCTCGGCTGCTTGGCCTACCGTCGGCGTAGGGCCTGACGTGAAATACAGAATGCGCTTCGGCGCGGCTACTGCGAAAGCAGCAACAAGCAGCGCACACAGAGCAGACGCAATCAAAAGTAGCTTTTTCATGGTTCAGATCTCCCAAGTAAGGAGCCGATCACTGGCGCGGCAAGGAGGCAACCGCGCCAGTGATCAGCAAGCAGGTTAGGTAGAAAGAACCAGCACGCCAGCCAGATCCTTGGCAGACGTGGCAGCCTTGTCCCAGTTGGTCGACACAGCCAAGGCCGCATCATTGGGGCTCTTGCCGCCGTTCGCGGTGTCCCACTTGAAACCCTTGATCCCGAGGTTGAAAGAGCCCTGCGCCTGGTAGGTGTCCTTGATGTTGGTGCGCCCGTTCGCGGTCTGCGTGTTGACCCGCGTATCGGCGGCGTTGTCAACTAGCAACGCAGCGCCGGGAACCAAGCCAAGCGCGCGGTACTTCGTGCCGCTGCTCGTGTAAGTCAGGATCGGGGCGTCGGTCATGATCAGCACGCGCCCGAAACCGTCTTCGCGGATGTTCAGATCGCCGAAGCGGAACAACACGTTGGTGTTGGTGATCGCGCCTGCAAACAAGTCGTGCATCGACTTGCTGTGCATGACCCAAGCCGCCAGCGACTGCGCACGGTCGCCCATCTTCGCAGATGCAAGATTGAGCGCCGTCAGCGTGACAACGCCGGTACCAGTGTTGTCCAACAGATTGGTGGCCTGGCCCGAAAGCCCAGCGACCAACGCCGTCAGCGCGAGGTTGAGCTTGCGTTGCATGATGCCGACGGCAAGCTGTTGACCGATGAACGCGCCAGCTTCGGCGGGCGACTTCTGAATCCAAGTCCAGAGGTGCTGATCGATGTTGATGGGCGGCGTACCCCAAGCAACCTTGACCGAAATTTCAACCAGGCGGGCAACGTCGGCAGAAGCGACGGCATCGTCGCTGTAGGCGTCGCGCGAAGTGACCAGATCGGCGATCAGCGCGTACTTCGCAAGCTCGGCAAAGTCACCTTCGTTGTTGCCGTTCTGAAGCAGGATCGTGCCGCGACTGGCGGCATTGAACAGGTTCACCTGTTGATCAACCACTTCGGTTGACGCTTCATATGCGTACTGCTGAAATAGGGCAAGGGATGCAAGAGCGTTCGCGGCCATGATGTAACCTCCGAAAGTTTTGTGTCTAACCGTCGGAGGGTACAGCGGCTGCTGCGTGCTATCCGGCGGCTCGTTTGGCGTCTAGTCGCGCTACCAAGTCAGTAGGCGACATCGTAGCCGTATTGCCTTTGCTGCCGCTCGGGGCACCGCCGCCAGAGCCGCCAGGAGTGGCACCGCCACCGCTAGCTCGTGATCCAGAGAGTAGCGCATGATATTTGGGAGTTGCAACTATTTCTTTTTTCAAGTCGTCAATCGTAGCCGCTGACGGCTTGCCGTCAGGACCAAGAACGCGCGTGACGGCCTTGCCTTCTGTGGTGATTTCCACAGTGAGCCGCCGTTGCACGGACTCTGCCAGCAACGATGCGGCGTTTGCGTCGAGCGCGATCCCTGCTGCCAGTGCATTCGCCTCGCGGTCAACAAGCACTTCGCGCAGGCTCGCACTTAGCGCGCCCGCGTGCTGATCACCTTCGGCCTTCAAGTCAGCAAGGCGCTTGTTGTAGTCGACTTCCAAGGCTTCAAGGTCGCTTTTGTCTACCTTGCCCATGAGTCGCTTGCGCATGGCCTCTTGAGCCTGCTCCAGTTCGCCCTTCAACTTCGCCGCCGTGGTCTTGTGTGTAGCGGCTTCGTCGGCTTCGCGCTTCTTTGCGCGCACAAGCTCGCCTACCGCCGGGTGTCCTGTGCCCTCTTCCAATCCTGAAATGTCAAGGAAGAACTTACCGCCGTCGCCTTGCTTGTACTCGCCGCGCACGGCTTCGGACACGTCTTCTAGTTTGTCAACAACTGCTTTCAACATGGGAGCCTCCTTTTACGATTGCGGATCAACCGGCATATTTACCGGCATAGCTTTCTGCTTGTCAACTTGCGCGGCTGCATCCTTCGCCGCCTTCGCTGTTTCGGCTACTTTCGCGTCGCCTTCGGCTTTCACCTTGGCATCATCTTCAGTGGCCAGGCCGGCGCTGCGCAGCTTGTTGCGTACCTCAGTAAAAGACAGCGTGCCTTCTTGCAAGTCTGCAATTAGCGCCGCACGTTCTTCAGGTGTTAGCCGCTCAAGTTCTGCATTTGGATGCAGTTCAATTGTAGACGGCGCAGCAACGCCAGCAAATAGCCCGGCCCACGCTAGGCACTTCGTGTAGGCAGCCGCCACGTTGTTCGCGCACAAGTTGAGCACAGACATTTCGCTTGCGGTTTCGATCCGCGCTTCCGTGGCTGTCCGTTGCACGTTTGTGGACTGAATCAAGCGTGCACCGAGTGCAACCATTTGGCGTTCTTTGTCTTGCATAGCCTCGCGCACAAGGCCGTTAGGCTCAGCTTGCACAAGTTCAAGAGCAGCACCAACAGGCAACGGCACAGCGGACCGCGAGCCAAGGCGCACCGTCTTCTTTAAGACATCCTCCCACCAAGGCTGTGTCATCCCTGTAAGCGTGGGCGTCGGCTGTCCACACATGAAGACGCTTTCTTCGTAGTCGGCGCTGTTGCGATAGTGAGCAATGTTCATTGTAGCAATATCGAGCATAGGCGGATCGTCGATGCACAGATCATTATTCTCGCTTCCGCAAGCAAGGAACGGAATTTCCATAAGGCGGTTTCCGTTCTTGTCTCTAGGCTCAAACTTCTGCGCGCTGTCTTCGCCTTTGCCAATTGCCTCGCGGTACACAGATACCGTGTAGCCGTCAGGCTCAAGCCGCAACACGCGCCACTGCTTACCTACTTCGAGCGTGAAGCCGTCAGACGCACGTTGCTTGTACTCTTCAGCAAGCACAACAAGTGAAGGCACCTTGCGTGCGCCGATCACAACTTCATCCCAGTTGATGATCTCCCACGGCTTGTACGTTCGCACGATTGGCCGCAAAGTAGTTGAGCCTGCAATTTCGCTTTGACTAACTGGCTTCTCGACTGGCGGATAGTCAACTAGCAATCCATAGCGCCCATGCGCCGCAACGCCGCCTAGTGTTTCGTGCAACTGTTGCTCTAACGACAATCCTGCGCCGTTAATGTCCGTCAGCAACACAGACAGCCCGGAAGGAACCTTGATCACAGGCTTGTCCACAAATGCTAGTGCCGTTAGCCCGGCGTGCGTGCGCTTGGTTACGTTGTAGAACACTGCCCGCATGATGTACTGCAAATATCGCTTTAGATTCTCTGTGCCCATGTCGTCAGCATTCGGCATAGGCAGATAGGCCGTATTGCGCATCTGTGCGACGTTGCTGTCAATGACATTGCTGCTTGACCCGCGCGTGCCGCTAAATAGCGTTAGGTCACGTCGCTTTACCGCGCGTTCACCTGCTAGGCAGTCTTCAATCAAGCGCCAGTCGCGCAGGCGATCTTCTACTTCAGGCAGTACGTAACTAGCAGCCACTGTTTCATTTCCCATTGTTGTCACCTCGCAAATTGAATTTCGATATCTGTTGAAAGTAAAGCGCCGCTGTCAAGCACCATGTAGCGTTCTTCATCGTGCAAGTGATCTTCGCATTCCGTGTCTACTTCGTCGGGCTTTTCATCGTCACGCGGAAGTGTTGGGTTTAGCGCAATAGCAGCACGGCAGTTGTCTGTGTAGTAAAGGCCAGGCCCTTCGCCGCGCAGCGAGTTTTCAAGGCGCGTGCGAATCAAGTCAAGGCCGAGCTTACGCGAGCCTGGCGACTTGTTGGCACGCGTGAATGTAACACACTCAGCCTCCATCTGCTTGGCGATGGAGTCCGCCGCTAGATTGTCGCCAGTGCTAAAGATATTGTTATCAGCAGGACCGGCCCACACAGGCGAAGCGATCCAACCGTTCGCTAGTAGCGCCTGCTCGCGTTCTTTGATGCCCCGGCCAGCGGCACCGCCTGTCATGCGCAAACCGATGTTGCCGCCTATGTCTTCGCTGCCGTACCACTCAGCAATGCGCACAAGTGAGCCAGGCTGCGGGCACCATACAGTGCCGTCTAGCAGCTTGATTTCTTCGCCGTTTGCTTTCATCCACCAACCAACCGAGAACGGCTTAGTAGTGCCCCAGTCAAGCGCGCGGTACACACGACAGCCAACAGGCACACGAAAGCGCGGGCGTACGTGAACAGACTTTTTCCACAAGTCGCCTACCGCGTAGCTGCCACCTCCGAGGATATCCCAGTTGCCGTCGCGCCAAGCCTTCTGCTTATCCTTGTCGGTCATACGTTCCAAGCCTGCAACGTACATCGGATCAAGATGCTCATTCTCGCGCCAGCTACCAAAGATCGCAACCTGCGACGTTGTGACAGGCTCACGCTGTTGCGTCTGCGGATTAAAGACTAGCGTAGTCGTCTTTACTATTTGGCCCGCTTCTGCAACGTCGATAAAGCGCTTCTTGACCCACGTGTGGCCGGGCCCAAAGGGATTGCCCGTCGAAAATGTAGCCAGCGGAATCGAAGGCAACAAGACGCCCGTGCGCGCGTAGTGCTCTGTGGATGTGAAGCCGCTGCGGTTGCAGCTTCCCATGGCATCGTAAAGCGTAGGCGTCGGGTACTTTGGTAATTCATTCCAGCCGATGAAGGGAAACTCTTGCCCGTGATAGAGCCAGTAGTCAGACTCTTTCTTGATCTGCCTGATTAGTAGTTCTTCGCCTGTAGGCCAGCGCCACTTGTAGTCACTGCGGCTTGCAAGGAAGGTTGCGCCATCGTTGCGCCCGTTGAACAAGCGGTGCGACTTTGCAACCAAGTCGTCAAGGTTCTTGTACTCGCGGTCAAACACAACGCCGCGCCAGTGCGAGCCGTAGCCCGCGCCGACGTAGCGACGATACGCCATCAACTGCGCTTCGGTGCTACCGCGCCCTCGCGCACCGTGGAAGAAGACGTGATTGCAACGGCACTGAATAGCTAATAGCTGGCCTGTCACGCGGCTAATACGCAACTGCCACTTACCGTCGCTGTCGCGTTCAGCGACAGTGCCAAGCGGTGTCCAGGCTGCTACCTGCTGCTGCATCGCCGCCCAAGTAGCAAGCGTGCCACGAACGCGCCAACAGGTAGCGGCAGCATGCGCGCCGCAATGTCAAACGCCATCTTCACGTCACCACCACAGCCGCAAGCATAGTGTTGCGCCGCCAGGTGTTGCGCTTGCCCCACGTCGCGGGATTCTTCGGATCTTCGCCGTCTTTCTTAGTGTGGACGTGCTCCGCTGCTGCACCAAATTGCCCGCTGTTACACAAGGCGATCAAATAGTCAAAAGCAGCGAAGCCGGTTCCGCCGCCGACGTTGTAGCAAATGTCAATTAACACTAGCTTTACCTGTAGCGGAAAGTACGTGAACTGCGGGCACTGCTTTTCGACTGCGGGGATAAACTCGCTATTTAGCCTGTATTGCAATCGACGCCGGCAGAAAGCAGCATCCAGCCGCAAGTCACTGCAAGCACGATATGCGCCCGCTGTCAAGCCTTTCTTAAAGAAATCTTGCACACGTACGAATGCTGTTGACTTTTCCTCAGACGTAGCGCCGACGCCTGTTGCCATGTGGACGAAAGGCATCGTCAGCACAGACGACGGCGAAACCTTGTCGCCTACTCCGACGGTTACAAAGCCACGGTAATCGCAGTACAGCCAAGGGATCAAGCCTTCATGTTCGATCAGCGTGTCGCAAACTTGATCTAGCTCATCAGCCGTTAGCATCGGCGTCCACCTCACGCTTTAGCGCTGCTTGCGCAGCAATTGCTTGCTTTTCCCAGACTTCCATGCTTTCGGCTACAGGCAACAGCAGGACGCCGCCGTTGATAGTGCTCTCCGACTTCGTAGCCGCTTCGTGCCCCATGAGCCGCGCAAGCAGCGCGTGCGCAGAGATCCGCGTTTGCTTCGGAGTGAACTGTTCGTCAAAGGCGATTGACTTCACGTTCAACGCCTGTTCGGCGAAGCTGCAAATTTCGTCCTTCGTCAGCTTCTCACGCAGCAGCTTGAAGCGTTCGCGCACGTACGGATCGTGCGCGTACTTGTATCCCGTGCGCGCGGCTGACTTGCTCGCGACGCCTGCAAACACAGCGGCGGACGTGCTGCCAAGCCCCATACACAGCCCCTCGACAAAACGGTCAAGCTGCGCACACACGCGCGGATCTACCCCGCCTTGCGAGCGGGGCAGCTTCACGCGCTGATTGACGGTGCGACGGGGCATTCAACCTGCAAGGCTACGCCGCGCAGAGTGCCGATGTCAAATCTAGCTAGAGCGCGGCAACACAACGCGAGCACGCTTTCGGCCTTCAAGATCGGCATGAAAGCGCTTGGCGTTGTCATAGTGCTTGCGCCCGTACTTCAGCGGCACGGGCTCTGCACCGGTGCGCAGGCCCGCCGCCTTCTTGTCCTGGCAGCCCCGGCACCACGGCGCGAACGTCTTAGGCGTGCCAGGCACCCAACCAGACGTACATTGCCAGCAATTGTGCGCTCTCATAGCTGCCTTGCGCGCATGAAGAAAAGCATGTCCTGCTGCCACTCCACGGTGCGCGTGCATTCGTGCGGACCACGACAGCCGCACACACAAGGCGGTTGATCCATGCCCCAGAGCAAGCGCGTGTGTGCTGCGTGCCGCTTCTGCGTAGCCTTGCTCGGTGCCTGGCGTCTGATCGAAATGCTGCCGCACGCAGGGCAAGAGCGTTGATAGGGCTTAACAGCTAGGCCGCATGTCTTACAAGTCTTCACGATTTCTCCTTAGCCACAAGCGAAGCGCTTGCTCAAAGTAGTACAAAAAGTCAATCATGGAGATGTCTGCAACAACGTATGTATTCACGACAGCTATTTGCACAAGTAGCCGCGCCATCCATTTACGTTTGTTTTGCCGATACACAAGCAAAGCAAGTTGTCCAGGCTGCGCTTGCTCGTAACACTGTCGCCACCAGCTTTCGATTTGCAGCGTTTCACAGCGCTTGACTTCCAACGCCAGCCAAGGCAGCCCGTGAACGTCGCAGCCGCCGCCGTCGGCCTGCATACTGCTCGTGCGTTTGAGTTGCGGCGGCTCCTGGCCTGCCTCGCGATAGGCAGTGTCCACAATAGGTTGCAACATGTCGATTACTTCACGCTCGCCACGTGCGCCTTTACTTCTTGCCATTTTTCCCATTGAGCAAATCCTCTTTTACGTCCCAAGATCCTTCGAGCCATTGTTTTCGCAGAGCTTCGCTCTGCTTGCGCATCTTGTGTACGTATTGCTTGGTGTAAGCGGAAGGCGGTTGTGTTTTCTTAGTTCCTTTGTCTCTACTTGCTTTTGCCATTGTCGTCTGCCTCCTTTGCTGCTGCATCTTCTTGCACGCTAACCAGCCGCACAAGTTCCCGCACAGTTTCATCAGGCAAGAAGCTGCAAGCGTACTGGTAGCCTTGCAAGTGCTCCATGCACAGAGTTGACCGCACAGACGTGCCGTTGCTGAAGCGCACGTCAACGCCTTCGCAGTTGCATAGCTTACAGTTTACTTTCGACATTTGCTTTCTCCTTTGTTGCTTTCAGTGTCCACAATTAGCAGCGCTTGAGTGATAGCGCCATGTCAGCAGAAGTCAGCACGAATTGCAAGCGTTGCCCGCTGTAGCCAAGCAGGTCGAATAGCTCAAGCATCCGGTCGATGTCCGCTGGCGTTAGCGGCGTCTCTTGCAGCCACGCTAAAGCATCGGGCTCACGCCACACTTCAGGCAACTCCTCGAATGCTTCGTTCATAGCAACAGCATCCTGTTTGCTGGCTTCCTTCACTGCTTGCTTTTGCACGGCATCCTTGAACGCTTTAGCTACTTCCCTGACAATAGCAATCGGGTCCATTTTTGCAACGGACTTCTTGCTAAGTCCTGCTTCATGTACTATCTCGCCTAGCTTTTCCACGAGGTAGCAATAGTAACTGTTTGCTGTATCCAATTGCTTTTGCAGCTTCACGCATTCATCGCACATGTTGTAACTCCTTTGTTATTTGCTCCGCTATTCCCCTACAAATAGGGGGATTGCTACTATTTACTCTATCCCCTATATAGTCCCCTATATAGTCCCCTACTATAAGTATATATATATATATTTATGTATGTATTGTATTGCATTGCTTGCTTTTACGCTACTATACAAATAGGGGGAGAAGGGGAGAGGCTTTTTCACTTTTCGTTCTCCGTTGGGACGTCGCGTTTTTCTATCCCCTACTATTGACGCAGATATTTGCGTAAAAGCACCGCATTTGTGTAAATGCTTTACAGATAGGGGGACAGGTTCAAAAGTAGGGGATAGACCGAATCCCTTGTTTCCGTGACAGGCCACCCTAGCGCCGCCGCTATCTTTTCTTCCAGTGTGCGCGGCTTCGTGCGCGCCTTTTGTGGTGTTACGAGGTCAAGTAGCAAGCTAGCCGCAAGCATGGTCTACCATCCTTCCCCGGCGCAATAGAGCGCCACTGTTGAGCTAAACTGCTGCGCCGCTTGCTGTGGCGGAACACGTGTTAGCATACCCGTTGCTACGCAGTTGTTGAGTGTCTCGACTAGAGCCTTGTTTGCACCTCTGTGATCTTGCTGAAACGGCGCACGCTTTTGCAGCCTGCGCACGAAGTAGCCGTAGGGCGCGATAGGGTGTGCAAGCAAACCCTTTGGCACTTTGTAGTCGATGCGTTGTTGTGGACTCAGCGTCAAGTAGGCGGCGAAGGCTTCCTTTACCTCGTGGGTGAGCCTGTGGTCGCCTGCGCCTACTGAGCCGCTTGCGTAGTGCTCTGTCGTGTTCTCTACTTCGCGCGTGACAAATTCGATAGCCCATTCCGCGTGCAAGGAAGACACTTGGGGATAGTGCAGGTTCTCGCCGACTGCCAGCAAGGCACCCAGTTTGAGTGCTTTTAGATGCGCGCGGTTCCATAGCTGGCGCTCTGTCTCGCCGCCTGCCTCGTTGATCTTGCCGTCCACTTTCACGTCGAACGCGGCGAGCAGGTCTGCGGCTTCGTCTGACAGGCCAACGGGAAGGCAGGTGCGATTCTGGTTAGCCGCGAGCGCTACCGCGCACATCTGCGCCATGCTGTTAATCAGGGCGGTAGGTGGCGGCACGTTGCTCGCTAGGTTGCTCGGCACGCGCGGGCCGGTGTATTCCACAATAGAGAATCGCGGGATCAAGCCGCTTGCTATGTGTGTAGCCGACAAGCTATCGAAGAAGGTTTCGGGAGTCGATTCACCGAATATAGAGACAGCCGGCGCGCGTACCTCTTTTGTGTTCTTGTCTTTGTCGCTGTAGGCAGTCGTACGGAAGCTCTGCGCCCATCCTGATTTAGAGTAGAGATCTAAAAGCATCTGCCGTAGAGCAAGCTGCGAGCTATTAGGATTAGGATCGCATATCTGTTGCAGCGTTAGTCCAAACTCGCCAAGGATGCTCACAAAGCAAGGATGTTGGTCAAGTGTGCGCAGCAAGCCCTGTCCGCTAGCGAACGCGCGGGGGCCAAGGAACGTGTCTGCGCTTGGAACAATCTGGCGGACAGCCGTCATCAACAAATCAATACCTGCCGCTGCGCCTTCTTTGCCTGTGCCTGTTGGCGCGAGGACGATCACGTACTGATTTAGCCCTGTGCTGCTGATATTGTAGGAGCGCCCGACTACGCCAGCAACAAGCGCGATTGCGCCAGCCAAGGCTATCTCGGGAACAGGGCGCACTGCCGCCGCATAGATGTAATCTGCCACGTCGCCAACGATGCCAGGCGGGCGGCTGAACGCTTTTGCTTTGTTGATAGGCAGTGCCGCGTTGATAGGGCTGGCGAGCATCGACAGATCAACAGGCGCGATCTCTGTCGAGCGCACACGTTCTAGCGAGCGGCGCAGGTAATCGTCACGTTGCGCTTTCTTGCGTGCGCCTAGCATAGTCTGCCGAAACATGCGCGTGCATTGCTCGTTACTCTTACTGTAGAAAGCCAGAATGCTTAACAGCGCTTCGTCTGCTTCCGACTGGCTTGGGTATCCCATCGCATGCCAGTCACCATCACACAAGCCGATAAACTTGGCCGCGTTTGCCGCTGTACTGGCCTTGCGCCAGATCTCGGCGTCGTCACGGCTTGCCGCTTGGTCTGCAAAGCTGCTTGTCGGGCGCGGCTTCATCTCGCCGGCTAGCTGTAACAGAAGGCTTTGCTTATCCACAATGGGAGCATTGTTGACGGCATCGCCCGTGCAAATCATGTAGCGATCTTGCGTGTAGATCTCAACGGTGCCGCGCTTGATAGCTGCCGGAAGGGCACCACGGCACCAGATGTGCCAGCCCTTGCCGCTCACGCTGCGTTCGATATACGTATCCGAGAACGCCGACAAGATGCGCGCGTGTACGTCTTGCTCCTCGCGTGTGATCTCGCCTTTGGCGTCTAGGTCGATCACAGTGTAGGGATCTGAATTCAGGACGAAGCCTGTCCACAATTGAGTTGCTTTTGCCTCTTCAAATGTCGCCCACGTTCCGTGATCTGTGACGCTCGCACGCTGCCCCGTGCGCGGATTCAACGGAATTTTGTCAGGGCCTGGCCTGGTAACAACCCACTGCGCACGTTCGCGCAGTTCTGCGGGGATACGTCCACGCATGGGGCTACCTGCGCAGCGCGAGCGGTTTGCCTGTTAGGTATTCGTAGAGGCGCTGGACTTTTGAGACGCTGGGGTTTTTCATGCGACCGCAAGCGAAGGCCACGATCCACGAGTAGGAAAGCTCCGTTCCGACGGCAACGTCAAACGTCGTTTGTGCGTCGGCTTTCAGCAATTCCCGCGTGATTTCGTGCAAAGTGCCTGGCGGCGTTTGGTCTTTACGTTTAGGCATGGTGGCGAGTATCGTCTGCGACGGCCAGCGAGGCAAGAATATATTGTTTGTAAAATATTCTTGACAATATATTCGCAGGCCCTAGAGTCAGCGGAAAGGAGACGCCGATGCTTACCCCAACGCAACACGCTGCACTTTCCACCTGGTATGTTGCCAGCGCAGAAGCCGAAGCCGCAAAGCTGGTAATCGCTCGCGAGCAAGCCGCACGCAAGTTGGCCTGCGAAGCGCTTGCGCCGCTGCTGCCGGACGCTGACGGCGAAGGCACGATGTACGCTGACTTGCCGGATGGCTGGCGGCTGAAGCGCACCATTGGATACACACGCAAGGTGGACGCGCGAACAGTAGAGGCGCTGCGCGCACCGCTCAAAGCGTTGCACGTTTCTCTGGATCGGCTCGTCGATTGGAAACCGGCGCTCGTGACGAAAGAGTACCGCGAGCTAACAGCAGAAGCGCGTGCCGTCTTTGATCAGTGCTTGACCACAACGCCGGGCCTGCCTGCACTTGAACTTGTGCCGCCGAAGGATGCAAAGTGATCGCCGCTCTGCTGTCAAAGGCAAAGGCTTTCTTTGTGCAAGACGTGCCTACCGAGA
>Ga0302322_100000218_pt1 | contig 41855 bp, 30 predicted proteins | sample Fen_T0_2_FD_203757 | JGI IMG/M metagenome (GOLD analysis project Ga0302322, IMG submission 203757) | Peat permafrost microbial communities from Stordalen Mire near Abisko, Sweden - Fen_T0_2 | ecosystem: Environmental > Terrestrial > Soil > Wetlands > Permafrost | place: Sweden: Abisko...
AGATTTTCGAAATGGTTTGGGCACGATCTGAGATCCATTCTCCGCCTATCGGTACATAGATTACCAGGGGGGAGCTGTCTCAAGTCACGTTGGCACAGGGGGCTGCAGCCACTGCCAAGGTGCGCAGTTACGGTTCGCCAGTACGGGACGAGACTGCAAACCGAGCGGAAGCTCGGGATTTCGATGTGTCGGATAGACGCGCGCTGACCGAAAACCTATGTGAGCGAACCGGGCTGAGGCTTCTACTGGATCGATTCGGTCGCGCTCTGGCGCTGCGCCCGACCCACGTCGTCAATCTCCACCCGACCGTCACGCATTCGCACGACACGGGGCATTCGCTCCGCAAAGGCGGGATTATGCGTGACGACGATGATGGTGGTTCCGTGCTCGCGGTTGATCTGGAAAAACAGCTCGTGAATGGCGTCACTCGTGGCGCTGTCCAGGTTACCAGTCGGTTCATCCGCAAGCACGAGCTTCGGGTCCAAAGCGAGCGCCCGGGCAACTGCGACCCGCTGTTGCTCCCCGCCCGAGAGCTCACCGGGCCGATGCGAGGCACGGCTCGACAGCCCGACCTCTTCGAGCAAGCTCTGCGCGCGGCGTTCCATTTCGCGCCGCGGACGACCTTGGATCAAACCCGGAACCATCACGTTTTCGAGCGCGGTGAACTCGGGCAGCAAGTGGTGGAATTGAAACACGAAGCCAATGTCTCGATTGCGGACCGCGGCCAGGCGTGAGCCGCTCATCGTCGTCAGTTCTTCGCCAGCCAGGCGAATGCGCCCCGAGCTCGGCAAGTCCAAAGTCCCGATACAATGCAGCAAGGTGCTCTTGCCGGCACCGGATTGGCCCACGATGGCCAAAATTTGCCCGGCGTATATGGTCAGATCGATGCCCTTCAGCACATCCAGGGTACGCCCCATGTGCTGAAAGCTCTTCTTGAGGTCTTCGATCGTAACTAAGGCTTCGGCCATGACTGCCTCATTCGTAGCGAATGCCATCGACCGGCCGTAAGCGGCTGGCAGCGACGGCGGGATAGATCGTAGCAATGGTCGTGATCAGGAGTGCGGCCAGCGCAACCAGGGTGAAGTCGGACCATTCGACGTTGATGGGTAATTTGTCGACGTAGTACACGTCGGGATCCAGGCGCACACCGAACCACTTCAGGCTCAGGGTGGCGGCGAGCCCCGTAGTCACGCCGAAAATAGTGCCGATGCCGCCGATCATCACGCCTTCGGTCATGAAGATCTTCAGGATCGCGTTGTCGCTCGCCCCCAGAGATTTCAAGATCGCGATTTCCTTGCTCTTCTCGGTCACCATCAAGAGCAACGTGCAGATGATGCAGAAGCTCGCCACCAAGATGGCCAGGGACAGAATGATGAAGGTGGCAATTTTCTCGAGTTTGAGCGCGCTGAACAGGTTTTTGTTCAGCTCTTTCCAATCTCGAATCCGCAGATCGTCGCGGCGGACTTGGGCCTCTATCGCGGGGCGTATTTCCGAGACGCGCTCGGCGTCGTCTATCTTGATTTCGATGCCGGTCACGTTTTGCTTCAAATCGAAGAAGTCTTGCGCGGCTTCTATTTTCACATACGCGTGGCTAGCGTCGTATTCGTACATGCCGCTGTAGAAGATTGCGGCGACACGGAACTTGCGACTGCGCGGCAATACGCCCATGGGGCCGAGGTCACCCAAGGGCGAGATCAGTGTCAGCTCATCGCCTACATATACATGCAGCGATTTGGCGAGCTCCCGGCCGATCACGATGCCGGGAAATGCGTCAGGCGGGACAACGGCCTCCTCGACGTCCGGGTCGAGCCGGGAAAGGTACGGCTTGATGTCAGGGCCCTTCAAGTAGAACTCACCACCGCTACCGATGCCGATCGGTTCGTCCGGGGGCAAGTTGGCGAGCTTCTTTGGATCATCGAGGTAAGCGAATTTACCGACCTCGATGTTCTGCAGCAAATCGATCACGGTGCCGATGGTCACGGTATCGATGCCGCGCAGGATCACACCCGCGGTGTTCGACGAGCTCGAAGCCATGGCCTCGCCTCCCGCCACTGGGGTTGCAGCCCGCACGCCCTTGACCAGCCGCATTTCGTCTAGCAGGTCACGCCAGTGTTCGAAGCCACCGATGCGCTTGGCTTCGATTTTCACGTGCGCATTGTTACCCAAGATCTTGTGCTTCAGGTCGGCGCCGAAGCCACCCATGATCGAGACGACGGCGCACAGCGCGAACGAGCTGACACCAACCCCCGAGATGGAGAGCAGCGAAATGACGGTTAAAAAACCGCTCTTTTGGGCGCGCACGTGGCGCGCCGCGACGAACGCCACGAAGCCTCGCCCCTCGAAGCGGTCCATCAGCCAAGGCACGGCCAAGACCATGAAACAGACCACGAACGCGGTGCCGGAGAGCGCGGCCCCTACGCGCACTATCTGATGCCAGAGGATAAACGAGCTACCGCGAGGCTCCGGCAGGCGTTTCACCCAAGCGCCGAGGCCGGCGACTAGGACGAAGCTGACGACCGTCAACCAGCGCAGCAGATTCCGCCCGCCTCCGCGCAGCGCGCGCCGGATCAGCACCCAGATCAGCGAACCCAGCAAAGCGACCGCGGTGCCGATCAGCGCGATGCGACCTGGCGTTCCGCCGCCTGACCACAACCGCGTCAGCAAACGAGCGATGAGCGGCGCCGCGACAATCATGCCGACTCGGGACGAAGCAACGGGAACGCGATCACGTCGCGGATTGACGGTTGCGCGGTGAGCGCCATCGCCAAGCGGTCCACACCCAGGCCGAAGCCGGCTGCGGGAGGCATACCGTGCTCCAGAGCCAGTACGTAGTCTTCGTCGTAGTCCATGGTCTCTTCGGCCCCTCCCGCTTTGAGCTCGAGCTGAGCGCGGAAGCGGGCCGCTTGGTCGTCCGGATCGTTCAGTTCACTGAACGCGTTGCATAGTTCCCGGCCGTGTACGAATAGCTCGAAGCGATCCACCAACGTGGGATCCCCATCCTTCTTGCGCGCGAGGGGGGAAACCTCGGCCGGATAGTCGATGATGAACACCGGCAAGCTCTTGATACCGTCCGAAGTGCGATAGTCCTCGGCCAAGAACGGCTCGGCCAAGTACTCATAGGCGACGAACAGGCGTTCACCGTCTGATTTGCAGTGAGTGAGTGCGCGGCGCAGGTTGCCCCAGTCGATGGTCTTGGCGCGCTCGGAGCACAGCTTCCAAGCGTCGACCGCGGCGTCCAACGGGCTCGGCAAGCGCTTGCCATCGGGGCCGAGCTCGAAGGCGAGCTCGGCGAACTGGGCAGATATCTCCGCCGGGAGCTCGGCGCGCGCCAGCGCGGTGCCCACCGCGAGCTTCATCGGCACCCGCGCGAACGGTTCATTGAGTGCGAACGGCCGCTCGGCGAGCCAAGCCTCGTAGTACCGAGATAGCCCCAGCGCCGTCAGGCGACGCTCGAGGAAGGCGTCCACATGGCGAAATAGGCGCTCGGTTTGTACCATCAACGTCTCGTACGTGGCGTACGCTTGATAGAATTCGAGCATCGTAAACTCGGGGTTGTGACGGGTGCTGATACCCTCGTTGCGATAGCAACGGCCGATCTCGTACACGCGCTCGAGGCCGCCTACGAGCAAGCGCTTCAGGTACAGCTCCGGCGCGATGCGCAAGAAAAGCTCCAGATCCAGAGCATTGTGATGAGTCTTGAAGGGCTTGGCCGCGGCGCCGCCGACCAGCGGGTGCAGGGTGGGGGTCTCGACTTCGAGGAAGCCCTGCGAATCCAAGAAATCACGCAAGCCCTGGACGATGATCGAACGTGCTCGGAGCGCGACACTCACTTCGGGGTTGGCGACGAGATCGACGTAGCGACGCCGATAGCGAAGGTCCACGTCCGTCAGTCCATGAAACTTGTCGGGCAGCGGACGGAACGCCTTGGTCAACAAACGCAGGGACGTGACTTGAAGACTGAGTTCGCCGGTCTTGGTCACCATCGCCTGGCCGCAGGCTTCGAGATGATCGGCGATGTCGATGTCTTCCAGCGCGGCGAAGCCGTCACCCAGTACGTCTTGCTTGGCGAACAGCTGCAGCTCGTCGCTCATGTCCCGCAGGCGCAGGAACGAGGCCTTGCCGAAGCCACGGCGGGAAACCAAGCGACCTAAAACGTAGTATTGCCGGCCCGATGCCAAGGCCTCGACCTTCGCGGGGTCGTAGCGGAGCTCGGCGATAGGCTCGATCAGCGCCGGCGCGAACTGTTCACGTAGATCGCGCAGCAAACTGCGATTGTCCGCCGCGTCGTTCGCAAACGGATTCTGACCGCGCGCACGCAGGTGTTCGGCCTTGCCACGCCGCGCCTCGATCAGCGCGTCTTCGCCACTCTTCTCCATGATTTATCGCGCTCGGTGTAGCGCGAGTGGCAGGGGGCGTCTACAAGGCCGCGCGGGCGAATGCTCAGGAAAGCGCCTTCGGAGGCGTCCCGTGACCGCTCGTACCTCGGTCTGCGTTCTTCAACAAATAGGCCTCGATGAAGGCGTCCAGGTCCCCGTCGAGCACGCCCTGCACGTCCGAACTTTCGTGCTCGCTGCGATAGTCTTTCACCAGCTGATAGGGCTGCATCACGTAGCTGCGAATTTGGCTGCCCCAGGCGATCTGACCCTTGGCCGCTTCGTAGCGATCCTGGGCCGCTTCGCGCTTGGCAGCTTCCAGCTCGTACAAGCGGGATTTCATGGTCTTCAGCGCCATGGCTCGATTTTGGTGTTGGCTGCGCTCGGCGCGACATACGACCACGATGCCGGTCGGAATGTGCTTCATACGTACGGCGGTCTCGACCTTGTTCACGTTCTGACCGCCCTTACCCCCCGCGCGCATGGTGGTGGTCTCGAGATCACCGTCTTTGATCTCGATGTCGATTTCGTCTTCGATGTCGGGCGTGACTTCGACCGCGGCGAAACTGGTTTGGCGGCGTGCATTGCCGTCGAACGGGCTGATGCGCACGAGGCGATGTACGCCCATCTCGGCGCGCAGATAGCCGTAGGCGTTGGGACCCGTGACGGTGAACGAGGCGCCGTCGATACCGGCTTCGTCTCCGGGCTGAAAGTCGATTACGTCGGTCTTGAAGCCGCGGCGTTCGCACCAACGCAAGTACATCCGCAGCATCATCTCGCCCCAATCCTTGGCGTCCGTACCGCCGGTCCCGGGGTGGATGCTGACGATGGCGTTGGCGTGATCGACTGGGCCGGAAAGCATCCGCTGCAGCTCGGCCTTGCGCACGCGATCCCGCAGCGCCGGCACCTGCGCCTCGACCTCGGCGGTGATGGCTTCGTCGTTGTCCGCGGCGCCCAATTCGAGCAGCTCGGCGGAGTCAGCTACGTCTTTACTCAATGATTCGATCCAGCCCAGCTTTTCCACCGCCGATGCGCGTTTGCGCATCAATGCTTGGGCCTTTTCTTGATTGTCCCAAAATTTGGGAGCCGCAGATAGTTCGTCGAGCTCTTCGATTTCCCGCTTCAGTGCCGGGACGTCAAAGAGACCCCCTTAGCGCATCGACACGCCTTTGGAGGTCGGACAGGGAATTGCGGGCATCAGCGAGCATGGCGAGGCGTGTTTACCTCGACTCGCGCCGGTTCGCCACTCGGCGGAGGGCCCTGCCCTTCGCTTTCGCCGATCGCCTCGGAAAACCAGCCGTCCGTGAGCACGTCGAGCTCGACGGCCGCCGCGATCGCGGAGAGCTCGGCCATTTCACGCGGTTCGGGCTCGCTATTCGGGTCCGCGGCACGCGCCTTGCCCCGTTGCCAAAGCTCCAGCCGCTCGAGCACGTAGTCGATCAAACGGCGCTCGGCCGCGTCGCGCTCGATTTGCAGGCGCTCGAGGCTCACCTCTTCGTCGGCGAAAACGAGACGGTCGAGGTGCCAAGTGAGCCGCGCCTCGATTGCAAGCTCAGAAGTGCCCGCCTGCGTGTAGCGGTAAGGATCGTCACTAGTCGGCGTCAGGCGCAGGGTTTGTCCGGAGCTGCGCAACGTGCGAAGCCGGAGTTCAGGCAGCACCGCCGAGCTGCGCGACCGCGCGGTCAGGCCGACCAAGCGCGAACGGGCACGCAGATAGCCCGCGCTAGCGAGCGCGTGCTGCACGGAACCGCGCGCGAGCCGGGAGTTCAAGCGCGGCGCAGGCGCCGCGCGCGCCGGCTCGGCGGGGGCGACCTCGGGCGCCGGGGCCGGCGCGGGCTCGGCTTCTTTCTTGGGGGGTCCCTCGGCGACGCTTGGCTCGACGCGCATAGCCCGCGGGCTCGCCAAGCGATCGAGCGCGATCTCGAGAGCGAAGAGACCGGCCCATTCACGATTGAACGTCCCTCCGCGATACTCGCCGGCGAGTGAAATAGAGAAGCCAGCAGGGCTCGGCGAGGCACCTGCTTCTGCAGAGGCCAGAACCGAGCCGCACAGGATTGCCACCCCCAAAACCCGCATGAGCAGAAGTTCGGGCGCATCGCGGCGCGGGTTGCGAACGGAATGCTCGAATTAGTGAGCCGGGCGACGGGAGCAATGCATGAGCGCCCGCTGCTCGACCTCCGGCGCCACTGAACCGACCAATGGGTTCGCTCGGAACGGGCCGTTCCCCAGGCTGGTCGGACTGCCGGAGGGAAGATCGGAGGCGACCACGTAAGGCATGAAGCGCCCTTGGGCTTCCCAACCGAGGACCGCGCGGACGACCGCGTCGGCACGCAGCCCGAGAAGGACCACGCTTCCGACCTCGGAGTCAGGCGTCAGATCGCTCACGTGGCGCTCGACGCGGCCGGCGCGAGTGCGGAAGGTGACGACACGGACGATGGGGCGGCCGTTGGGAGCGTGGGCGCGGAGCGGAGTGAGGGATTGGGCGGGGAGTTCCCAGTAAACTTGGCGTTGACCGGACAGGGAGAGAGTCAGGACCGCAGGCGGGAGTGCGGGCTCGGGCTCGGGTTCGGGTTCGGACGCCGCTGGCGCGAGGACCGGCTCGGAAACGAGCGCGGACGCAACGGGCACGGGAGCGGCCTCGAACGCGGGTGGCGGAACGTTTGGCTCGGAGACGGCTTCGAGCGCGGACGCAACGGGCCCGGGAGCGGCCTCGAACGCGGGTGGCGGAACGTTTGGCTCGGAGACGGCTTCGAGCGCGGACGCCATCACCGGCTCGACGACTGATTCGGAAACGGCTTCGGACGCCACCACCGGCGCAGCGACTGGCTCGGAAACGGCTCCGGACGCCACCACCGGCGCAGCGACTGGCTCGGCGACTAGCTCGGCGGCAGAAACGGTTGCGGGCGCGGGCTCGGGCGCGGGGGCCGGCGCGGCCACGTCATCCGTGGCGGTTCCGCTCGCGTCGGCGAAGGAGATTCGCTGGCGCCGGCGTTGCGGAGCAACCGGGAGATCGGTCGAGGTCGCTAGCCGGGTGCGGAGGGCCCTAGCGGGGTCGTGGTCCGGTTCTTTGGCCAAGACTTCATCGAGCATGTGTAAAGCGCGATCGAGGTGGCCTTGGGCGGCGTAAATCTCGGCCAGCGTGACGGTTGCGACCGGCGGCGGGCCTCTCCAATCTGTTTCGCGGTTACCATCCCCACGGATGATGGCGGCAGCGTCCGGCAGATTGAGCCCAGCCTCGACCACACTCGCGACCAAGTCACGAGCCACGCCTAGGAAGCCGCGCGCGCGCTTCTGTTGCGCGAGATCTGGCTCGGAACGGCGCACGATCTCGTCTCGCATTTCTACGCGCGTCATCAGCTCGGCGCGCTCCACGCCCAACACGCGCGCCTTCAAGATGAGCTGTTCGCGGCTCATGCGTTCGAGTTCGTCGCTGCTTTCGACCATGGGCGACTATTATTGCGGCCCCCAGCCGCGCGAGGTCAAGGTGATTGGTCAGCGCCCAACCCGCGCCCACCCTCGGGCGCGCATCAATACCAAGCGCCGTGTGCGAGCGGGTCGGCCTGCGCCTCGCGTAGGGCGCCGCGCGCCTGCTCGATGTCCTGGCCGATTTGCGCCTTCAGCTCGGGCAGGCCCGCGAACTTTCGCTCCTCGCGGAGGCGGCAAACGAGATGCACGCGTAAGGCGGCACCATACAAATCTTCGGCGAAGTCGAACAAATGCACTTCCACGCCGAAACCCGCGCTGACCGTGGGCCGCACTCCGATGTTGGCGACGCCGGTGCCGACGGCGACACCCACGCCGTCACGAACACGGTCGACGAGCACGGCATAAACGCCGTAAGGCGGCAAAGCTTCGGCGACGCCGTCGAGGTTGGCGGTGGGCACGCCGATCGTGCGACCACGTTGCGCGCCGGGCACGACCGTACCGCTCAGCGAGTGCGGGCGGCCGAGCACTGCCTGCGCAGCGACCAGATCTCCGGCCGTGAGTAAAGCCCGCACTCGGGTACTGGAATAGGGCCCCTGGGCGTCCCCGCTCAGCGACGAAGCATGGGCCACGAAGCCGAGATCTTGCCCCAGTGCGACCAGCGTGGACAGATCTCCGGCGCGACCGTGCCCGAAGCGAAAATTATCGCCGACGATCACGACCTTGGCGCCGAGGAGTTCGACCAAGAATCGGCGCGCGAACTGCGCGGGTGTAAGCTGTGACAACGAAAGCGTGAAGGGTTCGACCACGACCTCGAGCTCCGAGCCCAGGCGCTCGATCAAGTCGATTTTGCGGTCCAGCACCGTCAACGGCGGTCGCACGCCACCACCGAGCACTTCAGCGGGATGAGGATCGAAGGTCAACACGATGGGCCGGAGACCGCTGTGACGGGCTTCGGCGAGGGCCGCTTCAATCACCGCGCGATGCCCCAGATGCACGCCGTCGAAATTGCCGATCGCGACGAGCGAACTTTGGCCTGGTTCTCTTGCTTCCGAGGCACGCACGCGAGTTGGCACAGCCCGGCCTTCTTACTACATGCCAAATGCCGCGTCGCGTCCATGTGAAGAGGGTCCGCCCCTTGCGGCCTCACGCGCCCTCCGTAATGCTCCGCCGACCGAGCCCATGACCCCCGAACAAGCCATCCGCGAAGCTCAGGAGCAAAAGCTCCGGCCGGTGTATCTGCTCGTGGGTGAGGAACGACACCTGGAAGGCAAGGTCGTCCATGCGTTGAAGGCCGCCGCGACTGCCGGGGGCATCCCTGGCTTGAACGAGGACCAGTTGCAGGCGCAGGAGACGGAGGTAGAGACGGCGCTCGCGGCCGCGCGCACCTTGCCCATGATGGCCAAGCGCCGCTTCGTGCTGGTGCGCGGTCTAGAACATTGGGAGCCAAAGGACAGCGCCGAGGGCAAGGACAAAGCCACTCCGCTCGACCGCTTGCTCGAGTACGCGCAAAACCCCTCCCCAAGCACGACCCTCGTCCTACTCGGCGGGAATCTCGACAAGCGTCGCAAGCTCGTTACGAGCGCCCGCAAAGACGGCTGGCTGGTGAGCTGTGAAGCCCTGACTCGCGCCGATCTCCCTGGGTTCATCGAGCGCGCCGCGCGCGAACGCGGGAATGTTCTGGAACCCGGGGTGGCCGACCTGATCGCGGAGCTGTCCGGACCGGAGCTCGGGCCCGTCACGGACGCCTTGGAGCGTTGCTGCTTGTATGCAGGCGCTGCGGCCCCCGTCACCGAGGATGTCGTTGCCGAGTGCGTGGTGCGGCTGCGCACGAAGACCGTTTGGGAGCTGGTGGCGGCCGTGAGCAAGCGCGATCCAGGTGCCGCCCTGAGCGCGCTCGATGAAGTGTACGACCCGCAAGACCGCGGGCTGCGGTTGGTTGGGCTACTCGCCTGGTCTACCCGTCAAATGCTGCGCTTCGAGTCGGCGCTCAGCGAGGGCGCGTCTGCCAATGATGCGGCGGTGCGCGCCGGAGCGCCCCCGTTCAAGGCGCGCGAGCTGGCCGACCAAGTCAAGCGGATCGCGCGGCCGGATCTCGAACGCTGGCTCGAAACCCTGGCTGAGCTCGATTACGCGTTGAAGGGCGGTTCCAAGCGTCCCGCAAAATCGGTGCTCGAACACGGGATTTTAAAGCTCTGTCGAAGTTCGTCGGGGCCGGACCCGCGTGTCGGCGTGCGCGGCAGCGAGCGCCGCGCTTGACCTTCGAGAAAGCCAGCCCCACATTCAATCGCGGAACCAGCGTGATGGATACACTGTCCCGGGCGGATCAGCCCACCGCTCGCATCGAGCTTCTCGCGCAAGCCCCCCTTCCCACTCGTCACGGCATGTTCCAGGTGCGCGTGTTCCGCTGGGAAGACCCGGGGGTTCATCCCAGCCTGAGCCGGGAGCATTGCGCACTGGTGATGGGCGAAGTGCGTGGGCGGCGAAGCGTGCCCGTGCGCGTTCACTCGGAGTGCTTGACCGGCGAGGTCTTTTCTTCGCTCAAGTGTGATTGCCGTGAGCAGTTCGACCACGCACAAGCCGCGATCGCCAAGCAGGGCTTTGGAGTGATCCTTTACTTACGCCAGGAGGGCCGCGGCATTGGCCTGGCCAACAAAGTGCGGGCTTATGCCTTGCAGGCCATGGGCGCGGACACTGTCGAGGCCAACGAGCTTTTGCATCTTCCAGTGGACGCACGCACTTACGACGCCGCCGCAGGAATGTTGCGCGAGCTCGGGGTGGAATCGGTCGAGTTGATGACCAACAACCCTGCCAAGGTGGACGAGTTACGGAAGCTCGGAGTCACGGTCGATGCGCGACTGCCGGTGCTCATCCCCGCCAACCCGTTCTCCGCCTCGTACTTGGAAGTGAAGCGAAGGCGCATGGCGCATGAGCTGCCCGTGACTTCGTCGGCAGCGGCAGAGGTCGTCTCCACGAGCGCGGAAGTCGGTAGCGCCTTGGTCGCGGGGCGCCGCGCGGCACAGTAGAGGCCTTCAGGGCTTTTTGGCAGCCGCCTTGATGGCTGCGAAGCGCGCCTTGAGCTTGGGTGCATAGCCGTCCTTGTTCACCTGTTTGATGCGGCCGAGCGCGAGCGCATCGTCCGGCACGTCCGTCACCACGGTGGTCCCGCTCGCCACGTACGCGCCGCGGCCAATGGTGATCGGGGCCACGAGCTGTGAGTCACTGCCGATGAAGGCATCCGCGCCGATCACCGTCTTGTGCTTGTTGAAGCCGTCGTAGTTGCAAAAGATCGTGCCCGCACCGACGTTTGCACGCTCGCCGACGTCTCCATCGCCGAGATAAGCCAGGTGGTTGGCCTTCGCGCCACGCCGGACGCGCGTGTTCTTCGTCTCGACGAAATTGCCGAGGTGCACCTCTGCCTCGATTTCGGACTGTGGGCGCAGGTGAGTGAAGGGACCGAGCTGCGCGGTGTCGCCCACGTTGCTGGAGGTGATCACCGTGTACGGTTTGAGCAACACGCCGTCGCCGATGTTCGAGTCGGTGATCACGCAACCCGCGTCGACGACGGTACCCTTGCCGATGCGGGTACTACCGCGTAGCACCACCGTGGCTTCGATCAGCGAATCCTCTCCGATCTCCACGGTGTCGTCGATGCGCGGCGCGCCACGAAGAGTGACACCATTTTTGGCGTGACCTAGCCGAATACGTCGCATCAAGATCTCCTCTGCCTCGGCCAGCTGTCCCCGATCGTTGACGCCCAAGAGCGCGTCCGCGTGACCCAATACGCCCGTCACTCGGCTCGTACGCGCGACCGACGCGATCACGTCGGTCAGATAGTATTCGCCCTGAGCATTGTTCGGTTGCAATCGTGCGAGCGCGTGACGCAGCACCTCGGTTTTTCCGGCATACATGCCCGCATTCACTTCACGCACCGCATGTTGCTCGGGGCTCTTCAGATCGCGTTCTTCGCGCACCTCACTGACGCGACCAGTCGCATCACGAAGCACCCGACCGTAACCCTGCGGGCTTTCGAGCGCGCAGGTCATCAGGCTGAGTTCTTCTGCTCCAGGCTGCTCCAGCGCGGCCACCAGCCGGGCTAACTCTTCTCCGCGCACGAGCGGTGTGTCGCCGCACACGATCAAGACTCGGTCCGTCTCCACCCTTTCGATTCCGACGCGCGCGGCGTCACCCGTGCCACGCGGAGGATCCTGAACGACGGTACTGACGCGCTCCCCGAAATCCGCTGCGAGTAGCTCGTCGATCTGCGGGTGACCGCTAGTGACGACGACGGCGCGCTCGACGCCCGCCTCGAATGCCGCGCGCACGGCATAGTGAAGCAAGGGGCGACCGGCGATCGGGTGCAGCACCTTGGGCAACGCGCTCTTCATGCGCGTTCCGAGGCCGGCGGCGAGAATGACGGCGGTTAAGCGAGACATGGTTGAGGATGTCCCATTTGTCCGACGGAAATGCCAGATCCTGGCTAACAGCCAGGGCCGTTCACCGAGGTGCTTTGGCGGTCAGCCCGCGATTGCTGGTGACTTTTGCTGCCTCCTCATCCTCGAACACGCGCTGGCACCGGCCCTAGACTAGGGGGCGCCGACTTCCGCGGGGACCAGGGATCCGCCCACGCCGGCTCCTGACTGCGGCTCCGAGACATCCGGGCCAGGCGCGTTCAAGGCAGGCTCCAGCGGCAACAGCGTCCCACTCGCCACATCGTCGTCGACGTTCGGCTTGTGCGGAGTGACGGAGCGTCCGCGGTCGACATACACGACGATGCTGTCTCCGGCGTGCAATTTGTCCGTGCGTGAACGACGATTGATGCGCTCCATGCTACCCACGGTCATGCCATAGCGCTTGCCCAAGGTTGCCAGGGTGTCGTTCTCCCGCGCGCTCACGACTACCCGCTTTCTGCCATTCTGGCCTTCGAAATAGTCGTAAAATTCCGGGCTACCGGCGACCAAAATGTGCGTCTCGGAGGGGGTGATCGTGCGCGCGGGAAAGCTCTTGCCCTTGTCGACGAACAATTGCAGCGCCATACCCGATTGCAGCCGGGCGTTCTCGTCGAGGGCGTTCCACAGCCCTATGTCGGGCACGCTGACGGCGAACACATTGGCGACGCGGCTCAGCGTGTCGCCGGACAGCACGCGGTAAAACAAGCGTGAGCGTTCGGCGTAGGCGAATTCCCGCGGCGGAACCACGACCACTTCGTCGTTCGGCGTCGCGGCCGCCGCTCGAGCCGTGCGAGGCACGAGCAGGACCGATCCGGCCGCTAATTGCTCTTTGGGCTCGACGTGATTGATCGCGCGCAACCGTGCCTCACTCACGCCGTGCATATTGGCGATCGACTCCACGGTCTCGCCGAACTTCGTGACGTACGCTTGCAAACCGTCGTCGTCACTCGCGATGCGCGCCAAAGCCGCCGTGCATTGCGCGCCTCTGCCTACGGGCACATGTACTCGCCAACTTGGTTTGCTCGAGCCCGGAACTGCAGGTGGCGTGCGGCCGGCGAGAAAGGCGGGGTTCAACGCGGTGATCTCGGCTTCAGCCACACCGGCGGTGCGCGCCACGTCGGCAAGTGCCACACTCGGCCCGACCTGCACCACGTCGAAGCTCTCCGCCGCGTCGGTCTCGATGGCATCGAGAGCGAACGCTTTTTTGTTGTTCATCACGATCGCCAGCGCGAAGATCTTGGGCACGTACAGCGTGGTTTCCCACGGGACGCCAGCTTCGTAACGAACGAGCTCCCAAAAATCGTTGCTGTTAAACTTGCGAATCGAACGAGCGAGTCCCCCGTAGCCCATGTTGTAAGACGCGATGGCGAGTTCCCAACTGCCAAAACGCCGGTACAAATCGCTCAAGTAACGGCTCGCGGCTTGGGTCGAACGCTCGGGATCGAGTCGCTCATCGACCCAACGATCGACGGTCAGCCCGTACGTGCGCCCCGCATCCGGCATGAATTGCCACAGTCCCGCTGCACCGGCGGGGGAGACGATGGTCGGGTTGTGCCCGCTCTCGATCATCGATAGCCAGACCAGATCCGTCGGCACGCCGGCGCGCGCCAGCTCCGTGCGCATAGCCATGGCGTAGCGTCCGCTCTTCTTGGTCCATACGCGTGCGATCGCTTTGCCGCTCGGGCTGTCGCGATAGAAGCGCAGGTACTTGATCACGAACTCGTCGAGGACGACGGGCAAGTTCGGCATCGCCAGGCTCTTCAGCCAGGCCGCGTCGGGCGCCCCCTCGACCGCTTCTCGGTGCACACTGCTCGGGCGGAGACTCGGCGTGCCCTGCGTGATCACCTCGGGTCCGCTCTTGCCGACCGCTTCCGGAAGGTCCCAGGACCAGCCGGGCTCCACGCCAATCAGGGGGCGCGGGAACAGGACGCGCTCGGCGGCTTTCAACGAGCGCAACTCAGGGTCGTCCTTGCCCGCACGCAGATCTTCGTCGGTCGGGCCTTCGGCAATTTTTTGCCGGGCCGCGCGGTCCGGCTGCGAACGGGCGACCCCGCTCGGCAGAGTCGGCGAGGCCTTGCGGGGCGGTTTACCCTTCTGATGCCCAGCATGCGCCGTCGGCTTCTCCGACTTGTCCGATTTGTCCGGAGTCTCGGCCTTGGCTTTGGACGGTTCGGGTTCGTCACCCGGCGATGCTACGGGCAAGGTGCCCAGCGAGCGCGTGCCGACGCCGCGCTGCGGGTCCGGCACGCCCGGGGCAGGCTTGGCGGGCGTCGCGGTTTTGGGCCCCTCAGCGGCCTTGGCGGAGGCATCGGTTCGGGCCGGCTCCGCTTTGGGCGGATCTGGCCGCTTCGCTGGCTCCGTCTTCGCGATTGGCTTGGCCTTGTCCGGTTTGCTCGGGCGGGCCTTGGCGTCCGCTTTCGGCTCGGCCCTGGCAGATTCGGCCGGTTTTGGCTCCGGCGCGGCCTGTACCGGTGCCGCGCCCAAGCCGAGGACTGCGACGAGCGCGGCTTGGGCGGCAAAGCGGGCTCGGGCCATGGGTAGCGTACTAGCGATCCTTCCAAAATTGGTCAATTCCGCGTGGGATTTCGCGAGGATCTTGATCCCGGCTTGGGTCTTGTGCAGGTCCTCGGACATGACCGCCAAGAGCACCCGCATCGAACTCGATACTTTCGGCCCGATCGAGGTCCCCGACGATCGTTTGTGGGGCGCTCAGACTCAGCGCAGCCTGCAAAATTTCGCCATCTCCGGCGAACGCATGCCCGCGCAATTGCTGCGGGCGCTCGCCGTCGTCAAGAAGGCTGCCGCGCTCGTGAACATGGATCTGGGCGCGGTCGACGCGCGACTCGGCAACGCGATTGTGGCAGCCGCCGACGAAGTGATCGAGGGTCGGCACGACGGCGAGTTCCCGCTCGTGGTCTGGCAGACCGGCAGCGGCACACAAACCAACATGAACATGAACGAAGTGCTCGCCAACCGCGCGAGCGAGATCTTGGGCGGCGTACGCGGAGAGAAACGCCTGGTTCATCCCAACGACCACGTGAACCGCGGTCAGTCGTCGAACGACGTATTTCCGGCGGCGATGTCACTCGCGTGCGTCGATGCCGTGCGCTCGCGCGTGCTGCCCAGCGTCAAAGCCCTGCGCGATACGCTGGCCGAGAAGTCCACGGCCTTCAAAGACATCGTGAAGATCGGCCGCACGCATCTGATGGACGCCACGCCGTTGACCCTGGGGCAAGAAATCAGCGGCTGGGTGGCGCAGCTCGATCATGGCATGAAACACCTGGAAAGCGCGGTCCCCCACTTGGGTGAGCTGGCTCTCGGCGGTACGGCGGTGGGCACGGGGCTGAACGCGCATCCGGAGTACGCCGTGCGCGTGGCAGCCAAGGTGGCCGAGCTCACCTCGCATCCGATCGTCACCGCGCCCAACAAGTTCGAGGCTTTGGCGGCACACGATGCGATCGTCTTTGGGCACGGCGCGCTGAAGACGTTGGCGGCATCACTGATGAAGATCGCAAACGACGTGCGTTGGCTTGCTTCTGGTCCGCGCTGCGGCTTCGGCGAGATCTCTATCCCCGAAAACGAACCGGGCAGCTCGATCATGCCCGGCAAAGTCAACCCCACCCAATCGGAAGCGATGACCATGCTCTGCGCGCAGGTTTTCGGCAACGACGTCGCGGTGAACTTCGGCGGCGCTAGCGGTAACTTCGAGCTCAACGTGTTCAAGCCTCTGCTCGCCCACAACTTCCTGCAGAGCACGCGCTTGATCGCGGACGGCTGCGACAGCTTCCGCAAGAACTGCGCCGTGGGCATCGAGCCGAATCGCAAGCGCATCCAGGAGCACCTGGAAAATTCACTGATGCTGGTGACGGCCCTCAATCCGCACATCGGTTACGACAATGCGGCGAAAATCGCCAAGAAGGCGCACAAGGAAGGGCTTACTCTGCGCCAATCGGCGGAAGCGCTCGGTCTGGTCTCGTCCGAGGACTTCAGTCGCTTCGTGCGTCCCGAAGAAATGCTCGGACCGAAAGCCTGAGCGTGCCACCGGCCACGGCGTTCATCGTGGCGCGGCCTTTCGGTGTTATTCCATAATAAATCTGTGCACATAGGATCAATTCACGGGGCTCACTGTCAGTCTCCAGGGCCCTGCCCTAGGCTAGACTGATGGATGAGCCGCTGCTGATTGAATCCCAATGGCCGATCGGCGATCGCACCAAACTCCAGTTGTTCTCGTTGAACACCCCGAATGGCATCAAAGTGGCCCTGGCCTTGGAGGAACTGCAGATCCCTTACGAAGCGCACACCGTACGCATCGGTAAGGGGGAGCAGTTCAGCAACGCCTTCAAGTCGATCAGCCCCAACTCCAAAATCCCGGCGATCGTGGATCTGAACGGACCGGGCGGCAAACCGTTGGCACTGATGGAGTCGGGGGCGATCCTGATCTACCTGGCCGAAAAAGCCGGGCGCTTGTTGCCCACGGACTCCGCGCTGCGCTTCAAATGCCTGCAATGGCTATTCTTCCAAGTGGGACACATCGGGCCCATGTTTGGCCAGTTCGGCCACTTCTTCAAATACGCACGCGACAAGTGCGACCACCCCTACCCGCTCGAACGATATACGAACGAAGCCAAGCGCTTGCTCGGCGTGCTCGAGAATGAACTCAGCGATAAGGAATACCTGGTGGGCGAGTACACGATAGCTGACATCGCGACCGTGCCATGGGTCAACGGCCTGAGCGTCAGCTACGGCGCGGCGGATGTATTGAAGCTTGGCGAGTTTCCGCGCGTGCAAGCTTGGGCCGAGCGCATCACGGCGCGTCCGGCCTATCAAATCGGCAAAGACGTCGCGAAATAGCTCTGTCTGGTAGGTACGAGCAGCGGCGCGGAGCGCCTGCGTTGGGGGAATGGACCTGCGCCGGCGGGGAATTTTCGCGCGCGACTGCGACAACGAGTGAAGCGCCGCGTCGAGAAAAGGGGCCTGGCAGGTCGCAGCGAATCACGCCATCCTGAGAGTCATGGGGGCAAGACTTCGTCCCGGGTTCGAGCTCACGCTCCCGGAGGCGGCCGAGCAATTGCTCGATCGCATACGGCGTAGACTGCAATCGCCTGCGTGTTCGCTGTGCGGACTCGTCACGCCCACTCGCATCGAGCTCCACGTACCGCCGTCACGGAAACACTTGTGGTCGCCTGAACTGCGCATCGACGTGCAAGACGAGGGAAAATCGTGTCGCCTCGTGGCTACGTACGGTCCACATCCGCACGTGTGGACGCTCTATGTCGGGGTCTACGCGGTGCTCGCGTTCCTGGCGTTCCTCGCATTCATTTTTGCGTTGGCCCAATGGACTCTCAAGGGCCAGGTCAGCGCGCTCTACGGCTTGCCGGTGCTGCTACTGCTCGCAGCGGGCGCGCGTTCTCTGGCGTTCGTCGGGCAGGGGCTGGGCAAGGCCCAGATCGACGAGCTGCGTGCCTTTCTCGACGAGCTGATCGCAGAAGGTGAGCCACCGGGTAGCATCCCGCGTCGGTCGGGTATTCGGGCGACCGAGGCTGCTACTTCCCTTCGCGACTCCGCGCCGTCGACCCGAGCCAAGTGAGGCCACCGACGGTGATCGCAATCAGGAAGACGAACAAAGACCAGCCGGGACGCGCGACGCCCAGGCCATTGCGACCGACCACGCCCTCGAAGAGCTGAACCAAGACGGCGCCCAGGCCGTATGCGGCGGCGCTGTAGAGCACCACGCGGCGCAGGCGGACGACCATTTCCATCGACCGCGGCGTGCTGGGCCAGACGTCGCGCCGCAGATGACGAATCCAGATCAACGCGGGGCTGGCCAGCGTCGCGAGCACGCCGATAATCGAGAGCGTGACCTCGGCCGTGCTGAGATCCGTGCCACGCACCAGACGCACTAGGGCGGCCGCCACGACCACGACATTGACGAAGCCCCAGAACAAACCAAATGCGGTGAAGAACACCAGGCCGGGGCGCGCGAGGCGAACGCTGCGCGCGGTCTCTTCCATCGCTTCGTGCACCGACGTGCTGGGTGGCGTGGCGAGCAACGTGCGCGCCGCGGCTTCCAGCAGCGTGCTGGGCGCGGGCGCGCTGTTGGGCTCGACGGGCAATTTCGTAGTGACCGCTGGTAATTGTGCATCCAGCGCATCGAACGGAGAAAGTGCCTGTTCGAGCGTTTCCATGGTAGCGAAGCGCTCGCTCGGGACTTTGGCCATCGTGCGTTGCACGATCAGCTCGAGCGAGAGCGGAATGCGCGGTTCCAACGTTGAGGGTCGCTCGGGTTCCTGCGTCAGCACGGCGGTCAGGATCGCCATCGCGTCCGTACCTTCGAAGGGTTTCCGACCGGTAAGCGCGCGATACAAGATCGCGCCCACGGCGTAGATGTCGGCGCGCGAGTCGACGCGATCACCGCGCGCTTGCTCGGGCGCCATGTAATCGGGCGTGCCCATGACGGTGCCGGTCTTGGTCAGCCCTTCGCCCGTTTCGAGGACCTTCGAGATCCCGAAATCGAGGACTTTCACGGTTGCGTTCGGTCCGGCCAAGAACACGTTTTCTGGCTTGACGTCGCGGTGCACGATGCCGTGCGCATGCGCCGCACCGAGCGCATGGCAAACCTGACGCACGATGTGCACGGCCTCCACCGTTGGCAGTTTGCCCAGGCGTTCCAAGTAGCTGCCGAGATCTTCGCCTTGGAGCAGCTCCGCCACGATGTACGGGCGGCCGTCGGCACTGGTGTTGACGTCGTACACGCCCACCACGTTCGGATGGGTGAGAACGCTCGCCGCTTCCGCTTCACGTTGGAAGCGCGTGACCACTTCCGGTTGACGGGCTAGCTCGTGATGCAAAAGCTTGACCGCGAAGCGCTTGGTGTGGAGGCGGGTGTGGCGCGCCTCGTAGACGGTGCCCATGCCGCCTTGGCCGATCACGCGTAGGACTTCGTACGACCCGTCGAGCAGCTGACCGACGATCGGATCTTCGTCGTCCGGCGCGTCTTCGAGCGGTGTCGCGTCTCGTGGGCAGACGCGGAAATCTGCCGGGTAGCGTGCGCCGCAAACCGGGCACACGCGTGGGTTAACCGCGGCGAGGCTATTCTGAGAACTGCGAGGTGCGCTGACGCCTTCCAAGACTAGGCCATGCTAGCGCTTCGACTGCGCGCTGGGTACGGGCAAGCCAGGAATGGAGCAAGCGGCCTCGGGGCCTGCAACTCGCGAGCGCTCCGGCAACTCGACCCCGCTCGGCCCGGCGCGGGACTCGCCTATTTACGGCGCACAGACTACATCCCGCACTCGATGCGCGACTCGCAGGGACCCGCAGTAACGGAGCGGCGATTCTAACTTTTCACGACCAAATAGGTCGTGCTACCGCGACGATTGACGAGCAGCAGAACACGGCTCTTGCTCTTGGAGTAAAGTTCTTGGAAGCGCTGTGGTGTGTCCACCCGCACGCGGTTGACCTCCAGCACGACGTCCCCCGGCCTCAGACCAGCACGGGCCGCGTTGCTTTGAGGATCCAGGCGCGTGATCACCACGCCTTGCTTTACGGCATCGTCGAGATCGAAGGCTTGGCGATTTTGCGGGTTGATGCTTTCGAGCACGATGCCGTCGAGGGCGCTTCCTTGAGCGGAGCTCGGCCCGGCGGACGCCACCGCGTCCGGCTCCGGCATCTCCCCGAGTTCGACGTCCGAGGCGAGGGCCTTACCGTCGCGAATGAAATCCAAACGCACCTTGTGCTTGGAGCCGCTGGCGGCGATTACGTTGCGGAATTGGCCACTGGTGTCGACGACTTTGCCGTCGACTTTGAGCACCACGTCACCCCGCGCCAGACCGGCCTTGGCGGCGGGCGTGCCGGGCTTGACGTCCGAGAGCAGAATCCCAGTGGCGGCCGGCAGCTTCATTGCATCCGCCAGCTCCTGGTCGACGTCTTGGATCGCGACGCCCAGCCAACCGCGGACGACTTTGCCACTCTTCTTCAGGCTTTCCATGATCGGCGAAGCCATGTTGCTGGGGATCGCAAAGCCGATCCCTTGGTAGCCACCGCTGCGCGAAAGGATCGCCGTATTGATACCGACCAACTTGCCTTCGGCATTGATCAGCGCGCCGCCGGAGTTGCCGGGGTTGATTGCCGCGTCCGTCTGAATGAAATCTTCGTAGGCTTCGATGCCGAGATCGGTCCGCCCTTTGGCGGAAACGATGCCCATGGTCACGGTCTGACCCACACCGAAGGGGTTGCCGATCGCAAGCACCACGTCACCCAAGCGCAAGCGCCCGGAGTCGCCGAATTCTACCGGGCTCAGGTTGCTGAAGTCCCCCTTCAACTTGATCACCGCCAGGTCGCTCTTGGGATCCGTACCGACGATGGTGGCAGTGTAGTTGTGGCGATCGGAGGTGGTGACTTTGATTTCTTGAGCGTCGGCGACGACGTGGTTGTTCGTCAGGATGTAGCCGTCTTTGGAGACGATGACACCCGAGCCCATGCCTTGTTCGCGCCGGTCTTCTTGCCCCTGCGGACCAAAGAAAGGCATGAACGGCAGCGGCGACGCGGACATCTTCGTGACCTTGGTCATGGAGATGTTCACCACCGAGGGAAGCACTCGCTCTGCGATGTCGGCAATCGACTCGGCCCCGACGCGACTCAACACGGGGCTCGGCAGGACCGTCACCGGGGCGGGGTTGCCGCGAGTCTCAGCCGCAATTTCCGGATGGGGCGAACCACCGGACTTGGCGCAGCCCACGGCAGTCACGCCCGCGACCGTGGCCAATACCAGCAAGGGAGTCGTCAATCGGCGAGTCATCATCGATAGCTTTCCTCAAATTGAGCGGCCATTTCGCCGCGTGCCTGATGAACACCGCGGCACGGGGGTTCATTCCCAGCCACACCGGCCGGCTCAGCTGAAAAATTCTCGAATCTTTTCCGCCTGGTCGCGAGCGTCCTGCCGGCCAATCTCGATCAACTCGTGAGCAAAGCTGCCGTCGAACAAGAGATACGAAGCCCAATCGGCTTCCGGCTCGGGCGAATCGCTGGCAAACTTTTCGATCAGGTACTTGGCTACCGGCCGCAGGTTGGTGGTCTTGAGCGATTTTTTGATGAATTCGCCCGCGACCCGGCCGAGGTCCCGGGACGGCTGGAAGACAAGCTTCTTCAGCCGGCGGTAAGGAGCACCGCGGTGCTTGATCCACACACTCTGAATGCGTTCCAGATCGTCCGCGTCAAGGGTCTCCTCGAGCACCTCCATGACCTGATTCAGGCGCTCGAGTACCTGTAAATCGTAGGCGACCGGATCGAGCAACAGCGCGTTGAGCAATTTGCCGACCAAGAATACCGGGCTCAGCTCGCGACCTTGGCCTGCGTCGGCGGCTTCGACCGCTGCGATCTCACGCTGTGAACGCTCGTGACGAACGGAAACGATCACCAAACGTTCGGCACCTGCGCGAATGGCCGGTGAGATCGGCGTGTTGAAGCGCAATCCGCCGTCGCAATAGTAGTGCTCGCCGATGCGGCGCGTCGGGAACAGCAGCGGAATCGCCGCGGACGCCAACACGTGGTCGGCGGTGATGCGTTCGAAGGAGGTCGTTCGACGTTCGTCGCGGGTCGCCTGCATATGGCAGTTCGGCCCGCGCTCGGTGAACATCGTCGTGCGCCCGGAAACGACGTGCAAGGCGGCGACCATGACGGCATCGATCGTGCCAGTGTCGATGTTTCGATGCAGTCGTTCCCAATCGATCGTGCGCCGAACCAATACTTCGATGCCCCGGGAGTCGAGCAGAGAACCGCCGATCGACTCGCCGGGCTTGGCGCGAAAGCGAGCCAGCGCGTCCGGCAGGCGCGCCAAGCCGAATGGACGCACCCGAGCGTGGTCTTCCAGGCGTAAACTCTCCCAGACCTCGGCCAGGCGTTCGGCTCCGTGGTCTGCGTGCGACGCATTGGACGCAAGGTAAGTCGCGTTGATGGCACCGACCGAAGTACCGGCAAAAATCTGGAACACCGGCCCGGACCCGGGTTCCGGATCCAGGGCCTCCATGATCCCGGCGACGATGCCAACCTCGTACGCGCCGCGCATGCCCCCCCCAGAAAGCACCAGCCCCGTCTTCGGCTTCGTCCGCGGCGGATCACTACTATTCACTGGTATTGAACTCTCGGGTGTCCTCCGGGTCTAGGCAAGGAAAAGCCAGACGATTTTCCGCGCAGGCTGCCAAAGCCATCGAGCGGCTGGCCGGATTTCCTGCGATTTCCGAGGTTTATGTGGCGGTCGCAGGCCCCGAGCTTCCCGCAAGTGCCCGATCCTGCGACACTGCCAGCGCTCGCCCATGACGGTACAGCTCGTGATCCAAGCGGGCGGCGCGACCGATGTCGGGAGGCGCCGCGCGCACAATGAAGACTCGCTACTTGCACGCGACGACTTGGGCCTCTATCTGGTGGCCGACGGCGCCGGTGGGCACAACGCGGGTGAGGTCGCGAGCGCTCTCTGCGCTCACTCGATAGCGAACTATTTCGGAGCCACCGTACGCAGCGCGCATCAGAGCCCCGAGTTCGATCGCTTCGGCATTGCCAATGGCGCGCGGCGTTTGTCCGCGGCCGTGCTCAAGGCAAACCGTGACATCGTGGAGATCTCGCGGTCTTCGCAGGCGCACCGCGGTATGGGCACGACGGTGGTGGCGACTTACTTTTCGCCGCGCGCGGGGCTGATGCACCTCGCTCACGTGGGCGACAGCCGCTGCTACCGCTTGCGGAGCGGGCATCTCGAGTTACTGACCAAAGATCATTCGCTGCTCACCGACGTGATCGAGCAACGTCCAGAGTTGGACGACCAGCGTCTTTCACAGCTGCCGAAGAACGTGGTCACGCGCGCCCTGGGTATGGACGGGCAACTGCGCGTTTCGATGCGCTCGTATGCGGTCGTCGAGGGCGATCGCTACCTCTTGTGCAGCGACGGCCTCAGCAAGCCCGTCTCCGCACCAACGCTGGCGGCCGCGCTCGGGCGCGACGAACCGGCGCAGCACACGGCCACCCGCTTGATCGAACTGGCCAATGACGCTGGCGGCCCCGACAACGTGACGGCATTGGTGCTGCATTGCCAGGGTGGACACACCTACGCCCTACCCGCCGACAGTGTACCGCCACCGCCACCGGACCTTTTCAGTGGGTCGAGCGACATGACCCCGAACCATTCGGACCCTGAACTTTTGATCTTGGGCATCGAAGACATGGACCTCGCCGAAGGCAAAGAGAGCGCGAGCGATGGCTTGTTCAAAGCGCTCGGCGAATTGATCGTGAGCCCGGCACGCAAGTGAACGACGCCGTCGACAATGGGGCCGTGCCAGAGATGGCACCGCACGAGCCAGCCGTGATGGACGACGGCGCGACGCCCATCGACGCGCAGATCGGCTCTGCGCCGGAAGACTTTCTGGTCGACGAGATCCCCCTCTATCCGCAGAGCGGCGCGGGTGAACACCTATACGTGCGGGTGGAAAAGCGCGGCTACACCACGCCCGCGATGCTGCGCGCCGTCACGCGCGCCGCCGGGGTGGACGAGCGCGATGTCGGCTACGCCGGGCTGAAGGACAAGCACGCGGTGACCAGACAGTGGCTGTCACTGCCGTCAAAAGCTCGACCCCCGAGCGAGTGGCAACTACCCGAAGGGATCACGCTCGTCGAGCACACGCACCACTCGAACAAGCTGAGAACCGGTCACTTGCTTGGCAATCGCTTTAGCATCACGCTCGTCACTGCGGATCTCGGCGCGCTCGAGAAAGCGACGGCCATTGCCGAACGGCTGCGCACGCGGGGCCTGTACAACTACTATGGGGGGCAACGCTTTGGTCGACGGGGTGACGGGCTGCGCCAAGCCCTAGTCTGGCTGCGCGAGGGCGCCAAGCTCCATGGCCTGCCGCGCTTCCTGACCAAGCTGTACCCGAGCGTGATTCAAGCAGAAGTCTTCAACCGCTACTTTTCGGCCCGGCGGATCCTTGGCCTCGATCGGCTAATCTTGGGCGAAGTGGTGCGCTTGAACAATGCAGGTGCGATGTTTTCCGTCGAAGATACCGAACGCGAGGGGCCACGGCTGACCAGCGGTGACATCCACCTCACCGGCCCAATCTTCGGCCCCAAAGCACGCCCGACTTCTGCCGACGCGGCCGCGTTGGAAGCGTCCGTGATCGATGAGCTTGGTTTGAATCACGAGGCGCGCGAAAAGCTGGCGCGCTTGGCCCCCGGCACGCGCCGCGACCTAATCGCTCCGCTCACCGATCTCGCACTGCGTTGGGGCGGGGTCGGTCGTCTGGAGGTCGAATTTTCACTGCCTTCTGGCAGCTATGCGACGGAAGTGATTCGTCAATTCACGCATTCGCCATTCCTGATCGACGAACCCGACCGCGGTAGCGATTCCTGAGCGAGGCCGATTGCGCCCAACTGAGGAGCAACGACGCCAGCCGGGATGCCTCGGGCGCGAGATCGATCGACTTGGCCATTCGCTGGCCCTAAGCTAGCAGCCCATGAGCGGGAATGATTTGCGGGCACTGGGTGAGGCGAAGCTGGAAGCCTTGGTCGAGGTCATGTTTCTGGCTGCCTCGGCGGATGGGGAATTCAGTCCGGTGGAACGCGCGCACTTCCTCCGGAGTGTGGAATCATTGACGGACGGACGCATCCCCACCGCGCGGCTGGCCAGCTTGGTCAATGACGCTCGCGATGCGCTCGAGCGCGAAGGGCGGGAGGCGCGTCTGCAGAGCGTGAGGCAACGCTTGCCAGACGCCGGAGCACGCCGCGTCGCGCTGTCACTGGCCATCCAAGTCACCGCTGCCGATGGCATCATCCGCACGAGCGAACGCGAACTGATTTTGGAAGCCGCCGAAGCCCTCGAGATCGATCGCGACGAAGCGGCGACCCTGGTCAGCAAATTGAGTAGCTGAGGAAGCCCCGGCCGCATCGAGCCGGGGCACGACCTGCACACAAAATTTGTCGGGGTTTCTCGTCGAATCACGTTCCCGGCCGCGCTCGAATGGCGCCATTTTCGGTCAACCCCGCCTCTTTTTGGCACCCGGGATGCCCAATTCTTGGCCCCTACCCCGGCTAGCCTGGCACAATTTCGAGCGTGAACGGCCGGTACCTCTGTCTGCTCTGGCTCGGCACCCTCGCGCTGGGGCTCGGCGGGTGTGCGCACGAAACCCCGGAGGCAAGCTATCCCTACGCAGCGAGCGCGGGGTGGGTGGTTCCCGCGGGTTACGCCTGGCCGCCGGCCGCCGTGACGAGCAAGGAGCAGAAAGCGCTCGCAACTCGGGACCCGAGCCGACTCCAGACCTTGCCGGCACAGCCGACCAAGGGTGCCCCCAGCGCTCCCACATCGGTCTTCGCCAAAACTTTGGGCGACGTACCGCGGCCTCGGACGCGGAATGAACTGCGTTCGGTGTTACCGGGCAGCGCCGATTGCATCGCCCGGCTCGGCGAACGCGGCGTTCACTTTCATACCGTCGATCATGAGCTGGGCGTGCGAACACCGATCGTCGTCGAGGGCCCCGTTGCCGGCGTTCGCTACTACACGGGCGGCAATGGACCACTGCTCGCCGATTGCCGATTGATCTTGGCACTGGCCTTGGTCGGCGACGAACTCAGCGCGTACGGCGTGAGCGAGGTGCGATTCTCTGGCGCGTACGTGTACCGGCTGAGCGCCAAAAGGCGGGTCAGCTTGCATGCATACGGGCTCGCCATCGATATGCACGGGTTCACTCGCATGGGCGTACACTACGAAGTCCAGCACGACTTCCGCAAAGGCCTGGGTACGGCACTCGGCACGGATGCCCCGGTAGCCAACGCGATTGCCAGCCGTTTTCACAACAGCGGCCTATTTCACGAATATTTGACCCCCGACGACAATGCCGATCACCACGACCACGTGCACGTCGGTGTCTCGCCGCTGCCTGACGAAGTAGAATAACAAACGGGTTAGTCAGAGCACGTAGTTTTGGCGCAGGATTTCGCTGGTGAACGTGGCCCGCAAATAGAAACCGCGCGGCAACGCCGCGAAGCGCGCGCCGTCCACGTCCACGCCCCGGCGACGCGCGTGCGAGTCCCGCGCCTTGGGCCGGATTTGCAAGCAGCGCCCAATGTGCGCGGTGATGGTCTCGACGTCGCCGCGACCGATGATACCGGCCAGCTCTTCCCAATCGAAGCGCAGCGCAGCCTCCGCGGCGGCATCGAGCGACCATAACAACGGCTCACCGATTCGCCGCTCGGGCACGGCAATCTGCCGCTCGCCCTGCACCGGCACCCATAGCACACGGCTCAATTTACGTCGTACGCGCGAAGAGAGCCACTCGACCTCGCCGATTTCCGTCAGCGGAATGGTGCAAACGAATGTCGACTCGAGCGCGCGACCGCGCGCATCGACCGGTAAGGTCTTGAGCTCGATGCCGAGCACTTCGAAATCCGGCGCCGCCCGCGAGCCCGCCGTCGCACCCAAGGCACGCTCCACGAGCGCGCCAACGAAGCCCTTGTGCCGGCGCAGATCGGCAGGTGCGGTCAGCGAGTAACGCTGCGCGAGCTCCGCGATCGACGAGCCAGAAAGCGCCCGGGCGCGCGCGAGCAGCTCGGCTTCGGTTTCGGGCGCCACTCCGGCCAGTGTCACGCGTTCTGCCTCGTGTGGCGCGCGACCAGCAACGCGATGTCGTCGTTTTGCACCGCCAGAAATCCTCGTACCGAGGCGAGGAGCCGGTCACGGATCTGTGCCACCGGCGCTCCGCCCGTGGCTTCGAGCTCGGCGCACAATCGCTCCATCCCATACTGCTCACCCGCCGCGTTGGCCGCTTCAATCACGCCGTCAGTGTATAACAACAGCACATCGCCGTTCTCCAGGCGAGCGCGTTGATCTTCGGTGGCATCCGCGATGTCCGCGGTTGCGCCAACCCAGGTACCGAGCGTCTCGATACGATCGCAGCGCCCGGTCGCGGCGCGCAATATCACCAGGTCTTCGTGCGCGCCGGCAAACACGAGCTCACCGTTGGCGAAGTAGCGCAGCAAGGTCAAAGTCGCATGCTCGTCTTGCCCGAGGCGGTTTCGCACGTTGTCGTACAGCACGGCGTTCACGACTTGCACGATCTGACGCGGGGCCGCGTCGAAGTTTTCGCGACCGAGCGCAGCAACGATGCTCTGTAGCATCATCATCACCAGGCCTGGGCGGAGGCCATGCCCGGCCACGTCACCAATCCCGAGCCAGCACCCCCCCTTTCCCGGCAGCACGTCGTAGTAGTCGCCCCCGACTTCGGTGGCGGGCAGCATCGTGGCCGCGATCTCCAAGTTTTCGACGCTGAGATCACGGGGTAAAATCGAAGTTTGGATGCGGGTCGCGATCTCCAGCTCTTGCTCCAGCCGCTCCTTTTCTGCCTTCTCTCGCTGAGTGGCTTCTTCGGCGACGCGCCGCACGAGTTCGGCTCCGCGCAGGGCAGCGCTGATCAGCTCGCGCAGTAGCTCGTACACGACCCGCCGTTTCGGCCCGAGTTCGAGCACGGCGTAGCCGAGTTGGCGATTTTCGAAAAATAGGGGTTCCACCACCAGCGACTTTCGCCGCGCGCTGCAGAGCTCGCGCGGCACGATCTGCGCGGTCGGAAACCGGGCTCCACCAACTGGGATCTCACGCAGCCGCCGATCCTCGTAAGCCACGATCATGCGTGATTCGAGCGGCGGCCTCCCCTGGCCTTCGTACAGGGCCACGTACGCGGAAGCGATGTCGAGCGCTGGCAGGCGGTCGGCCAGAGCACGCGGCAGTGATTCGACGTCGAATGACGTGATCAGCGACTCACTGGTGTCGGTCAGGATGCCGGCGGCGCGCTCGGCTTCCCCACGCAGGGCACGCTGTTCGCGTTCCGCGGCGTCGGCGATCAGAACACGAACGCGTTGCCACACGTCCTCGAAGCGCATCCAGCGTCGCGTGTCGTTCATTACGCTGGGCAAGACCAGACGCCTAATGACCGAGGCCGCGTGTTGCCAAGCGCCTGCGTCCGCCTCGGCGGCGGCGGTCAGGACCAGCATTTGGTCGAGCAAGGACAAAAGTTCGTGATCCGGATCACCCAGAGTCGCGCTCCGCACTGCGTCCAAGGTCCGCTCGATCCAACCCAGGGGACCGACGACGCGGGACACTCGCTCGGCTCGCGCGAGCTCGGCATACAGGGCCGGCCGGCGTTGCGCGAATGCTTCCTCGAACGGCAGCGGATCGGCTTCGAGCGCGTGCTGCGCCTCGGAAGGCGCGCCCTCGGACAAGCAGCCGCACGACCGACGCTTGACGAAATGCGACGCGAGCAAGCTGCGCCCGACCGCGTGTCTACCAGCCAGCGAGTCCGCCACGAACTCGAGCGCACTTTGGGCGATGTCTCGATACGGTTGGCGGACGGTAGCGAGGCTAGGCGAAGCGCAACGGGCGTCGTCGCTGTCGTCGAAACCGACGACTGCCACGTCGTCGGGGACGCGGATGCCGCGCTCTTTCAGTGTGCGCATCGCGCCGAGCACGGAGCGATCGTTGGCGCCAACGACGGCGTCGAATTGGACTCCTCGATCGAGCAACTCGGCCATCGCCGCGCGCGCCTGCTCGTCGCTGAAGTTGGCAGCGATTACCCGCTGGGGGTCGAACGGAATGAAGAATTGCGAAAGCGCGTCGCGGTACGCTTCGAAGCGGGCTTCCGCTTCGGGATTGTCGGTTGGCCCGCGCAAGAACACGATCTGGCGGCGATTGTGCAGCATGATCAGATGCAGCACGGCGTCGCGCATGCCCGCCAGGTTGTCCGCCTGAACCAAGGAATAGCCCGGGACCTCGATGCCCACCGAGCAAATCGCGAGCTCGCTGAACGAATCGAGGAATTCCTTCATCACCGAGCCCGTGCTGCTCAGGCTGAGCACGACCAAGCCGTCGAGCGCCTCGTGGCTAGCAAGGTCGAAGCAGCGGTTGCGCTGCCTTTCGTAGCCCGCCAGCGAGTGCAACGAACCGCCGGCAAAGCAGATCAAATCGAACCCGCGGCGGGTGCACTCGGCGTCGAACGCCCCCACCACCATACTCGCGTACTCGTTGTACAGCGCGTCGAGCAACAGGCCGACGACGGGGCGGGGGCGGGAGTTGTTGAGCAAAGGGGCGCTGCAGCGTGCCTACTGCACGACCTTGAATTCGATGCGCCGGTTCTTCTCGCGCCCGGCAGCGGTCTTGTTGTCGGCGATCGGCTCGTCGGCGCCGGCACCGCGAGTCTTGAGCCGCTCGGGCGGCACCCCGTTGTCCACCAACCATTGCTTCACCGCGTCCGCGCGCTCTTGAGACAAACGCTGGTTGACCGCAGCTTCCCCCTCACTCGAGGTGTGACCCGAGATCTCCAGGCTGATGCTCGGATACTCTTTCAGCACCTTGGCCGCATTCGCTAGGACCCCCTTCGACTGCGGGCGGATGGTGGCTTTTGCTTTGTCGAAGTAGATACCTTCGACGACGCCGGAGAACTTCTTCACGGCTTCGGGCACGGTGTCCGGGCAGCCATCTTCGTCCTCGAAGCCGTTCTTGGTCTCGGGCTTGTCGACACACTTGTCCTTGTCGTCGAGGATCCCGTCGCCGTCCCTATCGCGAATCGGGCAACCGTCGGGCTTTACGCCAGCCTCTCTCGGGCACTGGTCACACGGGAGCGGAACACCGTCCTTGTCGGGATCCAGATCGACGATCGGGCAGCCTTTCGGTGCCGGGCCGACTTCACGCGGGCAGTAGTCGTCCTTGTCCAACACGCCATCGGAATCTGTATCGGCGGGGCAGCCGTGCGGAGCCACGCCTGACTCCGACGGGCACTGGTCCTCGCTATCCGGATAGCCATCGTGGTCGCTGTCTTTCGGCGGGGGCGGGGGTTCTTTGCGGCTACGCTCGACGGTCGCAGAAAGTCCGAGCAAAATTTCGAACGTCTGCGCTTGGCCATTCTGCTGCACGTTGCGAGTGAGCGTGTCACGCACGTCCAGCCGCAAGGAAAGCAGATGATTCAACGGCGCTTTGGTGCCGATGCCGACGTGCCAGGACGGATCGCTGTCATTGGCCATGCTTCGACTGATCGCGCCGAGCCGCCCGACACCGATCAACAGGAACGGCGCCACGTAAGGCGTGGGAGCCTGCAGCACGAGCTGCGCGCGAGCGGCGTACAATGCAGCGCTGGTCTCGCTGTTCTTGACCTTGCTGGCGGCGCTCATGGCCTCCGCCTCGATGCCGAGAAACGACGCCGGGTAGTAGCCGAGCCGGGCGCCGATCTCTGGTCCAGCAGTGTAAGGGCGTTGCGGGTAGGCCTCGTAGCGCAAGTTGTGATCGGAACTCGGGAAGATGGCCCCGCCGAAGATCCCCAGCTCCAGCACGTTGCCCTCCGGAGGAAGACCCGGTTCGTACGGATCGAACGACTGGGCTGCGTCGGGCGGCGGTGGGCTGACGGGCGGCGTTGCAGCGTTAGCGGATGCGTCGCTAGTCGCACCATCTTTGCTCGACACCGACAGTGACGCGGACGTATCCGCGGTTTGCGCCAATGCGTTGCCCGCTACCGAAAGCACGATTCCGCCGACTACCCAACACGTTAGCGCCTTGCACATTTCTCGACACCCTTCCAGCCTCGAAGACTCCGCTTACCCTAGTCGACCACCGCTACCACCTCAGTCTTTCCGAGCCTACGCAAAAAAGGCAAATACCTGGCGTAAATGCGCTACCTTCCGCGGGTGAAGCGCGTCGGTTCAAAATTGCAGCTCGCTCTGCCGAGCGCGCTGCTTTACGCGCTCGGCTGCACGCAGTGCGCCACATCCAAGCCGGAGACGGCAGAGCGTCAGATTCCGCCAGTGGTCAGCGTGGCGTTGCCACCATTGACGGCCAAGGCGACCTCGAACGGGGGTTCCGTGCCGGCGGTCCCGCCCTCGAGCGCTGTTCCCGAGGCCAACGCCGCGCCGAGCCCCCCGCGCGTCTATGCGCGCACGCGTTACGTGTGGATTCGGCCCGAACCGGACGCAAGCAAGGAATGGATCGGCTACCTGTGGACCGGGGGCTCCGTGGCGCTGAAGAGCCCGAAGCCGGTGTTCGGGCCGGGCTGCATGAACTGGTATGCGATCGAACCGCGTGGCTATGTTTGCGTCGACGGCAACCGAGCAACCCTGAATGCCGACGACGCCGTGTACCGCGCGGTTCTACCGTACGCACCGAACTTGAGCTCACCCTGGCCGCATCGCTATGGTGAGTCCTTGGGCCTCACGGCCGAGACAACGCTCACTGGTTCCCCGTTGGACCTACCAGCGCTGCCGAGCGCCATTCATGAGCCGCGAAACCAGCTGCATCGGCGCTCTACCGTCGCCTACAGCGGTGAGGTCAATGTCAACGGGCACGACTTCTTGCTCAGCGCAGATTACCAATGGCTGCCCAAAGCGAGCGTCACGCCGTATCCGGTCGTGAAGTTCCAGGGAGTGCAATTGGGGCGAGACGCGGAGCTGCCACTCGCGTTCTTCAAGGCCAAAGATCGCCCCGCTTACACCCGAACGGCGAACGGTGAGTTCAGAGAGGCCAGCGAATCATTTTCGCGGCTGAGCTTCGTCGAGCTCAACGGCGAACGGCAGGTCGTGGGCAAGGACCGCTTTTTGCGCACCAAGCGCGGCGAGTTGTGGCTCAAGGAGACCGACGCGGTGTTACCCGTTCCGCAAACCCAAACGCCCTGGGGCGCGGACGTCGGCCGCGAGGACGAGACAGGCAACGCGCCCAAAGGCCGCCGCACTTGGCTAGAGGTCGCCGTCACGGCCGGCTATCTGATCGCGTACGAGGGGACGAAGCCGGTATTTGCGACCTTGATTTCGCCCGGTCGTGGCGGCTTCGCCAAGCCCGGTGAAGACCCAATCGAGCATGCGCTCACGCCCACTGGCACCTTCCCGGTATCCGGCAAGTTCGCGACCGCCACGATGGAGGCACCCGGTGAGTTGATTCACTCGGACGTGCCTTGGACGCAGAACTTCAGCGGTCCACATGCGCTCCACACCGCCTATTGGCACGACAGCTGGGGCGAGTTCAAAAGCGGCGGCTGCGTGAACCTTTCGCCAATCGACGGCCACACGCTCTTCGAATTCACGGACCCGCCACTACCACCTGGTTGGCACGGCGTACGTTGGCTACCGTGGCTCGGCCCCTCCACTCTGGTCGTGGTCCACCGCTGAGCCGAGCGACGGATCTCCTCGCATCGCAAACCAATCGATTGGCCTTAGGGCCCGCGAATGGCTAAGTCGGTCGAAGATCGCGGCCGAGGCGCCCGGATGGCGAGGCGCGACGAAGGCGCATACTGCGGGTATGTAACTGAGGAGCAACGACGCCAGCCGGGATGCTTCGGGCGCGAGATCGATCGACTTAGCCATTCGCGGGCCCTTAGTACTGCCCTTAGTACTGGCGCTCGTGGAGCGTCAGGTTTTTTCGCGGGAGAGGGCGAGGCGGAGTTCGCGGAGTTCACGACTGAAGCCACCGGAGAGGATTGGGAAGCGGCACCACGTCTTTGGGTCCAGGTTCTCGTCGTCGACGTGGAAACTGGGCGCGTAACGTTCACGCTTCCATTGATTGCGACTCCACAAGCGAAAGAAGCGGTCGAGCCAGAGCCACAAGTCGTCTTTGGAGTATTGGCTGAACTGAGCGCAAATTAGGCTCAGCACTTCACGTGGACTGCGCTTGTCGCGAATGGCCGCGCGCTCGATGGCATCCAGCACCTCGTAGGGCATCAGATCCGCTTCGTCGGTTTGCGTGGCGGAGGGCGGGCGCAACTCGGCGGTGGGGGCCTGCGCATTTACCGCCGAAAGCTCGGGGATCGGGGCCAGTGAGTGCGGCCCAATCTTTTCGAGCCAGACCAAGAAGCGTCGCAGGAATGCCTTGTCGATGCCCGCGATCGGACTGAGACCACCGGCGGTGTCGCCGTCCATCGTGGCGTAGCCGACGGCGGCTTCCGAGCGATTGCTGGTCGAGAGCAACAAGGCGGAGTTCAGATTCGCGAGCAGCCAAACCGAAGGAGCTCGCGCGCGAGCTTGGATATTTTGCAGCGCCAAGTCGTCGCGCTGCCATTCGAGCTTGCGGCAGAGTGCGCTTTCGATCACCGCGACGTAGCCGGCGACGAGCGGTTCTACGTCGAACTCGAGATGGGTCGCGCCGAGCGCCCGGGCCACCTGCGCCGCGGCCGCACGCGTGACCTCCGAACTATTGCGAGTTGCCTGATAAGCGGTGGTGAGCAGCACGCCGATCAGCTCACGGTCGGAGATCAGCCGCGACAAACCTTCGATGTGCTCGAATTTTTCGGCGAAGCCATCCAGACCGAGCTCGAGCACGGAAAAGCGCACCATCAGCCCGACCAAGCAAGCCACGGCCGCCGAATCTGCCCCTCCGCTCAGGGACACGACGAAGCCGCGCGAGCGACTCTTGCGACAATAGTCGAATAGACCGAGCGCGATTGCCCGTGCGAATTCTTCCTCTTTCAGCTGGGAGGAGCGTTCCCATTCGGCCACCTCCGCGTCGGGTCCGAAAGCCTCCACGCTCGGGAAGGCGAAGTCGACCGATACGCACTCCCCGGGCGCACTGACGACGCGCGGTTGGGAACTGTTGAGCGAGGCGTGCAATACCCGCGTCAAATCGACGTCTATCACGCCGCTGACCAACACGTGATCGGCAAAACTGAAGCGCTGCGCCTGCGCGATGACCTTGCCCCCGGTGGCGATCAAAGCGTCCCCATCGTAGATGGCACGCCCCGCTTCGTTGCCCAGCAGGTTCGCATACACGTAGCTCACGCCGAAGGCGCGCGAGCCCTCGAGGACCAGACGACGCCGCACGTCTTGCTTGCCGAACGCGAAGTGGCTCGCGCTCGGGTTCAGGATCAAATCCACCCCCATCAGCGAAAGCTCCGCACCGCGGCGCTGTGCGACCCAGGCATCCTCACAGATCTCGAAGCCGATGCGCACACCCGAACAGTCGAAGAAGATGTCGCCGAGCGGAGCGACTTGCCCTAAAACGGAAATGGTCGTGCGTGCGCCCACCGGCCAGGGCTTGAACCAGCGCGGTTCATAGTGAATCCCGTCTCCCGAAAGTGCGCGTTTGGCGACGAAGCCGACCAGCTTGCCATCTGCAATCAGGGCGCACGCGTTGTATAGTGCCTTGTTGTGAAACAAGGGCAAACCGACGCTGACCAAAAGCCCGCGCGCGTACGGCAGGATCTCTTCCAAGACCGAGAGTGCCATGGCTTGTGTCCCCGGCGCGAGGAAGGCGTCTTCGCAGCCGTAACCGGAGATGCACAGCTCTGGAAGACAAAGCACGCTCACGCCCTCGGCGCGCGCCTCTTCAATCGCCGAAATGATGTGCGTGCGGTTGCCGTCCCAGTCGAGCGGGGTCTGGTTCAGGGTCGCGGCGGCGACGCGCAGTAGCTTCATGGCGCTCCCGAAGCTAGCAGCTCCGGGGGCCAGGTTCCTGTAAATAGCGGCGCTTTGCGCGCCCTCCCCTCAGTCGAAGTTCGGCGCCGGGCGCGCGGCCGCGCCTTCGGCGGCAACGCCGAGCTCCTTGCCCGCGCGCAAGCAGTAGTAGCAATCGCTCAACCCCAAGAACCCGCAGCCGCGGCGGTCATCGAAACGTTTGAGCGCGGGCAGCACGCGCGCGTCGCCCTCGCCCGCGGCGCGCGCGAGCCAGCGCTTCACGCTGGCGCAGCCTTCTTTTTGCGCCTTCCCGAGCTCGAGCAGGACCTTGAGCGCAGGTGATGCTTTGGCTCGCAGGGCGTCGTCGTCGAGATAACCGCGCGCAAGCTTACCGAGCGCAGCGCGACTCGGGACGGCGCGCGAGGATTCCCAGACGTCGTACAGCAAGTCCGCCCCGCTAGCGCCGAGCGGACCGGCCGCGAACTTGAGTGCCGCCTCGGAAGCGGAGGGATCGAGGGCGGCGCGCCGAACGTCTGCCAGCAATTTCGGCTCCCGACCGAGTTCGGGCTTCGCGACCACGCCCTTCTGGTACGCGGCCAGGCTGGCGGAAAGATGTTCGAGCTTGGCGTAGCCGCGCCCCAATGCGAGCCACTCATTGGCGGCGCGCATTGGCTCGGGCCGAGCGCTGAGTTCGGCGAGCGCGGTCTGATCGCCCGCCTCGGCGCGTAAGATGAGCTGCGCGAGCTCGGAGTCTTTGGCGACGGCGCTGTTCGAGGCATCGTCCTTGACCGTGGAAGCTTCACCTTTACCGCGGAGGAGCAAGGACCCGAGTACGATCAGCGCGGCAATGCCGACCACCGAGAGCAGCGCGCCGGTGCCGAACAGCCACAGCGGGATGCTCCACTTGCCGAGCGAAACCTGACGTCTGAGCAGCGCTTCGGCGAGCCCATTCTGCGCCAACGCATGCGGCGTCGTCTCGCCAAACAGGGTGGGCGCGAAGCCTTCGGCCGGGTCGCGGGCGCCGACCGCCGATAGGTCGCCACTCGACACATTGCCCGAGCGCATTGCGCCCGACGACGGAGTGCCCGCAAAACCGGCGGCCGACGCAGGTGCGCCCAAGATCACGTCGATGCGCTCGATCAATTCCGCCGCGCTCTGCACGCGCTCGTCGCGGTTCTTCCGGAGCAGCAGCAGCGCCAGATCCTTGATCATCGGATCTACGCTGCTCGGCAAGGGCGGAGGTGCGGCGGTCAAGTGGCGCGTCAAGACGACGACCAGATCGTCGTCCTTGAACGGCGAAACTCCGGCCAACATCTCGAACAGGATCACGCCCACGGTGTACAGGTCCGCGCGCGCGTCCACGAGCTCGCCTCGGGCTTGCTCGGGGGACATGTACTCCGGTGTGCCAAACACGGTTCCGATCTGCGTCAGCGCGGGCTGCTCGGCGGTTTCCTCGACCTTGATCTTGGCGATGCCGAAGTCGAGCACCTTCACGAAGTCTGGATCGTCGTCCTTGTCGACCAGCATCACATTGTCTGGCTTCAGGTCGCGATGAACGATTCCGACGCCGTGGGCCGCCTGCAGCGCCTCCACGATTTGGCGCGTGATGCGCAGCGCGCGGAGCGGCGACAGCGCGCCGGTCTTGCCGACTAGCTTGGCCAAGCTCTGACCCTCGATGAACTCCAGGACCAGGTAGAACGAACCATCTTCCAGCTGGCCGAAGTCACTGGCAGAAACCACGTGAGGATGTTCGATGCGGCCGGCCGCCACCGCTTCACGTTCGAAGCGCGCCACGACCTCGGGAAATGCGGTCATCTCCTTGTGCAAGACTTTGACCGCGACGGCCTTGCGCATGTGCACGTGCTCGGCTCGATACACCGCGCCCATCCCGCCACTGCCGATCAGCTGTTCGATCCGGTAGCGGCCCGCCAGTAAGGTACCGAGCAAAGCATCGCGCTCAGCAGACTGTTCGTCGTTGCGCGGGCTCACGGGTTCGTATTCTGGGAAGCTTTGCACCGAGAGTCTAGGACTACGGCTAGCGCTTGGCCGCCCCTAAGAGTCGGACCGAGTTACCGCTGGACTTTGCGGCAATTCCGCGGTGTAGGACAATCTTTTCACCGGCCTCGCGACCGCGCGCGTACGCCTCGGATCCTTGGCCGACCGCGTAACGCGTCCAGCGAATGCGCGGATGCCGCTTGCGGAAAAAGCCGTCGAGTGCTGCATCGCCCACCCACACCAGCCCCTCGGCCTTGGACTTCTTGCGTTCGCGCTCCAAGCGCTCCCGAAAACCCGCCATTACGCCGGCCATGAAGGTGAGCCGCTTGGCCCCCCTGCCGGAGGGCAACTTGCGATATTCGCGAAACAACCGCTCCGCGGTCAGCGTCAGAAATGCATGCACGTATTCGGCGAGCTCCAGGTTTGCCTGGGAGCCGCAGATCTCGAGCACGCTTCCTCGCCTGCCCTCGTGCGCGCGCCAGACCGGTACCCAAATCGTCTGCACGAAAAAATGGTCGGCGAGGATCCCCGCCAGGATACGCTGCGCCTCGTTGACGCGCCCGCTCGGCTCGCCGAGATGGCGAAAAGCGTAAGCCGGCTGGAGGCCGCTGATCGCCAAGTCGATGTTGTATTTCAGCATCAAGCGCTGGGCGGCGCTCATTGCCGCTTGCGCTTCGTGCTCGTTCGAGCTCTCCGCCAACGCCAAGAGTTTGGCGATGCGCTCGAGCAGATGTTGGTCCGTCGACTCTTTCCTGCTGGGCACGCCGGCGGCACTCGGATCGATGCCACGCTCCTCACACACCTGGCGAAAGACCGAACCGTGCATGGCATCGTCCGGCTGGCCCAGGACCTCGTCGACGTACTGATGCGCCATCTCATGCTTCAGCACCTCGACCAGCACTCCCCACCCGTGTTCGACCAGCAGGCCGCGCGCGATTTCGATCACCCGCAGGCCGCCGTGCCAACGACCAAGGCGCGAACTGGAATCGACCAGCTCGAGCGCCGGACGCGCGAGCTGAAAACGGAACAGAGCGCCATTCAAATCTTCCCAGGTCCGGATAATGGCGTGTAGCGCTGCGCGCTCGAGTTCACCGCTGAGTCGTTCCGTGCGGGCTTCCATCGTTCTCCCAGAGTGTGTCATGCGCGGACCTTTTTGCTAGCATCGCCCCGATGAGCCGAAACGAAGATGCCCTGCGCTACCACCGAGAGGGGCGTCCGGGAAAAATCGAGGTCGTCTGGACCAAACCGGTCGCGTCGCAGCTGGATCTTTCGCTAGCCTATTCGCCGGGTGTCGCCGCTCCCTGTCTGGAGATCGCGAAAGATCCGGATGCAGTCGATCTGTACACCGCGCGCCGAAACTTGGTGGGCGTGGTCACCAACGGGACGGCCGTGCTCGGCTTGGGCAACATCGGGCCGCGCGCAGCCAAGCCGGTGATGGAGGGCAAGGCCGTGCTCTTCAAGCGCTTCGCGGACATCGATGTCTTCGATATCGAAGTGGATGAAATCGACCCCGAGAAGTTCATCACCATCGTGCGAGCGCTCGAACCTACCTTCGGCGCGATCAATTTGGAAGATATCCGGGCCCCGGACTGCTTCGTGATCGAGCGGGCGCTGCGCAAACAAATGAAGATCCCGGTCTTCCACGATGATCAACACGGCACGGCCATCATCACCGCCGCTGCCGTGCGCAATGCCGCGGAGCTCCAAGACAAGCCGATGGATACGCTGCGCGTCACCTGCATCGGCGCTGGCGCAGCCGCCACCAGCTGCATGGAGATGTGGGTACGAATGGGGGTTCGTCGGGAAAACATCACGCTCGTCGACATCGGCGGCGTCTTGTATCGAGATCGGGGCGACATCGACGAATTTCGCGCCGCATTCGCCCGCCCGGCGAGCGATGGGCGGCGCACCCTGGCTGACGCCATGGTCGACGCCGACGTGATGATCGGCCTGTCCGCAGCCGGCGTGGTGAACGCCGCGATGTTGAAGAGCATGGCCAGTCGACCAATCATCTTCGCGCTCGCCAACCCCGATCCGGAGATCGGCTATGTCGAGGCTCTCGAGACGCGCCCGGACGCCATTTGCGCGACTGGCCGCAGCGACTTTCCGAACCAGGTCAACAACGTGCTCGGCTTCCCCTATATCTTCCGTGGGGCGCTGGACGTACGCGCAACGGCCGTCAGTGAGGAGATGAAGGTCGCCGCCGCGGAAGCCATTGCTCGGCTCGCGCGCGAGGACGTGCCTGACCAAGTGCTGCGTGCCTATGGGCGGCAACGCATGCGCTTCGGGCGCGACTACATCATCCCGAAGCCCTTCGACAATCGCGTGCTCTATTGGGTGGCACCCGCGGTGGCCCAGGCCGCCATGGCGAGCGGCGTAGCGCGCGATACCATCGATGTCGAAGAGTACAAGGAGAGACTGTACCGCACCATCTCGCCCACGCGTCGTGTACTTTGGACCATCACCGAAACCGCCAAGAGCGATCCTCGGCGCATCGTGTTCCCGGAGTCGGAGAGCGACAACATCTTGCGCGCCGCGCAGCGAGTGGTGGAAGAGGGCATCGCCCAGCCGATTTTGCTCGGTGTACCCGAGCGAATCCACGAGCAGGCCCGCAAACTAGGCTTGCATCTCGAGCAGGTCACGATCGTCGATCCGCGCGCCAGCGACCGGCTCGAAGCGTACGTCGACGGCTATTGGCACAAGCGAGAACGCAAAGGTGTGACGAGGCACGCGGCCTACAAAGAAATCCGACGTTCACGAACGGCGTTCGGCTTGATGATGCTGGAGCTCGGCGATGCCGACGGCCTGGTCGCGGGCGTGCGCCAAGACTACCCGGCAACGATTCGTCCCGCTCTGCAGATCATCGGGACGAGCGAGGGCGTGCGCCGTGCTGCCGGAATGTACATGGTGATCGCCAAGAGCGGGGTGCGCTTCCTGGCCGACACCACGATCAACATCGAACCCGACGCCGACACCCTGGCCGAGATTGCGATGTTGGCGGCGGAGACGGTCACCGATCTCGGTTTGGAGCCGCGCGTGGCGATGCTCTCGTTTTCCAATTTCGGAGACGCGCCCCACGCGCAGTCGCAGAAAGTGGCCGCGGCCACCGCGATCGTAAAGGCGCGCCGCCCGGACCTGATGATCGAGGGCGAAATGCAGGCGAACCTCGCGTTGGACGAAGAGGCCCGAGCGCCCTACCCGTTCAGCAAACTCAAGGGTGCCGCGAACGTGCTGATCTTTCCGAACCTGGACGCAGGCAACGCGGCGTACAAGTTGCTGGGCGTGATCGGCGACGGCGACGTAATCGGCCCGATCGTGCTGGGCATGAAGAAACCGGTCAACGTGCTGCAGCAAGGGGCCAACGTGGACGCGATCGTGCACATCACGGCGATCACCGTGGCGCGGTCCATCCGCCTCGACGCGCGGGCGAAATAGCGCTTCCCGGCCTGCGCCGGGAGGGGCGAAATTCCAGCCCGTCCCCCGCGGCTGGCACCAGCCTCGACGATTTTGCCTAGAAACACGCCCGCGATACGTAGTCTTTGTACAATCTCGAGGCGATGGCACACTGCCGCCCATGCCGACCGATAGTTTTGCCTCTTTGATGACCACCGAGGGCGGGAGCGATCGCGCCAGGCGCCGCCTCAACAAGGGCGAGGTCATCGACGCCACTGTGATGCAGGTAGCGGGTGAGTTCGTGTTCATCGACGTGGGCATGCCGAGTGACGGGCGTATTCCGCGCGTCGATCTTCTGGACGCCGAGGGCAAAGTTCGAGTCGCCGTCGGAGATCGCTTGCGAGTCAGCGTGGTGGAGCCGCGCTTCGAGGGCTCGCTGTGCAAAGCGCTGGGACAAGCGGCGCCGCCCGGTGAGATGCCGACCGGCAACGAAGTACTTGCGGGCAAGATTACCCGCGTCGAGAAGTTCGGCGTCTTCGTGACCACCGCCAAGGGTGACGGCTTGATCCCGCTTCGTGAGTTGCCGCTGCCACCCGGCTCGGATCACCGCAAACTGTATGGTGTAGGCAAGGACCTGACCGTGGTCGTCCTCGACGCGAACGCCCAAGGCAAACTGCGCTTCAGCGCGACCCGTGTCGAACGCGTGGAAGAAGAGCAGAACTTCCGTGACTTCGCCTCCGGCGCCAGCGCCGAGCCCGCCGCGAAGCCGGAAGAAGCAGCCACCAAGCCCGAAGCCAACCCGAAGAAGAAGCCGCCAGAAAAGGTCGGCTTCGGCAGCCTCGGCGACCTCATGCGCGGCAAGCTGGGCCTTTCGGCCCCCGCCAAGGCGGTCCTGGGTAACGGCCCGCCGCGCAGCGACGTTCTCAAGAGGAAGCGTTGACCAGCTGACCGTTGCCCTCCGCCTGCAGCGCGCGGATGCGCGATTCGAGCGGAGGATGCGAACGAAACAGGCCGACCAGGCCGCCCCCGTTGATACCGAATGCGGCCATCGACTGGGGCAGGGCGGTCGGCTCGTCCGCGCCCAGACGGCGCAACGCCGCAATCATCTTGGCTCGACCAGCCAGGTTTGCGCCGCCGCGGTCGGCTCGGAATTCACGCCAGCGGCTGAAGGCGTTGATGATCAGCATGGCAAGAAAGCCGAGCACGAATTGGGCAACCATGGTCGCGAAAAACTGGCCGATGCCGGAGCCGCGTCGATCGTCGTCGCGACCGCGTAATGCGCCGTCGATTAGCCGACCGATGACGTGCGAGAAGAAGATTACGAAGGTGTTCAGCACGCCTTGCAGCAAAGTCAGAGTCACCATGTCGCCGTTGGCGACGTGGCTCAACTCGTGACCGAGCACGGCCTCCACTTCCGAGCGACTCATGCGAGCGAGCAAGCCCGAGCTCACCGCCACCAGCGAGTGGTTGCGGGTAGCACCGGTGGCGAAAGCGTTCAGCTCGGGCGACTCGTAGATGGCTACTTCTGGCGCGGCCACGCCGGCGCGCTCGGCCAATTGCTGCACGGTCTGGAGCAACCAGGCTTCATCCGAAGTCCGCGGTTCTGTTATCACCCGGGCACCGGTGGTCCACTTGGCGATCCACTTGGAGGCGAGCAAGGAAATGAACGCGCCGCCGAACCCAGCAACACCCGAGAGCACGACCAACGGCCCATAGTTCTGCATGAACTCGCCATGCCCGAACACTCCCAGTGCGTTCAGCACGTTGATCACCACCGCGATCGCCGCCATCACGGCAAAATTGGTCAGAACTAGTAACGCAATGCGTTTGAACACGG
>Ga0302322_100000220_pt1 | contig 41772 bp, 29 predicted proteins | sample Fen_T0_2_FD_203757 | JGI IMG/M metagenome (GOLD analysis project Ga0302322, IMG submission 203757) | Peat permafrost microbial communities from Stordalen Mire near Abisko, Sweden - Fen_T0_2 | ecosystem: Environmental > Terrestrial > Soil > Wetlands > Permafrost | place: Sweden: Abisko...
GCGCCGACGGGCGGAAAGCCGGTTGCGGACGCAGCCGAAAGCCGGGCTGCGGCCGGCGGCCGGGGCCAATGCCGAAGCCGACATCCGGCGTTTGTATCACGAATTGCAGGTACACCAGGTTGAATTGGAGCTGCAAAACGCGGAGTTAATGGCGGCCCGGGAAACGGCGGAACGATCGCTGGAGAATTACACCGATCTCTATGATTTTGCGCCGGTGGGATATTTCACCCTGACGGACGACGGCGCCATTCAACTGGTCAATCTCACCGGAGCCAGTCTGGTGGGGATGGAACGGTCCCGGCTCGTGGGGCGTGCTTTTGGTTCGCTGGTTCCGGCCGCGCTGCGGCCGGTGTTCAACTATTTTCTCAAACAGGTTTTCGCCGGCAACGGCCGACAATCACTGGATATTGAGCTCTGGCGCCCGGGCCTGCCGCTCCGATTGGTAAATCTCGAAGCCCAACGCCTGCCCGACGGCCAGACCTGTCGGGCAGCGATGATGGACATCACGGAACGCCGGCAGGCCGTGGAAAAAACGCGCAGCTCTGAAATCCGTTACCGCCGTCTGTTTGAAGCCGCGCACGACGGGGTGCTCCTGCTTGACGCCACCACCGGCAAGATCACGGATGCCAATCCTTTCATGACGCACCTGCTGGGCTATCCCAACGAGCAGTTGATCGGGAAAGAGCTGTTTGAGATCGGGCTGCTCCAGGATGCCGCCGCCAGCCGGGAGATGTTCCGGAAATTAAAAGTGAAGCGCGAAGTCCGTTACGAGGATCTGCCACTGGAGAGCCGTGAGGGCCGGCATCAGGAAGTGGAGGTGGTGGCCAACCTCTACCTGGAAAACGGCAGGCCGGTGATCCAATGCAACATCCGCGACATCACGGCGCGCAAGCTGGCGGAGGAAATCTTGCGCCGGAACGAGGCACTATTTTCCGCCCTCATCGAGCAGGCACCGGTCGGCGTGTATGTGGTGGATGCGCAGTTACGCGTGCAACAGGTCAATTCACGGGCGCGGCCGGCTTTCGGCAAGGGACGCCCACCGCTGGGCCGGGAACTGGCCCACGTGCTGCGCGTGATCTGGCCGAGGCCAACGGCGGAGGAAATCACGAACCGTTTCCGGCACACCTTGCAGACGGGAAAACCTTATCTCTCGCCCGACTTTTCCGAGCGGCGACGGGATCTCGGCCAGACGGAATTTTACGAATGGCAGTTGCAGCGGGTGACGTTGCCGGCGGGCGAACATGGCGTGGTGTGTTTTTTCAACAACATCACCGCGCGCAAGCATGCGGAGGAAGTGCAGCGCAGCCTGGCGGTGCTGACGGCTTCCAACCAGAAATTGGAACGGGAGATTCTCCAGCGGCAGGCGGTGGAGGCGACGCTCAAGCAAAGCGAGCAGCACCAGCGCGAGTTATTGGAACAATCGCGCCACATGGAGGGACAACTGCGGCACCTCTCCCGGCAAATGCTCCAGGTGCAGGAGGAAGAGCGCAAACGGATCAGCCGCGAACTGCATGACGTCATCGCCCAGACGCTGACGGGCATCAATGTGCGCCTGGCGACCTTGAAAAAAGGGGCCGGGCTGAACCGCAGCCATTTTGAGCAGGATCTGGAAGGTACGCAGCGGCTGGTGGAGAACTCGGTCAACATCGTGCATCAGTTCGCGCGCGAACTGCGCCCGGCGGTACTGGATGATCTCGGCCTGATTCCCGCCCTGCACGCGTTCCTGAAAGAGTTTACGGAGCAGACGGGAGTGCATACCCATCTGGTGGCCTTTGCCGGGCTGGAACAACTGGAGTTGGACCGCCGGACGATTCTTTTTCGCGTGGCGCAGGAAGCGCTGACCAATGTGGCCCGGCATGCCCGGGCCAGCCGGGTGGAGGTGAAGATGGAGAAACTCGCGACGGGCGTGAGGATGAAAATCAGTGACAACGGCCAGGCGTTCAACGTGCAGGCCAAGGGCAGCAAGCGCCTGGGTCTGCTGGGCATGCGGGAGCGTTTGGAAATGGTGGGCGGGCGGTTTGAGATCGAGCCGGTGCCGGGCCAGGGCACGACGGTGATTGCCGAGATGCCGTGGGGGAAGCGGGAGAAGAAGCGGCGGTGAGGCGAAGCGCCGGCGCGCGGATTCTTACTGCTCGCGAAGGCGTAGCGGCTGAGAGGGCGGTGGGGCATGCCTTTCCCTGAACCGTGGGTACGCTCCGGGCTGACGCCAATAGAACGCCATCGTGAATTCGATCTGCCCCGGCCAAAGCGGCGGAGGGCCGCCGCACTCCAAGACGCTGGCGCGCTGGCGCTTACGCCTCGTGAACGCGCGGCGGCTCGGATAGGCGCGACAGCGCGCAGGCCAACGGTGTGATTATTTTTTGAGCTGCAGGACGGCCTCGACGCAACGCGGGCAGAGCGTGGGATGCGCGGGGTTCTGGCCGAGGTCGGTTTCCCAATGCCAGCAGCGCTCGCATTTCTGGCCGTCGGCTTTCTTGACTTGGGGAACCCAAGCCGCACCGCCTTCTGCGGGGGTTGCCGAAACAACTGCCAACTGCGAAACATTCAGCAGTTCTTTCAGCTCAGCCGCGTGACGCTGTTGCACCTCCAGCGCACCAGCGGCATGGCCAAGCAACTCGACTTTGGCGTCCAGCGATTTGCCGATGGTTTTGCTCTGACGGGCTTTTTCCAATTCCGGCAAAACAGCGGCGCGCGTCTCGAACAGTGTTTTCCAATCGTTCTTTTCCGCATCGGCAACGACCAGGGTGACGGGTTGCCAATGCGCTTCATGCACGGAAGCGGTCGGTTTGCCGGGGATAAATTCCCAGGCTTCATCGGCGGTGAAGGCGAGAATGGGCGAGAGCATCTGGCTCAGGCCGGTCACCAGGCGGTGCAGCGCGGTCTGCGTGGAACGACGGCGCGGTGAATTCGCGGCGTCGGTGTAGAGGCGGTCCTTGATGACGTCGTGATAGACGGATGAAAGTTCCACGGCAATGAACTGGCTGAGCTTTTGATAGACGACGTGAAATTCGTAGTTGTCGTAGGCGGCGAGGACTTCGGCTTCGAGCTTGGAGAATTCACCAAGAATCCAGCGGTCCAGGCCGGTGAGTTGATCATCGGCCACAGTCTGCGTGGCGGGAGCGAAGTCGTAGAGGTTCGAGAGCTGGTAGCGGAGCGCATTGCGGATGCCGCGATAGGTCTCGCCGACCTTGTTGATGCGTTCCTCGCTCACGACAATGTCGCTGCGGTAATCTTGTGAGGCCACCCAGAGGCGCACGACATCGGCGCCGTATTTTTTGACGTAGGCCTCGGCGGTCTGGGGTTTCTCGTAACCGCCCTGCTTGCTCTTGGAAATTTTTTCGCGGTCGGCGTCCACCATGAATCCGTGGGTCAACACGGTCTTGAACGGGGCGGCGCCGTTGCCGGCGAGCGAGAGCAGGAGGGAGGATTGAAACCAGCCGCGGTGCTGGTCGCTGCCTTCGAGATAGACATCGGCCTGCCAGCGGGCGGGCGCAGGTTGAGGATGCTGGAGTTCCGGGCGGCGCATCAAGACGGCGCGCGAGGAACTGCCGGAATCAATCCAGACGTCGAGGGTGTCATTGGATTTGGCGACGGCTTCGGCGCCGGTCCAGTCGGCGGGCTTGACGAGGGCCCACAGCTCGGCGGCTGATTTTTCGAACCAGACGTTGGAGCCGTGTTTTTCAATGAGGTCGGCGGCGTGGCGGACGATTTGGGCGTCGAGCATCGGCTCGCCCTGGGCGTCGTAGAAGGCGGGAATGGGCACGCCCCAGGTGCGCTGACGGCTGATGCACCAGTCGGGCCGCGATTGCACGGCGCCCTTGATGCGGTTGATGCCCCAGTCGGGGATCCACTTGACGCGGTCAATTTCGTTGACGGCCTGCTGACGGAACAGGTCATGGTCAATCTTGATGAACCACTGGTCCATGGCGCGGAAGATGACGGGGGTTTTGCTGCGCCAGCAATGCGGGTAGCTGTGATGGTAATTTTCCTGATGCAGCAGCACGTTGCGGGTGCGCAGTTCGTGCAGGACCACTTCGTTGGCGTCGCTTTTGCCGTGCTTTTCCAGAATGGATTTGCCGAGCATTTCAGCGGGCATCTGTTCCGCCACGGGCAACTCGCTGGAATGGGCCAGCGCGCCGTCGTCATTGACGGGGGAGTAAATGGGGAGACCGTGCTGGCGGCCCAGATTATAGTCGTCGAGACCGTGGCCGGGCGCGATATGCACGAAACCGGTGCCGGTGTCGGCGGTGACAAAATCAGCGGCCAAGGCCCGGCCGGTGCGATTACAGAAAGGATGTTGATATTGCAGCGTGGCGAGTTGTTCGGCGGGGAACGGGGTTTCCGTATAATTCGCCCAGCCGCATTTCGCGGCGACGGCGGGCAACAGGCCACGGAAGACGATGTAATTTTCGTCGCCGACCCGGGCGCTGACGTAGGCAAAATCTTTGTTGTACGCCACGGCGAGATTCGCGGGGAGGGTCCATGGCGTGGTGGTCCAGATAACGATAAAGGTTTTCGGCTGGCCAACGACGGGGAACTTCACGAATACGCTCTGGCTGACGTGGTCGGCGTATTCCACTTCGGCTTCGGCGAGGGCGGTGCGGCACGGGATGCTCCAGTAAACCGGCTTTTTGCCACGGTAAACAAATCCTTTGGCCACGATGTCGGCGAACATCCGCAGTTCATCGGCCTCATATTCCTTGTTCAGAGTGAGATAGGGATTTTCCCAATCGCCGAGGACGCCGAGGCGCTTGAACTGGGTGCGCTGGATATCGATGTATTTGCGGGCATATACTTCGCAGGCCTTGCGGATGGTGGCGGCATCGGCAGTGGTATCGCCGGCCTTGCGCATGTCCTGGCTGACCTTGAACTCAATGGGGAGGCCGTGGCAATCCCAGCCGGGGATGTAGGGCGCGCTTTTGCCGCGCAGGGTCTGGTACTTGATGATGATGTCCTTGAGGATCTTGTTCAGGGCGGTGCCGACGTGGACATCGCCGTTGGCGAAGGGCGGGCCGTCGTGCAGGACAAATTTCTCCGCGTGGAGACGGGCCGCCTGAATCCTTGCATAAAGGTCGGCGGCCTGCCATTTTTCCAGACGTTGTGGCTCACGCGTGACGAGGTCGGCCTTCATGGCGAAGTCCGTGCGCGGCAGATTCAATGTATCTTTGTATTCCATCGCAAAAATTAAGGAGGGAGACCTTAACAGTGCAAAAAAGCACTGTCAACGAACGGACGCGGCCGGGCCGGTTGGGTGGCGGGCGCAAAAATATGTAAAATCAGCTTCCAGCCCTCAAGTCAGCCGGAATTTTACCGATGCTGATAGTTAGGGGCAGGCACCAACCGCCGACCCGCACATGAAACCAACCATCAGCGCCGCAAGTTATTATCGGAGCATCGTCAATGCGATGCCGGTACCCTTTTTTGTGGTGGATGGGGACCTTCGGCTGCTGGATTCCAACGCTGCGGCCGCCAAGTTGCTCAAATCCGAGATGGCGCATGTCCTGCATAAGCGCGGCGGCGATGTGCTGCATTGTCTGCATTCCATCGCCTCGCCCGCCGGCTGCGGTCATTCGAAGCAATGCGGCGATTGCATGTTGCGCAAATCCGTAAGCCTCGCCCTGAGCGGGGTGGTGGTCCACCAGCACAAAATCATCATGGAACTGCTGACGCCCACCGGCGGCGTCAAGCTGGACATGATGGTAACCGCGACGCCGCTGCAACTGGAAGGCAAGCGCCAGGTGCTGCTCAGCTTGGAAGACGTCACCGAGTTGCTGGACTTGCGCGCGGTCATTCCCATTTGTTCTCATTGCAAGTCCATCCGCGACGACCAGCAAGCCTGGCAGAAACTGGAGACCTACCTCCACACGCACCTGCGGCTGGATTTCAGCCACGGCCTGTGTCCCGAGTGCACGCAGGAACTTTTTCCCAATCACGCCGGGGAGAAAGCCGGGCGCAAGCATTCGCCCACGACGACGGGTTAGGTGACGCCTCCTCGCGCTTTTGGCGTAAAATTCACCGACCGCATCCGGTCCTTCCGGCCAGGCCGCCCCTACCCAGTTTTGGCTATTCAAAAGCCGTGGATTTTGAACTAGGCTGGGCCGACACACATGAGCCGCATTCTCGTTTTTGTCCTGACCGCGATGATTTGCCTGGCGACATTTGCCGGCCGGTCCGCCGAAACCATCTCGCTGGCGGACCGCTGGCAGATTGCGCTCGACCGAAAAGACGCAGGTCTGGCGGAGCGCTGGTTTGCCAAGGCTCTGCCGGAGAATCATTTCATCAAACTCCCCGGCATCCTGGAAGCCCAGGGCTACGGCGACCGGATCACGGCCCAGACGCCCTGGGTGATGTCGCTCTACGATCATTTCTGGTTTCTGAGGGCGGACTACGCGGCGTATACGAATGCCAGCCATGCGAAGGTCGCCTTTCTTTGCCAGCCGCAGCGGCATTACTTGGGCGCGGCGTGGTATCAAAAGGACATCACCATTCCGGCGGACTGGGGCGAGAAGCGGGTGACGTTGTTTCTGGAACGGCCGCATTGGAAAACTACGGTCTGGCTGGACGAGCGGGAAACCGGCTCGGAGATCAGCCTGTGCACGCCGCACGAATTTGATTTCGGCCGGGTGCCGCCGGGCAAACATCGCCTGACCATCCGCGTGGATAACCGGATGATTCTCCCGTATCGCGCGGATGCCCACAGCGTTTCCGACTCGCTGGACAATGCCTGGAACGGCATCGCCGGCCGGATGGAGCTGCGCGCGACGTGGCCGGTCTGGCTGGATGACGTGCAGGTCTATCCGGATCTGACGAACAAGTTGCTCCAGGTGACCGTCCGCATCGGCAATCAGACCGGCATCGCCGGCCAGGGTTCGCTGGCGGTCGTCAACGGCGACTGGCAGCCGAACGGGGTCTCGCGTCTGCCCGGCCAGCCGGTGGAATGGACGACGAATGGCGGCACCGGCAAAATCACCATCGCGCTGGGGAATGACTTCAAGCAGTGGGACGAATTTCAGCCGCACCTGGAAAAGCTCACCGTCGTGCTGCGCGGCAACCGGCCGGCGCCGGGGCATACCAACGATAGCGCGACAGCGTGCTACGACACGCGGCAAATCACCTACGGCCTCCGCGATTTTCATGCGGAGGGCAACCAGTTCATGCTGAACGGCCGGCCGGTCTATCTGCGCGGGACGCATTTTGGCGGTGATTTTCCGCTGACCGGTTACCCACCGACAGAGGTGGCGGCGTGGAAGAAAATATTCCGGACGTGCCAGGACTGGGGCCTGAATCATCTGCGGTTTCATTCGTGGTGCCCGCCGGAAGCGGCGTTCACGGCGGCGGATGAACTGGGTTTTTATCTCCAGGTGGAATGCGGGATGTGGAACCAGTTCACGCCCGGCGGCGAGATGGAAAAAATGCTGTTCACGGAAACGGAACGCATCATCAAATGTTACGGCAATCATCCGTCGTTCCTGCTGCTCTCGGCCAGCAACGAGGCCGGGGGGCACTGGAAAGAGTGCCTGCCGCAATGGGTGAAGTTCTTCCGCCACGAAGACCCGCGCCGACTGTACACCCCCAACACCGGCTGGTCGCTGATTGACGAGCCCGGGCCGGTCACGGGGGCGGACTTTCTCGCGGTCGGCCGCATCGGGGGAAACCGCGTGCGCGGCGAGAGCGGCTGGTTTGGCCGCGACTACGGGAGCTCCGTGCGGGGCGTGAATGTACCGGTCGTCGCGCATGAACTGGGGCAATGGTGCGCCTATCCCGATTTCAGCGTCATCAGCAAATTCACCGGTTTCATGCAGCCGGGCAACTATGAGATCTTCCGCGACTCGGCCCGGGCGAATGGTCTGCTGGCGCGCAACCAGGAATTTGCCCGGGCCTCGGGCCGGTTCCAGTTCGCGTGCTACAAGGAGGAAATCGAAGCCAATTTGCGCACGCCCGGGCTCGCGGGATTTCAATTGCTGGACCTGCACGACTACACCGGCCAGGGCACCGCGCTGGTGGGTTTGCTGGATCCGTTCTGGGAAACCAAAGGCTACGCGACGGCCGGGGAATTCAAGAAATTCTGCGGACCGGTGGTGCCGCTGGCGCGGCTGAAGCAGCGCACTTTCATCAGCACGGATCCGTTCAGCGTGCCGGTGGAAGTCGCGAATTACGGCCCGGAGCCGTTGACCGTGGACAGCGCCGAGTGGCAGATCGTGAGCGCTGGCCAGACCGTGATGGCCGAAGGCCGGTTTGACGTGAGCCGCATTCCGCTGGGAAAAAATCTGCCGCTCGGCAACATCACCGCCGACCTTGCCACGCTGCCGGCGCCAGCGAGCTACTGCCTGCGGGTCACGCTCCGGCAAGCATCGCCGGGCCAGCCAGGCAGGAACGACGGGGCGGGACGTGTTGTGAACGACTGGAACTTCTGGGTTTATCCGGCGGAGATTTCGGGGGCCACGCCCGCCGGGGTGCTGGCCACCAGTTCCTGGCCGGAGGCCGAGCAGAAATTGTCCGCCGGCGGCAAAGTCCTCTACACGCCGCGCCTCGCCGATCTTTCATGGGACAGTCCGCCGCTGGCGCGCGTGCCGATTTTTTGGAATGCGCTCATGGGGCCGACCTGGGGCCGGATGCTCGGCCTCTGGTGCAACACCAACTCCCCTGCCCTGGCGGGCTTCCCCACGGCCACGAGCTGCGACTGGCAATGGACCGAGCTGGTGCGCAATGCCCGCGCCATAAACCTCAACCGGCTGCCCCGCGGCCTGACGCCCATCGTTTCAGCGATTGATGACTGGAACCGCAACGACCGGCTCGGGGTGATCTTTGAAGCACGCATCGGCCGCGGCAAGCTGCTGGTCTGCGCGATTGATTTGGACAGCCGGCCCGGCGCACAGCAACTGCGGCGCTCGCTGCTGGATTACATGGCCGGTGATAAATTCGCACCGGCCACCGCCGTCAGCGCCGATGACTGCCGCAGTTTTCTTTTCGACAACCTGGTCATGCGCAAGCTGGGGGCCACGATCACCGCCAATGGCAAAGCCGCCGGGGAAATGACGGATGGCGATCCGAACACGTATTGGTGCAGCGCCGACGCCCGCGGCAACGGCCCCAAGCCGCCGCATGAAATCACCGTTTCGTTCGCGACCCCGGTGGCGTTGCGGGGACTCAGCCTGGTGCCGCGCCAGAATCATCGCGAACATCAGGGCGACATTCACGAATACCGGCTGGAACAAAGCGATGATGGAGTTACCTGGCAGGCCGTGACGCAGGGAGTGCTGGCTTCCACCTTCGCTCCGCAGACGATCAACTTTGGCAAAACGATCACGACGCGCCAGCTGCGGCTCACCGTCCTTTCGGGATTCGGCACCGACAAGGCCGCCGCGCTGGCCGAACTGGCCGTGATTTACGCCGGGCCGAAATTACCGGAGAACGCCGGCTCCTTGGAATATCAACGCGTTCGCACCGCGTCGACGGACATCGACGCAGGCGTGGAGACTCCCAGCCAGACCAAACGGCCGAAGCGACGGTAGCCATCTGCGGCACTGACCGACCGGGGCAACGGAGAGCGTTTGGATTACGCCCAGAGCTTGGCCGGGTAAACGCCCCGGGCAATCAACTGGCGGATGCTTTCCACCACCTGCGGGCGGTCTTCCCGATAGGTGACACCAAACCAGGAATCGGTGGTACGAAGCACTTGCACCTTGGCCTGACCAGCGATGACCAGGTCGTTCACCGTGCTGGGAATGTAGCACTCGGATTTCAGTTCGCCGCCGCTCTTTTTGAGGAACTCGTCAAACTTGACGCGCAGTTGCGGGAACAGCGCAGGCGTGAAGCCCCAGAAATTCATGGAAACCGCTTCGTCACCAGACAACTGCGTGACCACCCCTGCGCCATCGGTGTTTTTCGCCGCGCTGCCGTCGCGTTCGATTTTCATCATTTCGACCACCGAGGTGAGGTGGTTGCTGCCATCCACGCGGCAAATGCCCCGCGCCACGCTGCCGTGATCAGACAGCGTATTTTTCAGGATGAAACCGACCATCCCGTAATCTTGCGTGCCGGAAGTCAGGTGCCTGGCGATGAGTTGGTAGGCTTGCTGGCCGTAAAAATCATCCGCATTGATGGCGGCAAACGGTTCCTTGATGGCGTCCGCCGCCATCAAAATAGCGTGCGTGGTGCCCCAGGGTTTGGTGCGACCGGCCGGCAGCGAAGAACCGGCGGGCAGTTTATCCAGTTCTTGAAAGACGTATTCCACGGCGATGCGTTTTTCAAAACGCGCGCCGATGATTTCGCGGAACTGCGGCTCGATGTCCTTGCGGATCACAAAAACCAGCTTGCCGAAACCGGCGCGGATGGCGTCATAGATGGAGTAGTCTATGATGGTTTCGCCAGCGGGGCCGACGGGGTCGATCTGTTTAAGACCGCCATAGCGGCTGCCCATGCCGGCAGCGAGAACGAGTAAAGTCGGTTTAGTCATCGGGAGCAGTGTAATTTTCCGAGTGCGCCTGTCGAGAAAATCAAACGGCACAGCCAAGGTGGGTTGATTCCAAAGGTTGCCCGGACGCGGCGCGGTGCCGCGTCCGGGCAAAGAGTTACGGCGTCAGCAGCACGCGGTAGTAGCGCGCCGGCACGCTGCCGGGCAGGCTGTCGGTCTTGGGCGGACCGTTGTCAATCCATTGCACCGAGCTGCCAGTGCCAGTGATGGCAGGCAACGCCGTCTTCCAGGTCGTCAGATCCGGGCTGTATTGGATATAGTAAACCCGGTTGGTCAGGGTCTTGAATTCCACCAGCGGCGCACTGCCCGCCCAGGTTTGGAATTTAAACGCCATCTCAGTGCCAATCGGCGCCGGGGCTGACTGCGTCGGGATCAGATCGCAGATGAACGTCGGATTCGGCAGCGTATGACCATCCGGGACGAAATACTCAATGAGGAAGTCCACCGAAGCGCCGGGCAAAATCGGCTGATTATACAGCAGGTACGGCAGCCCGGCATTCGTGCCGGTCGCATTCCACACCCGCACCGCCGGCGGCAGATTGCTGATGGACAACCGGATGGCAGACATGGTCAGCGGGGTTATGTTGCTCACATGCACCTGCTGGAAGAGCAGGCCCGTCTGCCGGACGCGTGCAGAGTTGGTTTCCACCGGGAAGATGGAACCGACTGGCAACGGGATATGTGCCAGCATGGAAACGTTCACCACGGCGGAAGTGCCGGTGGCACCCACATCATCGGTGGCAATGGCCAGCAATTGATAGAGGCCGGGCGTCACATTGGTCCAGTTATACAAATAGCCGCTGGTGGCCGTGCCGAGCAGATTGGTGTGCTCATAGAAATCCACCTTGGTGATGGTGGCGTCAGGATTCGCCGCGTCCGCCAGGAGGCTGATGTTCTGCGGCACGACGAAGATGGATCCATTCGTCGGCGTAACGAGGTTTACCGTCGGCTCAGGATGAACCCGGACAGTGAACTGGCAGGTATTCGTATTACCGGAATGATCCGCCGCCGTGACAGTAACCGTGGTGGTGCCGGGCAGGAAGGTTGAGCCGGAGGCCGGCACCGAATTGACGATGGGGTTGGGATCGCAATTATCAACGACGGGCACGGCAAAGGTGATGTTAGACCCGGTGGTGCCAGCCGGGACAATGACGAAAATGTTTGCCGGGCAGGTAATTTCCGGGGCAACCACATCCGGGTCAATGACCACGTTGGTTGCCACCGATGTGCTGCAACCGGATTCATTGAAGACCGTCAGGCCCAGCACCACCGTGTTTGAGGCGCCGGCGGTGTAAGTGATGGTAGGCAGGTTCGTCGCACTGGTAATCGTGCCGTTGGCGATGGTCCACGCATAGGCTGAGGCTCCCGCCGGTCCGCTGGCAGTATTGCCAGTGGAATTGCCGCACAGGCTGGACGAGGACAAGGTTATCAGCGGTGTGGCCGGGAGTGCATTAATGGTGACATTCGTGCCCACGGTCGCACTGCAGCCGGATTCATTAAACACCGTCAGGTTGAGGGCCACGCTGCCAGCCGCACCGGCCGTATAAGTGATGGATGGCGAGTTCGTCGAGCTGGTTATGGTGCCGTTGCTGATCGTCCAAGCATAGGCTGAAGCTGCCGCTGGTCCGCTGGCAATGTTGCCCTCGGATAGCGCGCAGACGCTGGTCGGCGACAAGCCAATGGCCGGCGTGACGGGCAAGGCATTAATGGGCACCGCTATTTCACTGCCGGCGCTGCAACCAAATTCATTAAAGACGATCACTGTGAGGCCCACCATGCCGTTGGTGCCGGCGGTGTAGGTGATGGTTTGCAAATTAGTATCGCTGGTGATCACGCCGTTGGTGATCGACCAAATGAACGTCAGGCCAGAATCCAACTTCTTGCCAACCACCGCCGGCACAATGGATACAGCCGAAGCCGAATTACCGCTGGAACCAGCGCAAACTGCCTCTGCCGTATTGATTCCGGGTGTCGCGGGCAGCGGATTGATGGTCACATTGGTCGCGATGCTCGCGCTGCAACCATAGGTGTTGAGCACCGTCAGGTTGAGCGTCACCAGGCCGGAATCGGCCGCGGTGTAGGCAATGCTTTGCGCGTTCGTCGCACCAGTGATTGTGCCGTTGCTGATCGTCCACGCGTAGGCTGTCGCGCCCGCCGGGCCGCTGGCAGAGTTGGCTCCCGAACCGGCGCACACGCCGACCGGTGTGCTGATGAGCGGCACGGCTGGCAGCGGATTCACAGTGATGGTTGCCGAGCCGGTCAAGTCGTTCGCTTGATCCGCACTGCAATTGGCATCCACCAAGTTCGTGATGGTGTAGACCACATTCGTGGGCGCGCCCACCACATTCACAGGATTCACCACGCGGGTGGCCGGGCTGGCGTTGGTCGTTTGAATCAAGCCGTCGGACCACTGAATGGTCCAAGGACTGACACCGGTCAACGCCGCACTGATGACCGCACCATCGCCATTGCACAGCGTGGCGTCGCCACTGACCACCGCCGTCGGATGCGCATTGATGGCCACGGCTGTTTCATTGCCAGCACTGCAACCAAATTCATTAAACACGATCACTGTGAGGCCCACCATGCCATTGGTCCCCGCCGTGTAGGTGATGGTTTGCAGATTGGTATCGCTGGTGATCACACCGTTGGTGATCGACCATACATAGCTCAGGGACGCTGCAAGCTTGTTCACCACGCCCGGCAACATGCTGATGGCCGAAGCCGAATTGCCGCTGGAACCGGCGCAAACTGCCTCTGCCGTATTGATTCCGGGTGTAGCCGGCAGCGGATTGATGGTCACGTTGGTCGCGGTGCTCGCGCTGCAACCATAGGTGTTGAACACCGTCAGGTTGAGGGTCACCAGGCCGGAATCGGCCGCGGTGTAGACAATGTTTTGTGCGTTCGTCGCGCCAGCAATCGCGCCGTTGCTGATCGTCCACGCATAGGCGGTTGCACCCGTCGGGCCGCTGGCAGAGTTGCCTCCCGAACCAGCACAGACGCCGACTGGCGTGCTGATGAGCGGCGCGGCTGGCAGCGGATTCACGGTGATGGTTGCCGAACCGGTCAAGTCGCTCGCGTGATTCGCACTGCAATTGACATCCGTCAGGTTCGCGATGGTGTAGACCACATTCGTGGGCACGCCCGCCACATTCGCGGGGTTCACCACGCGGGTGGCCGGGCTGGCGTTGGTCGTTTGAATCAAGCCGTCGGACCACTGAATGGTCCAAGGGCCGACACCCGTCAACGCCGCACTGATGACCGCACCATCGCCATTGCACAGCGTGGCATCGCCACTGACCACCGCCGTCGGCAGACCGTTGATCGTGAACACAACTGGCGTGCGGTTGGTGTTCACAGCGTCTGTGGTCAGGTCACGCGCCTGGGCAAAATTGGTGTAAGTCCCCACGGCGGAATTCGTCGGCGTATAGGACGGTGAGTTGGTAAGTAAAACATTTCCCCCAGTCGCCGCGTCAAACCAGTCCACCACGGCGTTCGTGGCCACCGCCACCGTCAGCAGCGGGTTGGGCGTTTGGAAACAGACCGCCACCGTTGCGGTCGTATTAGTCGGCGCCATCGGCACCGAATAGACGGTTACCGTGGCCGAGCCGGACAAATCAGTTTCGCCGGCGATGCAGCTGGCATCTGTCAGCGCCGTCACGGTATAAACAAAGTTGGTTGGCTCGGGCAGGCTGTTGATCGGGTTCACGTAGTGTAACGCGGGGCTCGCGTTGGTGGTCTGGCTGAAACCATCCGACCAAGTCACGGTCCAAGGCGCGGTGCCAGTCAGCGCTGCAAGCAACGGCGTGGAACTGCCGGTGATGGTGGTGGCATTCCCGCTGACCAGCGCGGTTGGGTGGGCGGCAATGGCCACGTCCGTGCTGGTGCTGGCACTGCAACCTGAAGCATTAATCACCACCACCGCGAGGCTGACGACGCCGGTGCTGCCCGCCGTGAAGTTAATGGTCGGCAAGTTCGTGGCGCTGGTAATCGTGCCATTGGCAATCGTCCAGACATAAGTGTCGGTCGGTGCGCCCAACGGTTTCACCACGCCGGGTGCAAGGTTGGAAGCGGTGGCCGGGTTGCCGACGGATCCCGCGCAAACACTTTCGGCGACCAAGATGGTGGGCGTGACCGGCGGCAGGTTGATGGCGACGTTAGTCGAGGAAACTGTGGCGCAGCCATTGGTGCTGAACACCGTCAAATCCAGCGTCACATAGCCTTCACTGCCAGCATTATAACTGATGCTCTGGGCGTTCGTGGCTCCGATGATGAAACCATTGCTGATCGTCCAGGCATAACCAGCCACACCCGTCGGTGCGCCGGCCAGGTTGCCGATCGAGCCGGCACACACTCCGCCCGGCGCAACGGTGATCGTCCCATCCGGGGCGGCAAACACAATGTTCGTCGCGCTGCCGCTGGCGTTGATGGCGCAGCCGTTGGTGTCCGAGCCCGCAACCACTTGATAAATGGTGGTCGTGCTCGAACTGTTGGTAAACAACAGCGGGCTAAAACCCGTCTGGGTGCCACCGCTGTTGTTTAGCGTGACGGTATAAGGCGGATAACCGCCCGCCACATCCACCTGGACCACGCCCGCACCACCCGCGCAGAAGGACGCCCCGCCGCTGACGGTGGCCGTAATCGAGGGGCAGTCGATCGTGACTGAGCCGGTGGCGATGCCATTGTCCGCCTTGGCATCAGCCTGGCCCGTGCCTGCGATGTGACCCGCCGTGAAGGTGGCGGTGGCGGTGCCATTGGCCTGAATGTTTGTTTGAGCACCGGAAAGAGTGCCGAGCACTGGATTATCCCAAGTCACCGGCAATCCGATCAAAACGGGAATTTGCGCCGCCGTGAACAAAGTGCCCGCTGAATTCTGCAGGAAACTAGCCGTGAAGGTCGTGGTTTGAAACAACTGCACCGGGTTTGCACTGGCCGTGTTGCTGAGAACGAGGAACGGGCTGGTGACCGGCGGAGTGGCGCCGTTGCCCCTGACGTTGTCGCAACCGGAGACCCCGGGGCCGCCATTGCAACCCCACCAGTTGTTGACGGCATCGGTTTGGGCGCCGTTGCTGCCATGGTTGTAAAGCGCGCTGCCACCACTGGTGGCCACGTTCCCAGTGAGCCGGCTGCAGTTCATGATGACGGTACCTGAATCCACATAGATCGCGCCGCCGAGGCAGCCGGGGCCGCTGGCCCGGTTCCCGGTGAAAACGGAGTTCGTCACGTTCAGCACGCCGGTGTTGAGATAAATGGCCCCGCCAAAGGTATTGGTGGCCCCCACCGTGCTCACGACGTAATTGCCGGTAAAGACCGAACCGCGAATGTTATGAACGGAGCCAGCCATCGTGCGAATGTCAACCGCCCCGCCTCCATCTGGCCCGCTGCCGGAAGTGTTGGTCAGGCCGTTGTTGAAAAAGGCGGAGCTGGTAATCGTCAGCGCTGAATCAACCGCCTGGGCATAGAATTCAATTGCCCCGCCCTGACTGGCCGCGGAAGTGTTGTTGGAAAACACACAACTGGTGACTTTCAGGTCACCGCCGGCCATCTGCACCCCGCCGCCGGTCTGGCCGGTATAAGTGGCGTTCAGCACCTGGCAGTGGTTGTTGAGCACATAACAGCCCGTCAGGTTAAGCACATCCTTCGGCGTGGTCGTCGTGCTGCCGGCCAGAATCCCGGCGCCGCCAAAATTGTCAGCCGCATCGTGGCCGCCTTGGATGGTCAACCCGGAAATCGTGACCGCCGTGCTGCCGGCAGAATTCTGGTCAATGTTGAAAACCCGGTCAATGCCGTTGGCCTGGCTGACGATGGTGTCGGCGGCGGTGCCGGAGCTTTGAATGATGATGGTCTTGCCGCCGTTGGGGGCGACCAGCAATTCCCCCAGCGTGAGCGTGTAGGTCCCGGGGGGCACCGTAATGGTCGTCGTCCCGACTTGAGCGTTGGCCGCCTCAATGGCCGAGCGCAACGAGATATTGTTGGAGGCGTCGTTGGGGGAACTGGCGGGCGTGGTGGCATGCGTGTCGTTCGTAGTGCCGACAGTGAACGGCCCGGCGGCCAACACCCGTTCCAACGATGACAGCACCAGCCCGATGGCGATGGCCAAAATAATTTTTTTCATTCAGTAGTCCTGATAGTCCGTGATGATTTCCCGCTGATTAATGGTTCAACTTCTCGGCGGGAAAACCCCCTGCAGCGCAATGATAAAAGTCAGGCCGAGATAGGGCGGCATGTTGTTGTGCGGCTGGCTGCCCCCAGCGAGCCCCAACGCGAGCGGACTCATCTGGGCATTGCCCGTATTGTTGTAACTGTTGATGGGGGTTTTGCCGGTGTGCGCCTTGGCCCAGACCGCGCCGGCGGTGGCCGGGCTGTTCACGTCGCCCCCGGTCGTTTTGGCGTTAACGTTGTGCGTGTGCGCCGGCATCTCGGTTTGCAGGAGCGTGACATTCGGCTCGCCGCCCGTTTCGCCCACCAAGCGCTGGCTCAGTCCGGGCCCCTGGCTTTGACCGGCATGCAGTGGCGCGCTGCCTTGTAAATTCGGCAGTCCAAAAGAGGATTTGCCATCGCCTCCATAGTTGGTGCCGAGCAGCGAAAAAAGGGCGGTGTTTTGACTGATGGGCAGCAACTGGCCGTTGCATAGCGCCCAGCCGTTCGGCGCAAAGTTGCCGGCGAAAATCCGGATTTCAGCTACAAATTGGTCGGACATAACAGGTTTGTTTTGAGATCAGTTGCGTGAGGGGAATATCCCCTGTAAGGCGATGACGAAATTCAACGTCAAATAGGGCGACATGTTTTCATGGGGCTGACTGCCGCCGGCATTGGCGATGGCCGCTGGATTCATGGTCGCATCGGGCGTGGCCGCGTAGGCCGCCTGATTGCCATTGCCCCAAAAATTGTTCGTCGCGACCCCCTGGCTGGCAGCGCTGGAGCTGGCCACCGGCACATGCGTGTGCTGCGGCATTTCTGACTGGAGCAAGGTATGCGCCGCCTCGCCCGCACTCTCCCCCAGAACAATGCCGTTGCCGACATGTACCGGCAAGCGCCCCTGCAAATTGGGCAGCGCGAACGTCTGCACGCCGTTGCCACCATAGGTCGTGCCCAAAATGGAGAACAATGCCTGATTCTGGTTGATGGCCATCAGTTGACCGTTGCACATCGCCCAGCCTTTCGGCGGGAAGTTAAAACTAACGATGGAAATTTGTCCGAGAAAGGGTGTTGACATGAGGTGATCGTTTCTAGTTTTGCGACGGGAATACGCCAAACAGCGAGATGATGAAATTCACCGCGAGAAATGGCACCATGTTGTCGTGTGGTTGATTGCCGCCAACCGGTCCGATCGCGGCGGGATTCATCGTGGTGTCCGCCCCCAAATCGCTGTATTGCGCCCCGGTCCAGTTGGCCCAGACATTGCCGACGGGCGTGTTGCTGGTGGCGGCGCTGGAACTAACCAGCGCTTGGTGGCTGTGCGCCGGCAGTTGATTGGGGGTCAGCGTGACACTTTCTGCGCCGCCCAGTTGGCCGATGACGTAGGTGGACCCTTGGTTGCTCCCCTGGTGGATTGGCACCCGTCCGCGGAGGTCCGGCAAGGCAAAAGTGTTCTGCCCATCACCGCCGTAGGTTGTTCCGATCAGATTAAACAGCACCTCATACTCCGAAATAGACAGCAGCGTACCATCGCAAAACGCCCAGCCCAGCGGCGCAAAATTGCCGCCAAACATTCTGATTTCACCAACAAAGGGATTAGACATGATAGTTTCTTTCTCAGACCAAATTCTTGGCGGCCGGCCGGTTAAACACCGCCTCGTAGTGGTTTTGCGTCGTTCCGTTCACGCGGGTCGGCACGATGAAAATATCCAGCTCGCCCAGTTCCGAATGCCGCAGCGCATAGGTATTTTGCTCCAGCTTGGTGGGTTCCTCACTGCGGAACAACAGCGTGAATTTTTCGTTCTGCCCATCCTCCGCCAGGTGCGCCAGCGGATGCGTGGCTTCATTCTGTATGACCGCCACCAACTCCAGCCGGACGGCGGCCGCCGCCGAAGTCACGCTAAACACCGTCCCCTGCTGGGCGGCAAACGTCGCGAAGCCGGCCGCCACCGCCGGCCTGCCTCCCGTCACCGCTGCGGTCAGCACGGTCGGCAACCATCCGGCCGCCAGGGTCAGGGTTGAACAATTGAACAAAAATTGCCTGCGATTTTTCATGTTGGAAAACAAATTCGATTTCAGGTGTGCGGCGTCAAATACCATTCCGCCAGCACGGGTCGCAACCAGGCCTGACTAGACGGGTTGCACCCGCTGGTTTCATTTTTAAAATGGTTTTATGCCCCACACACTCCTGATGTCTAATAAAGTTTCTAACCGAAACTGCTTAAGTCCGTCAATTTGTTTTTGCATAAAACCATTTTTTGCCAGCCTGGAATTGCCAGCCACGGGCCGGGGTTTTACACTGGTACGATGCCTGCCCACCCTGTCGCGCCGACACCCGCCATCGCGCTCCGCCCGGAAACCCCGGCGGACGAAGCCTTTTTGCTGGCGCTTTACCGCACCACCCGGGAAGCAGAACTGGCCCTCACTCCTTGGGACGAACCCACCCGGGCCGCCTTCGTCGCCAGCCAGTTCCAAGCCATGCGCCGCGGCTATGCCGCGATGTTTCCGCAGGGACAGTTCGCCATCGTGCTGGCGGATAACCAACCGGTGGGGCGCATCGTGATCCACCGTGCCCCCGCAGAATTCAGTGTGGTGGACATGGCCCTCCTGCCGGCGCACCAAAACCAAGGCATCGGCACCCGCCTCCTGGAAGAGCTTCAGACGGAGGCCGCCCGCGCCCAAAAGCCGCTGCGCCTGCATGTGCTGAAACTGAACCGGGCGCTCCGCTTCTATTTGCGCCTGGGGTTCGTCCCCATCGCCGACGCGGGCATTCACGATCTGCTGGAATGGCGGGCGAAGGCCTGAAGTGGTTCAGTCCGCGCGGATCAGCCGGTTAAAAATCACCTGGTATTCAATCTGCCCGGCCTGTTTGCCAACCGGCACGAGAAACAAGCTGAACCGGCCAATCCGGTCGTGCCGGAACCAATAAGTGCCCTGCGGCAAAAATGGCGTCTCCGGCCCGGTGAAAAGCAACGAGAAGGCTTCCTGCGATAACTTTTCCGGGCCGCCAGGCGGTTGGATTTCAGTGGCCGCCGTCAACTCCAGTTCCACCGACCGCTCCGGGTTGAATTCAACCTGGAAGCGCGTTTGAATCAGGGGGGCAAAGCTGGCGAACGTCAGTTTTTCGACTAGTGGGTCACTCATTTGGCAACGGCCGAAACGCTAGGCCGGCGATTGCTCCAAGTAAAGCCCGGACTGCGTCATGACCGGATTTAACAATAAATAGAACGGTTTGTTTTGACAAGGCCGGCCGGAAGCGTTTTAAATTTCGGCGCGCGGGTAATGATTAATTCACTTGCCCCGCTGAAAATTTGTCCCAGGTAAAAATCGAATCAGGAAAACACATGACCACCCGAAAGTTTCATCGCACCATCGTTCCGCTGTCACTGCTGGCCGCCACCACGGGCTGGAGCCAGGATAGCGGCCTGCAAATGAAAGCCGAGCCGCCCATCTGGCGCGCCAACCTGGGCTACCGCGCAGGCTTCAACCTTAAACCCGGATTTAAAAATGTGGGCAGCTATGCCGCCGCCACCGATCCGGGCACCGACAGCGCAAAATCGAACCACACCTACGACGACGGCTATAATTTATTGGACAGTTCCGGCAACAACCATTTCGGCACGCCCGCCACGATTGTCTGGGGCTATCTTCACGACGGCCAGTACGATCCAACCGGCAACGGCGGCCAGGGTACGATCGCCATGCACAGCTCCTCCTCCACGGGGGCGAGTTCCGGCAGCCACGACGCCGATCTGACCTCCGGCATGGAACTTTCCTTCACCTGCGAAATTGAACAGAACCAGCACTGGAACTGGGGATTGGAGGCGGCGTTCAATTACACCGGCTTGAGCATTACCGATTCGCGCAACCTCGCCGGCAACACCACGCGACTGACCGACATCTACCAATTAAACGGTGTCGTTCCGGCGGCGGCGCCCTACTATGGCAGTGAAGCCAGTCCCGGCGCGTACTTGGGCGATCTGCCCACCCGTTCCTACGCCGTTTACGACCTGCCCGTCACCGGCTCGCGCAAGCTGGATGCCGATTTGTTCGGCTTCCGCTTCGGCCCCTACCTGGAACTGCCCATCACCAAAAAACTGTCGCTGACGCTCAATGCCGGCCTCGCCGTGGCCATCGTGAACAGCGAATACAGTTTTGACCAATACATCACCACCCCCGATTCCGGCACCTTCCATGCCGCCGGCTCCCACTCGAACACCGATGTCCTGCTGGGTGGCTATATTGGTGCCAATTTGGTGCTGCGCTTTTCCGACCACTGGTCGGCTTTTGGCGGCGCCCAGTGGCAGGATGTCGGCTCCTACACCAACGACCCGCGCGTGACCGGCGCCGGGGCCGCGACGCTGGATTTGCAGAATGCCATCTTCGTGAGCGTGGGCGTGGGCTACACGTTTTGAGGCGGCGCCGGGCGGGTCGGCGGGCCGGCCGGCGATCTTTTGGCCTTGGGCTCCCGGCCGGGAGCCACTAAATTGAAGCTGTGAGCCACAAAAGTGCCAGCATTGCGGAACTGGTCCAATCCTTCCAAGGCCGGGAGTTGGACGCCCACTATCTGGGTTACTTTGCGCTCTTCAACCAGCAGAAATTTTTTGAAGCGCATGAGGTGCTTGAAGAGTTGTGGCTCCCGGCCCGCCGCACGGCGGAGGGGGATTTCTACAAGGGCCTCATCCAACTCACCGGCGCGTTTGTCCACCTGCAAAAAAAACGCCTGCGGCCGGCCGCCGCGCTGTTCAAACTCGCGCAGTCGAATCTGGCAAAATATCCCTCGCCCCACGCCCGGCTTAACCTTACCGCCGTTGGCCTCCTGATTGACGGCTGGCAGTGGCGTCTGACGAAGGACGACTATCTGGTCAATCCGCTCGCCGCCGGCCAGCCGCCGCAGTTGGCGCTGCAAACATAAATTCCCATGAGCCGCCAACGCATTGTCATCGCCGGCGGCACCGGCTTCATCGGCCGGGCGCTGACGGCAGAATTTTTGGCCCGCCAATATTCCGTTGTCATCCTCACCCGTTCCCCCTCGACCCGCGCCGGCAACGACTGCCAGGAGCTGGGCTGGGACGGCAGGAATCCCGGCGGCTGGACGGCCGCGCTCGACGGGGCCGCGGCCATCATCAACCTCACCGGCAAAAACATCAATTGCCCGCATACGGCGGAAAACCTGCGTGAACTCACAGCGTCGCGTGTGGACTCGGTGCACGCCATTGCCACGGCCCTCGGCCAAATCCAGCGTCCGCCCGCCGTGTGGGTGCAGGCGGGTGCCACGGGTTTTTACGGCGACACCGGCGACCGCTCCGGCGATGAAAATTCACCTGCCGGCACCGGCGCGCTGGCGAAAATCTGCACCGCTTGGGAAAAGTCATTTCAACTGGCCGCCGCGCCCGCCACGCGGAAAGTGGTCCTGCGCATCGGGTTCGTGCTCGGCCGTGACGGCGGCGCCCTGCCCGTCCTGAGCCGGCTCACGAAACTGTTTCTGGGCGGGGCCGCCGGCAGCGGCCGGCAATATATCAGTTGGATTTACCTCGCTGATCTGGTGGCGATGTTTGTCGCCGCCGTGGAACAGGCGTCGCTGGCCGGCACATTCAACGCCGTCGCGCCCTGCCCTGTGACCAACGCCGAATTTATGCGGGCACTGCGCCACGCGCTGCACCGCCCATGGAGTCCGCCCGCGCCCGAATTTGCCGTGCGTCTGGGCGCGCGACTGCTGCGCAGCGAGGCCGCGCTCGCGCTCATGAGCTGCCGCACCTTGCCCCGGCGGTTCGCCGAATCCGGGTTCCCATATCGCTTTGCCGGGCTCGCCGCCGCCTTGGACGAACTGACCAGCCCCACGCCTGCCCTGGCGATCACGCCGCCGACAGAATCGCTTTAAAGCGTGTGAGCCGGGCTCATCCGTAAGCCGCAGCCATGAGCGACTAAACGGCGATCGCAACCGTTGTAACAGTGATGCCGGGCGGCTCACGCGTGGCTGACATCCAGACACTGGCGGACAATGAGGAGGAGCTGATTGGTGGTAAAAGGTTTTTGAATATAATTCTCCCCGGGCTTCAATTTCAGTTCCCGACCGGCGATTTCAGGGCTGTAGCCGCTCATATAGATGACCCGGAGTTTGGGCTGGTCAGCGACCAATTGCCGGGCCAGTTCCTGACCGCTCAAACCGCCGGGCATCACCAAATCGGTCAGGAGCAGGGCAATGTTTTCATGCTGCTGACGCCAGAGGCCGAGGGCTTCGACACCGTGCTCGGCTTCAAGCACCTGATAGCCTTGCCGCTTCAGGATGATGCGGGCGGGCGCGCGGACCGACAATTCGTCCTCCACCAACAAGATCGTTTCCGTACCGCCGCGCAGTGTCACGACCGGGGCCACGTTGCCGGGGTCGGCAGCGACCGCGTCGATGGCAGGAATAAACACTTCAAAGGTCACGCCACGTCCAGGCTGGTTATCCAGCTTGATCCACCCGCAGTGCTGTTTGACGATGCCAAACACGGTGGCCAACCCCAACCCCGTGCCCTTGCCGGCCGCTTTGGTGGTGAAGAACGGCTCAAAAATATGCGGCATGACGTCCGGCAGAATGCCGCCGCCGGTATCGCTGACCCGCAAACAGACATAGCGGCCCGGTGCGGCATCGGGATACAGCCCGGCGATGCTGGCATCAATCAGTTTTTCCGCGGTATCAATGCGCAGTTGACCGCCCTGCGGCATGGCGTCGCGCGCATTCACCGCGAGATTCATCAACACCTGATCCAGCATGCCGGCATCGGCATGGGTGAGCAACGGCTGGGAGTGGAGATTGAGCTGCAAATGGACATCCTCGCCGATGATGCGCCGGAGCATCTTGACGAGATTCATGACGACATCATTCAGATCCAAATCCCTCGACTGCATCACCTGGCGGCGGCTGAACAGGAGCAATTGGCGGGTGAGGTCGGCGGCGCGATTGGCGTCAGCGCGGATTTGCCGCAAACCCTCCACAGCGTCGGCGGAAAGTTGCACGGTCAGCTCGACCAACTCGGTCTGCATGATCAGCGAGGAGAGAATGTTGTTGAAATCGTGAGCCACGCCACCAGCGAGCTGGCCAATGCCTTCGAGCTTTTGCGATTGCCGGAGCTGGTCCTCGAGTTGCACTTCGCGCGTCACATCGCGTTTGACGGCTGCATAGCTGACGATGGTGCCGGCGGCATTCCGCACGGGCGTGATGGTGGCATCCTCCTCGTATAACGTACGGTCTTTGCGCCGGTTAATGAAGTGGCCATGCCAGACCTCCCCCCGTTTCAGAGCGGCCCACATCTCCCGGTAAAAGGCGGCGGGTTGCTGGCCGCTTTTAAGCAGCCGGGTATGCTGGCCCAGGGCTTCGGCGCGGGTGTAGCCGGTGGTTTTTTCAAAGGCCGGGTTCGCATAAATGATCACGCCCTGCAGGTCGGTGACGACAATGGTTTCAGCACACTGCTCGACGACGGTCGCCAACTGCGCCTGTGAAGCCTCGACCAGCTTGCGCCCGGTAACATCCTCAATGACGCCGAGAACGAGGGTTTCCTCCGGATGATATTCAGCCACGGAATGAATATCGACAATGGCGTGGTCCGAGCCCCGCACGATCTGGAATTCCAAGTCGTAAGCGGCCCGCCCGGCCACCAGGTCGCCCATGGCGGCATCCAGAAGCGCGCGGTATTGCGGGAGCGGAAAGGCCTGGATGGCAGCGAGGTTCAGCGAGTCTGCCGGGCTGATCCCATAAATGCGGGCGGCTTCCGGGGAGATCCACACGGCACCGGTCACGAGATTGATCGTCCAGCCCCCCACGCGACTAATGCGTTGGGTATGAAACAACCACTGGCTCACCCGGCGGATCTCGGCTTCCATCTGCTTGCGTTCCGTGATATCGCGAACCGTGGCCTGCAACAGCATTTTGCCGTCCAGTTCCATCCGATGCAACCGCACCTCGGCGGGAAAAACTTCGCCGTTGAGGCGCCGGTGAGTCCATTCGAACAAATGCGAACCGACGTCGAGGGCGATCGTCATCATCTCTTTGGCCTTCTCCGACGAAACCCGACCGTCGGATTGTTGCGGCGGGGAAAGGTTGAGCGGATTCCGGGCGCAAAATTCCGCCTCGTCCGCGGCACCGAAGAACGCCAGGGTGGCCGGGTTGCCGGAAGTGAATCTCCCGTTATCGGCCGGATCCAGCGTCATAATGGCGTCGCGCGAGCTGGTGAAGAGATTGCGATATTTGGCCTCCGAGTCGCGCAGCGCCGCCTCCGCCTGCTTGCGCTCCGTGATATCCGTGACGGCGCCAAACATGCGCATGGGCCGGCCGGCGGCGTCACGCACCGCCTCGCCGCGCGAAAAGACCCAGCGATAACTGCCGTCCTTATGCCGCAACCGGTATTCAAGGTGGTAAGGCTTGCCCGCGGTCAAATGATCGCGGGTCACGGCCTGCACCACCGGCAGATCGTCGGGATGAACCAGATTTAAAAAAAAAGCTTTCAGGTTGGGCAACTCATCGTCTTGATAGCCGACGATCGCTTTCCAGCGGGGCGAGAAGAAATCATCATCCGTAAGCAGGTTCCAATCCCACAGCCCATCATTCACCGCCCGCTCGGTCAACACATAGCGTTCCTGACTCAGCCGCAGCGCCTCCTCCGCCCGCTTGCGCTCCGTGATGTCAAACACCACGCCTTGCGTGCCGATGACTTTGCCGCCGGGTTCCACGACCGGCAATTTTATCGTATGCTCGAAATGCTTCCGGCCATCGGCGAGCGTATATTCCTCATCCACCTCAATCGGCGTGCCGTTTGCCATGATCAACCGATGATGATCTTCGCCAGCTGCCGCATACTTGGCAACCAGTTCGGCGCTGTCCGCTTGTGCCCCGGCGGTGGCGGCGGCGACCGCCTGGGGAGTTTTACCCAAAAAATCTGTCGCCGCCCGACCTCTGAGCCGACAGAAAGCGGGGTTGACCAGAACATAGCGTCCCACCTGATCCTTTTGGAAAATGCCAATCGGCAACTGCGTGACCAGCGAACGATAAAGCGCCTGCGATTCCCGCAGCGCCAGCTCCGCGTGTTTGCGCAGGGTAATGTCGGAAACCGTGCCGGCCATGCGCAGCGGACGGCCATTGGCATCCCGCGCCACCACCTTTCCCCGTCCCCACACCCATTTCTCGGCACCCGCCAGGGTGATGATCCGATACTCAATCACGCTGTGCGCAGCTTTGCCGGTCAGGAGTTCATTCACGGCGGCCTGGACCGCCGGCCAATCCTCCGGATGCACCAATTTTTTTAAAAACTCCAGATTGCCCACGGCTTCGCCAGCAGGATAACCGCTTAGTTCCCAATACCGCGGGCTCAAATCCACGATCCCGCTGCGCAGATCCCAGTCCCATAATCCATCTGCCGAACCTTCGATGACCAGCCGCAGTTGTTCTTCCTTCAGGCGCAATTTCTCCGCGACTTCGCGCTGGCCGGCTTCGGCCAGGCGGCGGCGTTCCACTTCCTGTTCCCAGCGGCGCAGCACGCGGCGCAGCACGAGAAACAAACAACCGCCCGTCACTGCCACAAACAACCAGCCCTTGAGCATCGACAGGTGTAACCGGTCATCGGGGTTGCGGATCATTTTTCCTACCAACACGTCCGAGCATAGAATCCACGCAGCCGCCACGATGATGTAAATCAAAGCGATGCTGAACGCCTGTCGTTGAGCTTTTATTTGCATGCTCCCATCGGGATCAGAAAGAAATTAACCGAGTCACGCGATCCAGAATGCTCCCCCACCGGCGTTGAAATCCAAAGGCTAAAATGACTTCAGCAACCAACCACCAGAAGGCCAAACACTTGCCTGCCCCGGTCACGCGGCCCAGTCCGCCCTTTAAGCGGGAAAAGCCGCTGTCCTCAACCTGGCTCTTGAGGACAGCGGTACCGGTCGGCTTCAGTATTTTGTGAATTCCTGATCATGATGATCGCCGTTGCCGTGGCTGCGATTTTCCCCGATCTCAATGGTGGCGCCGCCTGGCTTGGTCGCGCGGAGAGGCTCGGCCATGAATGACTTGTGGCCCGGTTTGGGTGCCAGGCTGGTGGCCGCCAACGCGGCTTTTCGCTGGCTGGCGGCGGCGTTCGCCAACTTCGTGGTGCCAGTCGCATTCACCTTGAAAAACGAGATGGCGGACTGCAACTGCTGCGCTTGGCTGGACAGTTCTTCGGACGACGCGGCGACTTCCTCGGATGCCGAGGCATTTTGTTGGATGACTTGATCCAGTTGCTGGATCGCCTTGTTAACCTGCGCGGCGCCGGTGTTTTGTTCCGCACTCGCGGCGGCAATTTCCTGTACAAGTTCGGCCGTCTTGCGGATGTCCGGCACGAGTTTCAGCAGCATCTCGCCGGCGGTCTGCGCGACATTCACACCCGAAGTCGTGAGCCGGTTGATGTCTGCCGCCGCCGCCTGGCTGCGTTCCGCCAGTTTGCGAACTTCGCTGGCCACCACGGCAAAACCCTTGCCATGTTCGCCGGCCCGCGCGGCTTCCACGGCAGCGTTGAGGGCGAGCAAATCAGTTTTGCGCGCGATTTCTTCAATGATGGTGATTTTCTCGGCAATCTCTTTCATGGCCGCCACGGTTTGCGCCACGGATTCGCCGCCGGTCTTCGCGTCTTCGGCCGCTTTGGAGGCGATTTTTTCAGTCTGCCTGGCGTTGTCGGCATTCTGTTGGATGCTGGCGCCCATTTCTTCCATGGAGGAGGTGGTTTCCTCGGCGACCGCCGCCTGCTCAGACGCACCTTGGGACAATTCCTGCGCCGTTGAACTCATCTCCTCGCTGCCAGCCGCGACGTTGCCGGCCGCTTGGGTAACTTCGCCCACCACGCCGCGAATGCGCTCCACCATCAGGTTCAGCGCCTGGGCCATCTGGCCGATTTCATCCTGCGAGGTGACCTGGACCGACACCGTCAGGTCGCCTTCGGCAACTTTTTGGGCCATGGCCACGCTGGCAATGACGGGCCGGGTGATCATGCGCGTGACCAGCATCGCAATGATGATACTGATCAGGATGGCCACGGACAGCCCGGCAATGAGAATCTTGTTGGCCTGACCGAGCGCGCCGGCCGAGGATTCGGCAGACTTGCTGGTGTCAGACAATCCTTGTTCGGACACCCCCTGGGCCTCGGCCAGCACCGCCTCGCCGGTCTGGGCGCGTACTTTGGCCAGTTCCTCGCGGGCCAGCCAGTTCATCAGAAAGTTATTCATCGCGTCGTTGTAGTCCTTGCCAGCAGCCCGGCATTCAACAATCTGCTTGAGGTTCACCTCCTGCCGGGTGATGGCTTTGAGCGCATCAAGTTTCAGGGTTACGTCGTCAAATTTCTTTTGCGTGGCGCGGAACAATTCGGGGTCGCGCGTGGCTTGGGCTTTGAAGTTGCCGATCCGGATGGCATTGCCGAGGTCAATGATGTCATTGACGAGATTGATTTTGTTGACGCGATCCTCGACGTTGGCCACATCAATCCCGCTGCCCGCAGCCGCCGAATTGGTTTTGAGCGCCGACTGAAGCAGGGCGTCTTGATTTTCCATGTATTCATTGCACACCTTCATGTAGCGCTGTGCCGCGTCGTTCATGACCGCCCGGTCTTTCTCCAGGGCGGCAATCAGCTTGATGGTCGATTGAATCTGTCCCTCGTAGACGGTCACCTTGGCCTCGGCTTTGTCAGCGGCGGTTTTCAGGTTGGACAGGCCGGGATATTTTTTGGCCAGTTCCTGCGCCTCATTCAGGTGCTGTCTGACTTCTGCCAGATGTTTGTTGCCGCGCTGGAGGTAGGTTTCCTCCTCGCTCAGGCCGTAGCCGCGCATTTCAAACAAGGTCAGCAGCGCGGCACGCTCCACGGCGTTGGCGACGGCCACGCTGGGCACATCCTCTTTGGCCATGATCTCGGCTTGTTGGGAGCTCCGGGTCATGTTCCATACCGCCATGCCTCCCAAGGCGAGGGTGATGGCGATAACGCCCAGGAAACCTGAGCCGATTTTTTTGCCAATGGTCATTTTCATAGTTGTGTTGTTTGAGGGTTGCTGGTTGCGGGGAAAATCAGGCCGGCTCACCGCTTCCTGCCGCCGGGCTGGAGTCCGCCAGGACCGAAGCATCGCTGGCAAAAACCCGGTTGATGTCGAGAATGATGATGAAATCGTCGCCGCGCCGGGCCATGCCTTGAATTAATTCCGTGCGCCACCGCATCGCAATGCGGGGTGGCGGATTGATCTGGCCGGGTTCCAGTTCCACCACTTCATGCACGCTGTCGGCGAGGCCGCCGACAATGGTCCGTTCACCATCCAGTTCCAGATCCATCACCACAATCCGGCTGTTCACGGTGTCCGGTGTGGCGCACAACCCGAACTTCAAGCGCAGATCCACCACGGGCGTGGCCTTGCCGCGCACATTGACCACGCCGCGCATGTAGTCCGGCGCGCTGGGCACTTTGGTAATCAGGGAGAGTTCCAGCACTTCGCGCACCTGGCTGACATTGATGGCGAACAGTTCATCCCCCAGCTTAAACGTGATGTATTGGGCGATTTCAGCAATAATGACACTCATGGTTGGTTATGGTTATGGTTCAGAGAATGGTGAGGTGGGGAGCCGTCGGTTAAGCCTTTCAATTGAATGTCCACGGTCAGGATGTGGTGCTTGATCCAGTCATTGGCCACCACCAGAAATTCGCGCAACAGCTGCAAGCCGGAATCCCCGGCCAGATAGCGCCGCTTGAATTGCGCAAAAACATCCTGAAACTCCCGGTGTTCCGACATGTTCTGGGCATGCGCCGGGCAGCGGTGACGCTCCATGCACATTTCTTCCAGCTTGAAATGCGTGTTCACATAATGCTCGAGGAAAGTGAACAGTTCGCCGCATTCCAGCGGCGAGACCTGGGGCGCGTACAATAACTCTTCCAGCTTGTTGATGTTCTCGATCAGCCGCCGGTGTTGCAAGTCCACCAGTTCCGATCCCGTCGCAAAGGTTTCATTCCAAATCAGCATGGTATTCCTTCCAAATTACTTTCTCCCGGGCCGGCCATCCAGCCGGCCCAATTATTTCCTGCAAACGGCGGCGCGCGTCAAAGCACACCGCCAAAACTTATGCCATGCGGCCATTCCGCAGCCCCCGCCCGGGCCAGGCTTGATGAACCACCAGGCCCGTTGCAAAAAAAACAGCACAAGTGAAGTCATTCGTTTCATTGAAACGAATGTTCAATTGTGCTGTTTGCTGACAGGCCCAACGTCCTGCCCGTAAAAGCTCCTGCAACCCGATGCAAGTCATTCCAAGGTCTCCATCGGCCAGCCGGCAAAAATCTTGAGCAAAATCTTCACCTACCCGTGGAATGACTTGGTGACCTAGCCGATCAACCGCTCCAGATCCTTCCGCAATTCGCCCAGTTCCTTGCTCTTGAAGTGATCCTTCGTTTTCTGCAGGACCCCAATGGTTTTACGCACGCCTTCCAGCAGCGATTGCTTTTCAACCAGTTGCGCCGTGTCCAACTGCTCCCCGCTGCGGCTGAGCAAGTTTTCCAGCTCGATCAGGCCCACGACCAGGTTCCGCAGGGTCAACCGCAGGTAACCCTGCATGGTGGGTTGCCGGTCCGCAGCCCCCGACTGCTGCAACAAATGCTGAATGTGCTCGATTTCATGATCCCAGTCCCGCAGCCGTTGCCGGCTGTCCTTCAAAACGCGCAGACTGCGGCAGTCCACGACCGCCAAGTCGAGCAAAGCGCACAGCTCTTCAAAATCGGGCGGCTTGGTGAGGTAAGCCTTCACCCGGAGCCGCACCGACCGCGTCGCTGTTTCCAGCGTCGGGTTGCCGGTCAGCAAGATCACGGGCAAGCCGCCACTGACTGCGGGGAGGCTTTGAATCATTTCCAACCCCACGTTCCCCGGCATGTTGATATCGGAAAGCAACGCGTCATATTCCTCGCTCTCCAGCAAGGCGATGGTCTCCGTGGCTGAGCCGGCCATTTCACAGGCAAACCCCACCCGCGTCAGCCGCTTGCCCAGGCCGGTGCGAAAGGACTCGTCGTCATCCGCGAATAAAATTTTGCCGCGCGCAAGCGGCGCCACCGCCGGGGGATTGGAGTTCAAGGATTCCATAAATCAATTGATCATGAGGGTGAACCGGCCGGTGTCACCAGCACCGTGCTGATGGCGAGGGCCAGCATCTGGAAATTTAAGGGTTTGCTCAGCAATTGGCGGATGCCCAGCGCTTGCACCTCCGCCAGTGTCAGCGACCCGCTGTTGCCGGTCATTAAAATCACGGGCAGATCCGGCCGGAGGCGCAGGACATTTTGGGCCAGTTCCAAACCGGTCATGCCCGGCATCGCCAGATCCGTGATGAGCAGGTCAAAGGCTTCAGGCGCAGTCTGAACGGCCTGCCACGCCGCTGCCGCCTCACTGAACACCCGGGGCTGGTAGCCCATCAGCTCGATCATTTTCCGCGCGACTTCCGCCAGCGGCACTTCATCGTCCACAAACAGAACCCGCTGGCGCGCCCCCGGCGGGACGGCAGGACACGTGGCCATTTCGCAAAGTTCAGCCGCCGGCAACGCGGGCAAATAAATGGTGACCGTCGTGCCGCTGCCCGGCTGACTCTCCACCGCAATCACGCCGCCATGTTCCTTGATGATCCCGTGAACGACGGATAAACCGAGCCCGGTCCCCTGCCCCGGCGGCTGCGTCGTGAAGAACGGGTCAAAGCTCCGCTCCACCGTGGCGGCATCCATGCCTTGCCCGGTGTCGCTGACCGTCAGCCGCACATAATTGCCGGCTGGCAATTCGGGGTTCAATTTTCCACCCGCCTCCGGCCACGTCGCCGCTTGCAGTACCAGGGACAACCGACCTTGCCGGCCCTGCATGGCCTGGCCGGCATTCGTGCACAAATTTACAATGACTTGATGGATTTGATTCAAATCCGCCAGCACGTCCGGCAAATTTTCCGCGGCTGTTAATCGGAGGTCGATCGAGGCAGGCAACGTGGCCCGGAGCAGCTTCCCGGCTTCCTTGACCACCGGGGCAAGCTGCAACGGTTTGCGCTCCACGGTTTGCTGGCGGCTGAAGGAAAGGATTTGCCCGACCAGATGCGTGGCGCGGCGGCTGGCCTTGAGCACCTCGCCCAAATTAACCTGCAATTCGGCGTTGTCCGGGTTGTCCATCCGGGCCACCTCGGCAAACGAGATGATCGCCCCCAGAATGTTGTTGAAGTCGTGCGCAATGCCCCCGGCCAATGTGCCCAGCGAATCCAGCTTCTGCGACTGCCGCAACTGCGCCTCCAGTTGTTTCTGCAACTGCTCCGCGCGTCGCCGCTCCGTGACATCCAGGGAGACCGCCAGCAGGCATTCCTCGCCTCCCAGCACCATCTTTTCGAGCCAAAGCATCTGGCTGAGAATCTGCCCGGACTTGGTTCGCAAAAACTCTTCCTGGCCGTGCACGTAACCCTGTTGGCTTAACTGTTCCACGATCAAAGTTCGGCGGCCGGGATCGGGATAGAATTGCAATTCCAACGCCGTTCGACCGATGACCTCCTCCCGCGCATAACCAACCATGTGCAAAAAACTTTCGTTGGCATCCAGAAACATCCCATCCGCCAGCCGGGTGAACGTCATCGGGATGGGAATCCGGTGGAACACCCCCAACAGCAGCTCCGCCGCCCGCAACTGCCCGCTGGTGTGGCGGCGCAGTTCCAGTTGCGCCATGACCTGCCGGCTCAAAACCCGCAGCGCCTCCTGTTGCCATGGTTCAAGCTGCCGCGGCACGCGGTCCGCCACCCACAAGGTACCGGCCGCCTGACCCGCGACGGGCAGCAGCCGCGCACCGGCAAAAAAACGGATCGGCTGCGCTCCAGCCACCAGCGGATGGCCGGCAAAACGTGGATCCAAAGCGGTGTCCGGGACGATCAAGAAATCCGGCTGCCTGAAAATGCGGGCGCCCAAGACGAACTCCCGCGCCACCTTCGCGGCCGGCCAGCCAAACTGGGATGCAAACGATGGTTGTCCGGCATCGCCCTGGGTGATCAGCGCCAGGGGCGCATCACAGAGGCGGGCGGCGAGCGCGGTCAGTTCATCCAAAGCCGCATCAGGCAAGGTCCCCGGCCAATCCAATTGTGGCCCCCTCCCCGGACGACTAGTCTCACTGAGCGCATTGGGAATGCAATTCATCAGGCTGGCCACCAGTTTAAACCAACCCTAAAGCCGCCGCCAGCGAACTCCACACATCAAGACACGCACCGCTACTAAGACCGTTGGTAACACGATGGGTTTGAATTTGATCCGCGGTAAAAAATAATTGAAAATTTTCGCGGCCCGGCTTCAGGCCGGCAGCTTGTCCTTTTTCCGATAAGCAAGACCCTGAAACATGGCGACGAGGTCACCGACATCGTCCTTCACTTCGACGACATAGGTGCCGACTTTGAAATTTTTGGAAATCTCGCGGGCTTCGGCCCAGAGTGTGCCCGTGGTGGCGGCCTTCATGAACGTGATGCTCACATTGAGCGCCACGGCCATGGTGCCGTGCGAATTGCAGGCGGCGGCAAAGGTGAAATCCGCCAGCGTGAAAATCGCCCCGCCATGAACCGTTTTCAGGCCGTTGAGATGATGCGGCTGCAAATTCATGCGGGCGGTGGCATGACCGGCCGCGAGCGTGAGCAGTTCCACGCTGGCCAGCGCGGAAAACTGGTCGCTTTGCAGGCAGCGTTTGACGCTCTCGAGGCTCACTTGTTCCCCGTCTGCTTGAGCAAGTCCACACTGGCGACGACGTTGACGCCGCCCTGCTTCAGCTTCAGGATGGCATTGTCGGGATCGTCAAAACGGAAGACGAGAACGGCCTTGTTCTCGCGCTTTTCGGTGAAGGCATACATGAACTCGACATTGAGACCGGCCTTTTCCACCACCGCCAAAACCTTCGCGAGACCCCCGGGCTGGTCGGAAACTTCAACGGCCACCATGTCGGTGACCCTGACGACGAAACCGTTTTTTTCCAGCAGTTTCTTGGCCTTTTCCCAGTCGCGCAGGATGAGGCGCAGGATGCCGAACTGGCTGGCGTCGGCAACGGAGAGCGTGAGGATGTTAAACTGGGCTTCGGCGAGCAGCCGCATGGGCCGGCTCAACGCCCCGGGCTGGTTTTCGAGGAAGAGGGAGAGTTGTTTTAGTTTCATAGGGGCTCCGTTCACATGATGCGCTGGTCAATTACCCGTTTGGCCTTGCCTTCGCTGCGTTGGATGGTTTGCGGCTGCACCATCCGCACTTTCATGCGCAAGCCGGTCAGCGATTCGATGCTCCGGCCGATGTTCCGCTGGACGGTTTCCAGCGCGCCGACGGTGTCGCCAAAGACCTCCTTGGTCACTTCGACCTGCACTTCCACTTCGTCCAGGCCCTTGTTGCGGGTCAGGATAATCTGGTAGTGCGGCAGGGTGCCTTCGACTTTGAGCAGCGCGGTTTCAATCTGCGAAGGATAGACGTTCACGCCGCGGATGATGAACATGTCGTCACTCCGGCGGCCGATGCGCTGGATGCGGCGCAGGGTGCGGCCGCAGGCGCAGGGCTCGTTGGTCAGTGCCGTGATGTCCCGGGTGCGGTAGCGGATCATGGGCATGGCCTGCTTGCCGAGCGTGGTCAGCACAAGTTCGCCTTCCTCCCCGTCGGGCAGGGGCTGGCCGGATTTCAGGTCAATGATTTCGGGATAAAACCAGTCCTCAAAAATGTGCGGGCCGGCCTGGCACCGGCATTCCATGGCCACGCCGGGGCCGATGATTTCGGAGAGGCCGTAAATGTCGTAGGCCTTGAGGCCGCTCGCGGCCTCGATGCGTTCGCGCATGGATTCCGTCCACGGCTCGGCGCCAAAGATGCCGGCGCGCAGGGGCAGTTCCTTGAGGTTCACGCCGAGTTCCGGCGCCTGTTCTATGATGTGGAGGAAATAACTGGGCGTGCAACAGATGGCCGTGGAGCCAAAATCCTTCATCACCATCAACTGGCGCTGCGTGTTGCCGCCGGAAATGGGGATGACCGTGGCGCCAAGCGCCTCCGCGCCGTAGTGGGCGCCGAGCCCGCCGGTGAAGAGGCCGTAGCCGTAGGCGTTCTGGATGACATCGCCCGCATGCAGCCCGCAGGCGGCAAAGCTGCGCATCATGACGTTCTCCCAGACCTTCAGGTCCTCCTGCGTATAGGCCACGACAATGGGCTTGCCGGTGGTGCCGGTCGAGGCGTGCAGCCGCACGATGTCCTTCATCGGGCTCGCAAACAGTCCGAAGGGATAGGTGTCGCGCAAATCCGTCTTCACTGTGTACGGCAGCAGGAGAACATCCTCGAGCGTCTTGATGTGTTCGGGCTTGATGCGGCGCTCGTCCATCCGCTTGCGGAACAGCGCCACATGGTCGTAGGCCCGTTGCACGATGGCCTGCAGCCGCTGCAATTGCAGCGCTTGGAGTTGTTCGCGCGGGAGAAAATCCGGTGCGCTGACCGGATGAAAGGCGGCATTGACAGATTTCTTCATGGTTTGAGATTCGCGGCGGTCATGGCGCGGCGGCCTTCGGCAAAGGCTTGTTCGTTGGCCGCATGTAATTTTTCCGGCAGGCAGGCCTGAATCGCCTCCCGCCATTTATCTTCGCCAATTTCCAGCCGGGTGCTGAGCGCCCCCAGCAGGGCAATGTTGAAACTTTTGCGGTTGGCCAGGACGGCGGGATCGATCAAATCCGGTGCGATCAGCACGCCGTTTGGGCGCAGTTGGCCACGGTTGACCTCCACCTGGTCCGGGGCCAGCACCACGAGAAAATCCGCCTCGCCCGGGGGAACCATCGGGCTTAAAACTTGCACGCCATACCGCACGTCGCTCGTCACGGAGCCGCCGCGCTGGCTCATGCCATGGATTTCACTTTTCTTGACCTCAAAGCCCGAACGGAAGGCCGCCTCGGACAGGATGTCCGAAGCCTTGATGACCCCCTGCCCGCCGAGACCGGCGATGACCACGTTGACAGTCTTATTCATTTTGCCACCTCCGACACCGGCGCGCATGTGGCGCACTTGTCATATTCACGAATGTTTTTGGCCGCCAGAATGCACGGCCGGCGCGCCACGATGAGGACGAGCTTTTCGCTGGCGAGCGCCCCGGTCAGCACGGCCTGAAATTCCGCGCAGTCCTTGCCCAGAGGCACTACGAGCACTTCTTCAATGCCCATCGCCCGGCCCAGATTTTCATAGACGACCTTGCCCGTTGCAGAATGATCCAGCGCGCGGCCGGTCCCGGGATGCTCCTGATGCCCGGTCATCGCGGTGGTGCTGTTGTCGAGAATGACCACCACATGGCCCGTCGGCGGCGGATTGTAAATCATCTCCGCCAAGCCGGTCATGCCGCTATGAACAAAGGTGCTGTCGCCAATGACGCTCACCACGCGCTTCGCCTCGGCCGGCGGCAGCACGTGGCGCAGTCCGAGCCCGATGCCGATGCTCGAGCCCATGCACACGCAGCAATCCATCGCCGAATACGGCGGCAAAACACCGAGCGCATAGCAACCGATGTCGCCCGCGACAATGCAGTCCAGATTCTTGAAGGCCTGAAACACCACGTGATGCGAGCAGCCGTCGCAGAGTTCGGGCGGTTTGCCCGGCGGCCGCGCCGGCTCCGCGGAGTTGTCATGCGCCAAAATGCGGCGGACGCGGTCCACGTTCAGTTCGCCGAAGCGGAACATTTCCGGTTTGCTCTCCACCACCAACCCGGCCGCGCGGATGGCATCGGCCAGATAGGGGTCACCTTCCTCCAGCACCACGCAACGTTCAACGCTGCGGACAAATTCGGCGATTTTTTTCAGCGGCAGCGGATGGGTGAAGCCGAGTTTGAGAAAGCTCGCGTTCGGAAACGCTTCGCGGGCGTGCATGTAACACACGCCGGAGGTGATGAGACCGAGTTTTTTATCGCCCGGGATGACACGGTTCAGCGGCGTGGTCTCGCTCCATTCGGCCATTTCGGCCAGCTTCTGCCGCAGCCGGCGGTGCGCCGGGCGGGCATTGGAAGGGATCAGATTGCGTCCGCGCAGATCATGCTCAAAGTGCGGCTTCGGCGGCGGCACCGCCGCGCCGGGCTGCACCGGGGCCTGCGTGTGACAGACGCGCGTGGTCACGCGCAGCAGCACGGGGATTTTCCAACGCTCGGAAATTTCGATCGCCGCGCGCGTGTAGTCGTAGGCCTCCTGCGAATCCGCCGGCTCCAGCATCGGCACCGCCGCCGCCACGGCGTAGCGCCGGTTGTCCTGCTCGTTCTGGCTCGAGGCCATGCCCGGATCATCGGCCGAAACCACCACCAGCGCCCCCACCACCCCCGTGTGCGCCACGCTGAAAAACGGATCCGCCGCCACATTCAGACCCACGTGCTTCATCGTCACCAGCGCCCGCGCCCCCGCGTACGCCACGCCAATGCCCACTTCCAGCGCGACTTTTTCATTGGGCGCCCATTGCGCCCGGCCGCCCAGGTGGGAAAGATATTCGAGAATTTCGGTGGAAGGTGTGCCGGGATAGCCGGTGCCCAGCACCACCCCGCCGTGCAGGGCGCCCAGGGCAATGGCACTGTCGCCACTCAATAGTTGTCGGTCGTTGGAACTCATTTGAAATTGTTAATGCTTCAGACCGGTGCCGGACCGGTAAAGGAATGCATCAGGTCAAGAAACCACCCCGGCGGGCGGATCGGTTTGCCCTCGGCATCGGCAAAAGCGTGCACCGTGTAGCCGCGCACCACCGGCTTGCCGGTCGCATTCTGGTTGATTTGCACTTCGAAACGCAGCTTCGCGCGGCCGGACACCGCCACGCTCGAAGCGATGTCCAGCAAATCGTCGTAACGGGCTCCGCCCTGAAATTCCAGATGCGCTTCCACGAGCGGCAGAAACACGCCCTTCTCTTCCAAGGCGGCATAGGACATGCCCAGCCGCCGGCGCATAAGTTCCGTCCGCCCGCACTCGAACCATTCCAGCGCCCGCGAATTATAGAACGTGCCCATCTGATCCGTTTCACTGTAACGGACGCGCAACTGCAAAACATCGTGCAAAAGGCTCATTTAAAAAATGCCGCCGGCCACCGGCGAAACTCCCGTCGCAACCAGGAACAGACGGCGGTGAGTCGGGAAATTTTAGGCATACGCGCGGGCAGAAACCTATCCTATCTTGCCGATAGCCTCGCATTTTTTGCGGGTGCCTTTTCGATTAGCCGCCCCGCCTGGAGAAAGAATTTCATCATTTTTGGCTAATGGTGCTGGACACGTCTCCCGTCATCCTTAGCATTTGGAAAAATTTTCACCCTGCACCTGGACTCACTATGCCCACCCCGATGAAAGCCGCCCGGCTCGGTTTGCTCGCCGCGTCCGCCATCCTGACGACGACCCTGGCCCAGACCAATTCCGCCCCGCTGTCCGCGACCGCCGCCAGCGGGGTCGCCACAAATCAGCCGGATCTGCTGCAGCGCATCAAGCAGCCGGCATCCTGGCTGAGTTGGGGCGGCGACCTCCGCGCCCGCAACGAATACTTCAACAATTTGCTGACCCTCAACCCGAAGGCGACCTACCACGAGCAGGATTATTTTCGTTTCCGCGGCCGCGTTTGGACCACCCTCACGCCGCTGGATGATTTGAGCGTTTTTACCCGGCTGACCACCGAATCCCGCGACTGGCTGCAGCCCGCCGGTTTCACGCCGTTTAAAGGCCGCACCGGCGTGGACTATACGGAAGGCATCATTGACGGGCTGAACGTAAAATGGAAAAACGTCCTCGACCAACCCGCCACCCTCACCGTCGGTCGCCAGGACATCATGCTGGGCGATGGCTGGCTGGTCGGTGAAGGCACGCCCAACGACGGTTCCTGGACCCTTTATCTGGACTCCGCCCGGTTGAGCTATGAACTCAAGGACCAGCACACCGTCTTTGAAGCGATCGGCATCCTGCAGAACGCCCGCGATGACAGTTGGCTGCCCACGATCAACAACCAGAACCGCGCCGAATCCGAACAAAATGAAAAGGGGGCCATCTTCAGCGTGGCCAACACCTCCGTGCGCGCGGCCAACGTGACCGGCTATTTCATTTATAAGAACGACGCCCGCCTGAACGGTGCCGCCGGCCGGCTTGGCGACAATGCCGACATCTATACTCTCGGTGCCCGCCTCAGCGGCCTGCTGGGAGACCACTGGAAATACTCGGCCGAAGGCGCCTACCAGTTCGGACGCAAACAAGACACGAACATCCATGATGACGCAACGGCTGCCAATCCGAACGCGGCCTTCGATTATCGCACGCTCAATGCTTTCGGGCTCAACAGCAAGCTGACCTGGCTGGCCAAGGATAAGCGAAACAACCAGTTGCACCTGTCATTTGAATTTCTTTCGGGCGACCAACCCGGTTCCGGCAACGATGAAATGTTCGACGTGCTCTGGGGCCGCTGGCCGCGCTGGAGTGAAATCGGGCTGTACAGTTACGCCGCCGAAACCCGCATCGGTCAGGAAGCCAACCTGATCCGCGTCGGCCCCGGCTGGAGTTTCACGCCGTTGAAGGACCTTGATTTCAGCGCCGCCTATTATGTCTTGCTCGCGCCGGAGTCCACCCCCACGCGCGGCGCAGGCGGCACCACCCTGTTCAGCCATGCTGACAACTTTCGCGGCCATTTCATCCAGAGCGTCTTGAAATACAAATTCAATGCCCACGCCAGCGGCCATCTGCTGGGTGAATGCCTGTTCCCCGGCAACTACTACGTGACCAAAAATCCGATCCCCTTTCTCCGCGCTGAAGTGGTATTTGCGTTTTAGAGCATTGACAGAAATGATGCAGCGATACGGCGCGAGGATGCGCGCCAGCACCCCGCCCCGGAGCGCCGACGTCCTCGTCGGCTTAACGCGCAGTCACGCTGTGCTGACCGAAAACCACAAAACATCTCCCGCGCACCTCCGGGCGAATGCCAAAAACCAGTCGTCGACCGACACCTGGCCGGCTGGCCACCGCGCTCCCCACCGCTCCGCCTGCGAATTCACCCGGCGGTTTGGCTGGTCTCAAGCCCCAAATCAAAAGGCATAAAACGATGGCCAAGAGCGCCACAACCACGCTTTTGCGGCCCAGTCTCACTCCGGTTTGGGTTCCAGATTTCGGCTGCCGTCAGAATTAAATGTAAGATTCATGCGGAAATACACATCCGACTCATTTTCCCAGTTAGAAATAAAAACCTCTCCGCGTCCGTATTTATTCTTGTTAGTCTTGAAGTAAAAAGTGATTTTTTGTTCACGAACCCAGCCAGCGTCAGCGGCTTCATGCAAAACAGAAAGCGTGGGAACATAACCTGTCTCTGGGGCTTGATATAAAAATAGGTCATCTGTTTTGATAATCCCACCTCCCAACATTTCAATTTTAAAACTCCACTTATATGGAGATTTGTCATCGAAAGTTAATATTCGACGCTCACGGATTACCGTCAGCTTCAGGCAGGCATCAGGCAATTCTGTGCGGGAACATTTGACAGAATTCTCAGCTATCCAAATGCTCTGGCCGTCCGACGGGATCATACTCCTGAAAGACACCCCCACCAACTCGGCGGCCCCCTGCCGCTTCCACATCCGATAAACCACCGGCTTGGCTGGATTCGGTTCGTGATGGATCGAAACGCCAGGCCCGTATCCATAGCCGCCAAGACTGCCGGGCGCAAGTTCGTAGCCCTCCTTTGCAATATGCAAACTTAATGATTCACCGCTCATCCCGCTCACGACCAATTGCCCATGCAAATCCGAATAAAACACCTTGGTTTGTGTCCTTGAAACGTGCTGGATCAATCCGATGACGTTCCAATTGGGAACATCCGCCTCAACCCGGACACCGGACACCGGTTGATCAAACTGGTCCACGAACTTGCCATAAAACACAATCGGCACATTGGCCGCAGAGGCTATATGCGCGCGTTTGGTAATTTGAGGCGTTGATCGCTGCATTGCCATGGTTAAAGGCTCTGGCCCGGATGAAACAGTGGATGCTTGTTTGGCTGGTCTCAAGCCCCAAATCAAAAAGCATAAAACGATGGCCAAGAGCGCCACAACCATGTTTTTGCCGCTCAGTCTCACTCCGGTTTGGGTTCCAGATTCCGGCTGCCGTCAGGATTCCAAGAGACTGATAGAGTAACTATTGCTTTGTCTTCTGTATAATCCGACCATATTTCAATTATCCCTTGGCCATATTTGCCTTTCTGATTCACAAAATACAGCGACCGCTTATCCCGAAAACGGAAATTTGAATCTCCCTTGTGGAAGCTTACTTCTAATTTATCTTTGCAACCGATTTCAGGGGCCAAATAACAAAATTCATCTTCGGTGAACTGAGCTTTTCCACCTGGAATAACGAATTCATATCGCCAAGCTTCAGGCAAGGATGTTTGAGGATCGTATAGGAATGGTTCTCGCCACACGCGGACAGTGGGGCCGGGAAGATTGGTTGCGTCAATAATAGTTTTCCAACCCTTATGACCAACATATTGCTCATTTTCAAGATCAAGGCTAATCGGCGTTCCATCGGCGCGCACTGTTTTCTCAAACCATCGCCCTACCAACTCGGCACCACCCTGCCGTTTCCACATGTGATAGACCACCGGCTTAGCCGGGTTGGGAACGTAAAGATTCTGCGCTCCAGGATCAAAGGCAAAAGTCATCTCACAATGGGGTGCCAATTCGTACCCCGTTTTTTCAAGTTGAATTGTCATGCTGGCACCTCTGATGCCTTTAACTACAAATTGACCGTCCGTATCGCCAGAAAAATAATTGGTCAGGCGCCCCGCCCGCTGTTCAATCAGCCCAGCAATACTCCAGCGATTATGAAACGCCGCCACCCGCACGCCTTCTACAGGTTGGTTGAACTGATCTACCACTTTACCGTAAAAAACTATCGGTACATTGACCGCAGAGGCGATGTGCGCCAGTTTGGTAATTTGAGGCGTTGATCGCTGCATTGCCATGGTTAAAGGCTCTGGCCCGGATGAAACAGTGGATGCTTGCTTGGCTGGTCTCAAGCCCCAAATCAAAAGGCATAAAACGATGGCCAAGAGCGCCACAACCATGTTTTTGCAGCTCAGTCTCACTCCGGTTTGGGTTCCAGATTCCGGCTGCCGTCGGGGTTCCAGCAAACTGACAGAATGGCATATACTTCAACATCCGTAT
>Ga0302322_100000221_pt1 | contig 41351 bp, 36 predicted proteins | sample Fen_T0_2_FD_203757 | JGI IMG/M metagenome (GOLD analysis project Ga0302322, IMG submission 203757) | Peat permafrost microbial communities from Stordalen Mire near Abisko, Sweden - Fen_T0_2 | ecosystem: Environmental > Terrestrial > Soil > Wetlands > Permafrost | place: Sweden: Abisko...
CAGCACCTCCGGATGATGCAGCAGCCCTTTCGCCAGTTCAACGCGTCTCTGCATTCCGCCGGAAAAGGATTCCACCCGGTCCTGGGCGCGGTCGAGCAACCCCACCCTGGTCAGGATTTCTTCAATGCGCGCTTTCAAGGCAGGCCCGTGCAACCCATAGAGGTGTCCCTGGTGCCAGAGGTTTTCGTAGGCGGTCAGCTTCGGATCCACACTCTGAGCCTGGAATACCACGCCGATATGCCGCCGCAACTCGGCCGGATCACGCACCACGTTCAGCCCCGCGATCACCGCCGTTCCAGCGCTTGGGGCCATGAGTGTGGAGAGAATCCGAAACAGAGTGGTCTTCCCGCTACCATTCGGCCCGAGAAGCCCGAACAGTTCCGCCGGACGAACGTCAAAGGAAATTCCACCGAGCGCAGTCCGGTTCTGATACCGGTGTACCAGATCGCGCACAGAAATAATCGGGTTGGCGGCGAGGGACTGCGGCTCCGGCGCGGCATGCTCGATCGCACTGGTATTCGGGGTCACAGGTTAGTTTACGCCGTTGAGCATCATCAAGGCGAACAGCAGAGGAAGGTAGATTACGCTCGCCTGCAGAAGTTGGCGGGCCCGTTGCTTGGAGCGTGGTGCGTTCATGGGAAGTCCAAGCGTCGCCAGCCGCGCCCCGAAATAGCAGAGCGCGATGCCCATCACGATCGCACCTACGAAATAAATCCTCCCCGACATTCCCAGAAACACCGGGGCCAGGCTTACTGGAATCAGGCCGAGCGAATAGAGCAGAATCTGGCGGCCGGTAATAGCGCCCGTCTCTTCGAGCACCGGCAACATCTGGATATCACCGGCTGCGTAATCCTCGCGATACATCCAGGCAATGGAATAGAAATGCGGGAACTGCCAGAAGAACACGATCGCAAACATGACCAAAGCGCCTAGTTCGAGCCGGCCGCGTGCGGCCGTCCAGCCCAGGACGCCGGGCATCGCTCCGGGAATGGCTCCGACGAAAGTGCAAATCGGATGCACGCGCTTCAGCGGGGTATAAGCTGCCAGGTACACGAAGGCGGTTGCCAGCGTCAGCAACCCGGTTAATGCGTTGGTCGTGAACGCCAGGTAAAAGGCGCCGCCTACTGTCAGCAGCACTCCTGCGATCGTTCCATGGAGCAGGCTCATGCGTCCCGAAGGCAACGGACGCCTCGCCGTGCGGCGCATCCGGGCATCCACCTGGCATTCCATGACTTCGTTGAGCGCGGCTGTTCCTCCCGAAACCAGGCCAATTCCCAGCAGAGCGTGCAACAGGCTCCACGAAAGGGAAGAGACGCCGCTCCGCATCGCCCCGAAATAGAAGCCACACCACGCGGTCATGACGATGAGTGTTGTCACGCGCAGTTTGGTGAGTTCGGCGTAGTCGCGCAGCAGCGCTTGAATCCAGCTGCGGGAAATGTCAGGAAAGCGGTAGGAGAGGCTCACGCGGCCACCGGTTTCCGCTCGCTTCCAGGGACGCGTTCCTCGAACGAAACCGGAACGTGGCGCCAGACCTGAATGGCGAGAACTACGGTTGTAGCCAGCAGCAAAGCTCCCACCGCGACATGGATCACGGTCGAGGTGACCATGGGCAGTTCGGGTTGTGCGGCGTCTTTGCCCCACATGACGCGGGTGATGAAGGCGAGGAAGCCGAGGCACAATTGGCCGACCATCAGGCTGAGCATGATGATGGCAGGGCGGCGAACCGCCTCGATGTGGGAATAGACGGAAATGGCGCGGACCGCTGTCCACGACAACACGACCGCCACCACGCCGGCGTGAATCACATGCGGCCACCAGCTCAGTCCGTTATGACGGAACATCGCACCCAGAAGCAATTGCACATACAGCACAAAGATCGAAAGCAAGGTCAGCGTGAACAATGACGGGCGGCGCGCATCGAGTTCCACCCGGGGTTGCTCCTCAATCCACCGGCGCCCGGTAAAGACGGCAATCGCCACCGCGATACAGAAAAAAGTCTGCGCCATCGCGGCATGAGCACTCGAGACCGCCGGAGGCAGGAAAAACAACACCGTAATTCCACCCAGGATGCCTTGCGCGATCACAGTTCCGAGTGCCGCGAGGCCCAACATGCGCAGCCAGCGCCGTTTCTCGACCCGCCAGGTCCAAACCGCCAAGATGATGGTCAACAGGCCAACGAACTCCGCCACCATGCGGTGGCCGTGCTCGTACTTGATCCCGCCGACCATGCGCGGAATCTTGTAGAAGGACCCGAAGGTGGTGGGCCAGTCCGGAACCGAAAGGCCGGCGTCATTGCTGGTCACCAGCGCTCCCGCCACAATCAGCAGGAGCGTAACGCTGGCAGTGAAGATGGCGAAACGGTGAAGCCCGCCATGATATGGAACTGCGATTGATTTCAGATCGGTCCCCACGACAAACCTGGCCCCGCAGCGCTGCACGCCGCCTCTGCTAGTGATCGCAAACAGGCCATTCTAGCAGAAGGGTAGAGAGGCGGCTTACCGCGGCCCTCCTGAAGAGACTGTTACCGGCGCGGCGGAACTCGGATTTTCAATCGCCTCAATAATGGCGTCGGCAAACTCCGACGTGCCCGCGCTTCCACCCACATCCCGCGTCAGCTTGCTGCGGTCGCGGTACACATGATCGAGGGCCTGCCGGATTTTCTGCGCGGCATCGTGCTCGCCCAGGTGGCGCAGCATTAGCAGGCCTGAGCGCAACACGGCCGTAGGGTTCGCTATATTTCTGCCGGCAATATCCGGCGCAGAGCCGTGCACGGCTTCGAAGATCGCGCACTCGTGCCCGAAATTCGCGCCCGGCACCAGGCCCAGTCCGCCGACCAGACCCGCGCACAGATCGGAAACAATGTCGCCGTACAGATTCTCCATGAGCAGAATGTCGTATTGATATGGGTTCATCACCAGTTGCATGCAGGTGTTGTCCACGATGTGTTCGCCATAGGTGATCTCGGGGTATTCCTTGGACACGGTGCGCGAACACCGCAGGAACAGTCCGTCCGACATTTTCATGATGTTGGCTTTGTGGATCGAGTGGACCTTCCGCCGCTTGTTTTTGCGCGCATACTCGAACGCAAACCGGGAGATACGCGTGGAAGCTTTTTCGGTGATGATCTTCAGGCTCTCGACCACCCCCGGGACGACTTCATGCTCGATTCCGGAGTAGAGCCCTTCCGTGTTCTCGCGCATGATAATCAGGTCCACATCGGGATAGCGCGTCGGGATATGGGGCAGATTGCGGATCGGCCGGAAGTTCGCGAACAGCTCAAAGCGCTTGCGCAGTTCCACGTTGATGCTGGAAAACCCGCCGCCTATCGGAGTCGTGACCGGCCCCTTCAGCCCAACGCGCGTGCGTTCAATGGATTCGGTGAGTTCCCTGGGAATGTATTCCTTGTATTTCTCGAAGGCCTCGGCGCCCGCGGCGTAGCTCTCCCATTCAAACTTCACGCCGGTAGCTTCCATGATGCGGATCGCGGCCCGGGTGACTTCTGGTCCGATCCCGTCGCCGGGAATGAGAGTAATTTTGTGAGCCATAGATGATCCCGTAGGGACAGCCGCCCCCGGCTGTCCAGCGAAACGAAGCTCCCCGGGCTAGCTCTTGGCCGCCGTCTTGCCCTTGGGCTCCGGAGCTTCCTTCGCCTTCAGCAGGTCCTTCAACTCCGCCATGAATTCCTGAACGTCCTTGAAGTCCAGGTACACCGAGGCAAAGCGCACGTACGCGACTTTGTCATATCGCCGCAGGCGGTTCATGATCAGCTCGCCCAGTTCGCTGGTCTTGCGCTCGCGCTCCGGCGATTCGATCACGAAGGCCTCGGACTCATTGACGATCTGCTCCAGTTTGCCGATCGGCACCGGACGCTTCTCGCAGGCGTGCATCAGCCCGGTCAGGATTTTCTGGCGGTCGAAGCGCTCACGGCGCCCGTCTTTCTTAACCACCATGTAGGGGATTTCATCAATGCGCTCGTACGTAGTGAAGCGCTTGTGGCACTTCAGGCATTCGCGGCGTCGGCGGATCGAATCCGCTTCCTTGCTCTCGCGCGAATCCACCACCTTGTCATTTTCAAATCCGCAGAAGGGACACTTCATGGGGCTTCGGTTAGCTCAGGAGTACCGCTAATTGTAGCAGGCGGGGAATTTCACTACCTCAGGTTGCGTTCGCGGCGGGCACAACCTCTTCCGCCTGGGCCGTTTCTTCCGATAGCTTCCGCAGCGACAATCGTTCCCGGTGCGCCAGGAACAACCCCAGCGGCACGATGGCCACGAACGTCACCAGCCACAACATGATGCCGCAACTCGCCGCGAGTTCCTTGGGTACGTCAAACACCCGCTCCAGCGTCGCGATGGTGGCCAGTTGCGATCCACCTCCCACGCCCGGAAGCTGCACGAAAGAACCGACCATGCTCGCCCCCATCAGGATGAGGATCTTCTCCCTGGGAATTTCCAGCGAATTGATAACCGAACCGTCAGCCACCTGATAGGAATGAGCCACTTCCTGGTAGGCAACCACGATCATGAACCACATCAGAAGAGAGAGAGCAGCGACCGCAAACAACGACAGTGGTCCATGAATGGTGTTCAAGCCACTTCGGAACTCGCGAATCCGCGCGGCCGCCTTTTGGCCCAAGCCAGCAGGCAAGTGTGCAAAACGGAACTCGGTCCAATCTGCAATGCCATTGCCCTTCCAATGGACGGCAATTGCGGCCACGGCAGTTGCCAATACAAATAGAACTACGCCGAATCCAATCTTCTGAAAATAGGTGTAATGCGGATCGTGCCTTAGCTCCGCCCCGCCAAAAATTGCCCCCACGAGCAGCACCGCATAGGCCGCGAAGTCAAAAATGCGTTCGACCGTCCAGACTCCCAGCTGCGAAGAAAATGACAAGTTCTGACGCCGCGCAATCAGATAAGGACGCGTCAGTTCGCCGGGACGCCCCAGCAGAGCTAGCCCGGCAAATCCAATCATGGTAGGTGCCACAAGGGTCAGCCATGACGCTTTCGGCCGCACGGGACGCAAGAAAATCTTCCAGCGGATCGCCCGCACCACGTAGGCCAGATAAATCAGGGCCACTCCATGCGCGATGTGAAGCCAATTCCGGGGGCGCGTCTCCCGGAAACGCGCCCAATCGAAATTCTTCCAGGTGCGGAACTGGAGATAGACCAGCACCACGAGTACGAGGAACGCCACGGCATAGAGGACGTGTTTTTTCTTGATCATGCGGTGCAAAACTTGGAAGGGGCGCAGCTGCGCCGGGCACGCCCCCAAATGAAGGTATATGAGCGAGCAGGAAGGGTCAACGTTGAGGGCACAGCCAACTCTGCTATTGGGTGGCGCAGCGCTTTAGCGTTGCGATAAGAAATCTCTTAGTTGAGGGCTTTAGCCCCCGAGGGCTTCGCTGTCTTCATGTGAAGGCGCGCCTTGGAAGCATCCGCCGCCTGTTTTTCTTCGGCAATCTTCTTCTGGTTGTAGTCATGCACAATCCTGGCCACATACGCACGCGTTTCGCGATACGGAGGGACGCCGCGATACTGCTCCACTTTCTTGGGCCCGGCGTTGTAGGCTGCAAGCGCTTTCACTAAATCGAAGTTGTAGCGCTCCAGAAGCTGCCGCAGGTAGCGTGTTCCGCCTCCGACGTTTGCTTCGGGGTCAAACGGGTTCGTTACCCCGAGCCGCCCTGCGGTCCCCGGCATCAACTGCATCAGTCCTTGCGCGCCTTTGCGAGATACCGCGCGCGAGTTAAATCCACTCTCGGCATGAATCACGCTGTTCACCAGGTCGGGATCGAGGTGGTACGTGGCGCTGGCTGAGGTCACTACACGGTTTACGTCTGGACTCGGCGAAGATCCCGCTTGCGACGGCGCAGGTGACAGATCTTTTTCGAAGCCTTCAATCTCCGTCGTAGGGACGTCAATGAAGCTGGTGTCGCCCGCGCTCAGGAATAGACGCGTGTTGGCTCCATCAGTCTGACGATGCTCATGGCGGATCGTGAAGCCGTTGCGAAGGCGGGCGAGATCGGCCGCCGAAGCCGGGGTTGACAGCGCAGTCAAAGCAGCCGCGGAAAGAAACGCCGCACCTGCCGCCACCCGTATTGGTCGCATCCAACTCATTCTTATCTGGCAGCCTTATTTGGCGATGATCGCCGCATCCAGTGCAGTCCCGTTCAGGACATGCTCGATCGCCGCCGCAACTCCGCCTTCCGCGTTCGAGCGGGTGATCGGCCATCCCCGCCCCAGTAATTCTTCCGACGCATTCCCCATGATAAAGGGCCGTCCGGCGAAGGCAAGCATTTCAATGTCGTTGTAGTTATCACCGATGGCCATGACCTGTTCGCGGGCAATCCCCCGGTAATTGGCCCAACGCTCGAGCGCGTGCCCCTTGGAACAGCCTGCGTTCAGCACATCCACAATCGAAAGATCTCGTCCCGGATATTCCGTGCGCAAAACTGTGATCGGCAGTCCCGAACTCTCGAGCGCCCGCAACGCCTGTTGCATCCGCGCGACCGGTCCGCAAAACATCACCTGCACCGGGTCCGTGGTGAGCGCGTTCTCAATCGGAACCACGAACTCAATGTATTCCAGGTTCTTCCCCAGCCAGCGTTGGATGCTGCCTTCCAGTTCCCGGAGATGCTCGAGCACGATCGCTCCCTTGCCATCCTTGTCAAAGGTTAGAACAGTCTGGCCCCGAAATTCTTGCATCACGCCGCAGAGATCCCGGCTGGTTTTCTCGGGAAGCAGGTCGCGATGGAATGTCTCGCCTGTAAGCGAGCGCGTAACGGCGCCATTCGAGCAGATCAGCCACAAATCGAAGCCCAGTTGCTGCACAATTGGCAGCGCAAAGGTGTGGCGCCGCCCGGTGACCACGATCACCTCGATCCCTCTCTGACGCGCATGACGCAGCGCAGCGAGATCGATCTCGGAAATCTCAAACTCGGGATTTAACAGGGTGCCGTCAATATCAACGGCAATTAAGCGGATGGGAGCGGCGGTCACACTCGATTTTAACATTGAGTGTGGGGCGGACACTCCGGTCCGCCAACGGCTGTGCGACAATTGTCAGCTCTCGGAGACCATCCATGAAACTGCGCTTCCTGCTTCTGTTCCTGGCACTGCTCCCGGCATCTCTGCCCGCCCAGACCACCGACACTTCGGGCAAGCCCTTCGTGGTCGAGTACTACTACAAAGCCAAATGGGGTTCCGCGGACGAGTTTCTCCAGCTCTTCAAGAAGAACCACTACCCGCTCCTCAAGAAGCAGGTAGAAATGGGACGCATGCTCAAGGTCTGGATGGACCAGCCGCGCTACCACGCCACCGAAGACGGCCGCTGGGATTACCGCGTGACCATCGTCTTCAAGAATTCAACTGTGGCGAACGAGCCGTTCGACGAAGACACGCTGAAGAAACAGCTCTATCCCGACCAGGCGTCCTACCTGAAAGAAGAGCAGCGCCGCTTCGAGATCCTGCTCTCGCATTGGGATCTGCCGGTCCGCACCATGGACCTGGAAGGGAAGTAGAGGCTACTCGCCGTCAATCTTCAAGAAGTTGGCAATCATCCTCTCATGCCACTTCCATGGCAGGATTCGCTTCGTCGCCAACTGGATCTTCGCATCGCGGCCGATCAGGTAACGCAGCCTCGGATTCGGGTCTTGCGCCACGGCCGCAATTAGCCTGGCAACCTCCGCCGGGTCGGCTTTGGGGATCGTCCCCACCCGATCGCGCATGCGCAGGCTGCGCTGGAAGTTGGGCGATGTCTCTTTCGTAGCCTTCTCCCCCATCACCGCGCCACGCGTCCAGATGTCGGTCTGGAACGAGCCCGGTTCGACGAGCACAACCTTGATGCCCAGCGAATTTACTTCCAGCCTCAACGATTCCGTCCAGCCCTCAAGCGCGTGCTTCGACGCCGAGTAGCTGGAGAGCGTCATCGTCCCATGCAGACCGGCGATCGAAGACACCATGATGATGTGCCCCGAACGCTGGCGCCGCATTACCGGTATTGCCGCTTGCGTCATGGCGACCTGGCCAAAGAAGTTCGTCTCGAACTGCGTGCGGATTTCTTCCAGCTTCAGATCCTCCGCGAATCCAGCCACCGCGAACCCGGCGTTATTCACCAGCACGTCAATGCGCCCGTAATCGCGCACCACCGACTCCACGAATCCCGGGATCGCATCGAACTCGGTCACATCCAGCCGGCGCGCATCAATCCTTGGCGCCACCCCGGCAGCCCCGACCGCTTCGTCCAGTTTTGCCCGGCGCCCCAGGTCGCGCATCGACGCCACTACACGGAATCCCGCCTGCGCCAGTTCCACGGCTGTTAGCAGGCCGAATCCGCTCGAAGAACCCGTAATGACTGCAATCTTGTCCGACATGGTTTTCTATGATAGCCGCTCCTGCCGATCCATGCCGGCCGCACTCCGCTCAATGATCCGAGGGCGCCATTTAGGTGATTTTCATCGCGTTTGGCAACGAGCGTTTGCAAAACTCCTACCGGATACGAGAACATACTTGGTTTGCACACATCTCCCCAGTCTCATAAAGGAAGCAGCCTAAACTATGGCGACACGGAAGCAGTCCGCAAAGACGGCAAGAAACAAGGCAGCCCGCGCCGAAGTGAAGTCCGAAGCGAGGTCTGATGCCAGTTCCGACAACCGCTCCGGAAGCTCAGGCATCCAGTCCGCCAAGGGCAAGCTCGGGGTGATGATCCCCGGCATGGGCGCGGTCGCCACCACCTTCGTTGCCGGCGTCGAAGCCGTCCGCAAGGGAATTGCCCATCCCATCGGCTCGCTCACGCAGATGGGTACCATCCGACTCGGGAAGCGCACCGACGGCCGGTCTCCGAAGATCAAGGAGTTCCTCCCGCTGGCCAGCCTCAATGATCTGGTCTTCACCGGCTGGGACATTTTCGAAGACGACATGTACGCCGCCGCCTCCAAAGCGGGCGTGCTCGATCGCGAACTGCTTAGCCAGGTGAAGCCTCGCCTCGAGGCCATCAAGCCGATGAAAGCCGTTTTCGACCACAACTATGTCAAGAGGATCGACGGCCCGAACATCAAGAAGGGCAAGAACAAGATGGAACTGGCCGAGCAGCTTCGCCAGGACATCCGCGACTTCCGCAAATCCAGCGGCGCCAGCCGCCTGATCACCATCTGGTGCGCGTCCACCGAGACCTTCATCGAACCCTCCGCCGCTCACCAGAGCGTGAAGGCCTTCGAGAAGGGGCTGAAGGAAAATGACGACAACATCGCGCCCTCGATGGTCTATGCCTACGCCTCGCTGATGGAAGGCGTTCCCTTCGCCAACGGGGCGCCGAACCTGACCGTGGACGTGCCTTGCATGCTTGAACTCTCGCGCGAGCACGAAGCTCCGATCTGCGGCAAGGATTACAAGACCGGCCAAACTCTGATCAAGACCGTGCTGGCCCCCGCCTTCAAGGCGCGCCTGCTCGGCCTCAGCGGATGGTATTCCACCAACATTCTCGGCAACCGCGACGGGGAAGTGCTCGACGATCCCGGGTCATTCAAGACCAAGGAAGAATCGAAGCTCGGCGCGCTGGAACACATTCTGCAGCCCAGCATCTACCCTGAACTCTACGGCAACATCTTCCACAAGGTCCGCATTAACTATTACCCACCGCGCGGTGACAATAAAGAAGGTTGGGACAACATCGACATCTTCGGCTGGCTCGGCTATCCGATGCAGATCAAGGTCGACTTCCTCTGCCGAGACTCGATTCTCGCCGCGCCCATCGTGCTCGACCTCGTGCTCTTCCTCGATCTCGCACAGCGCACGCCGAAACTCCGTGGCCTGGGCATCCAGGAGTGGCTAAGCTTCTACTTCAAGTCGCCGATGACCGCGCCCGGCCTATATCCCGAGCATGATCTGTTCATCCAGTTGATGAAGCTGAAAAACACGTTGCGCCACTTGAAGGGCGAAGAGTTGATTACGCACTTGGGGTTGGAATACTACGACTAGGGAGAGGATCATGGAGGGACGGGCGTCCTCGCCCGTCCGCCCTATCCAATGTGCTTCCTGCCCCGCTTCTGCTCTCACGGGAGAGGTACATCAAGTATTTTCGGGCGCGATTGAGAGTCAACCTCTACAAATGTCAGTCCTTCATTCCGCGTGTGGCATGCCACATCGGCAAGATGCAGTTCCTTTGGAAGTTCGTAGAGACCGAGTTGCTCGCCTGAGTCCACGTTCAAAGCAAGGTAGTTCAGTAAATAGGCATTCTTACCTCCCGAAGCGGAAATGCTATCCAAGTTTGGCAAGAGACTCACGATAGAATCGTTCCGATGGCCACCAGGAAATCCGCCCGCGGACACAGCACCGCCTACGTCCGCCTCCAGAAGAATTATTGCTTCGCCTGCGGCAAGAACAATCCCGACGGCATGCGCCTGCGCTTCACTTACGATGAAGACCGTGACTGTTTCATCAGCCGCTTCCGCCTCGGGACGCGCTACACCGGCCCTCCCGGACACTGCCACGGCGGTATTATCGCCACCATCCTCGACGAAGCCATGGGCAAGGTGAATAAGTTGCGCCACGTGGTCGCAGTGACGGCGGAAATTACCGTGAACTACCTGAAGCCCGTGCCGCTGAACAAGCCGCTGCGCGTCGAGTCCCGCGAGGTGAAAGTGAAAGGACGCCGCCACATCAACATGGCCGAGATTCTGAACAAGAACGACGAAGTCATGGCCCGAAGCCAAGGCTTGTTCATCGCCATAGATCCGCACAAGATGTTTGGGAAATTTGTGGAGCGATAGGCTGGTGTGGGGCGGACACTCCTGTCCGCCTGCCGACTGCGGCAAAAAACTGCGGCGGGATTTTCAGCGTACACGGTTGGCGGACAAGAGTGTCCGCCCCACACTTAAATTCGCAGCACCGCCGCCAGTTCCTCGACTCCTCGCCTCAACTCTTTAGGTTCCACGGCCGCAAACCCCAACACAATGCCTCGACTGCTGGTTCGTCCAAATGCATACCGCCGGAGTGGTACGAGTTCGACATCGCGTTCGGCAGCCGCCTGCGCCGTGACTTCCGCATCTTGGCCTTGTTGCAGCCAGCCGACCGTTTGCAGCCCGGCCTCGACATTCGAAATCTCGATCAGTCCATCCAGTTTCTCTCGCGCACCTTTCAACAGAACACCGAGTCGCTCCGCATAGACTTCCCGCATCCGCCGGATGTGTCGCGCGAAATGCCCCTCGCTGATGAAGTCGCACAGCACCGCCTGCCCCAGCAGCGGCGGATGGTGCGTGCTGACCGACTGCGCCGCCGCAAACACATCCACCATCTCCGCAGGCACGACGAGGTACCCGAGCCGCATGGCCGGAAACATCACCGCACTGAAGCTGCCGCCAAAGATCACCACGCCCGCGCGATCCAGTCCCTGTAAGGCAGGAACCGGCCTCCCCGAATATCGATACTCGCTGTCGTAGTCGTCTTCAAAAATGAGTACGCCAGCCTTGCGCGCCCATTCCAGCAGCGCCAGCCGCCGCCGCAAGCTCATCGTTACTCCAAGTGGGAACTGGTGCGCCGGCGTCACATACACCAGCTTAGGACGCGGCCAGCGCCGTATCCCGCGTTCCAGATCCAGTCCTTCGGCATCCACCGAAACGCCACAGATCTTGGCTCCAATTGCGCGCAATACCGCGGCGGCGCCTGGGTATCCCGGTTCTTCCATCCAAGCGGGGTCCCCTGGATTAAGAAGCAGTCGCGCCGTGCGATCGAGGCCTTCCTGCGCGCCCGAAACAATGAGCACCTGGTCGGCACTACACTTCACACCACGTGAAGTATTCAGGTACTCGGCGACCGCTTCGCGTAACGGACGATACCCCAGCGTCTCACCGCCCGCCAGAAGCTTGGTGGAAACGCGCCGCAACCGCCGCGCCGCAACCTGCGCCCAGAGCGTGGTGGGAAACAAATCCAGAGCCGCCTGATTCGGACGAAACGCCCGCACCGGATGCGCCCGCCGCGAACGAAACGGCGGCAGGCGCCGGGCATAAGAAGAAAGGGAAATTCGCCGGTGAGGCAGGCGCCGTTCCTCGCGGGCGCGCCCCGCTTGCAGCAACTGTTCCGGCAAAACCTTGCTGACGTAAGTGCCGGAACCGGTGCGTCCCTCGACGTAGCCTTCCGACTTCAACTGCTCAAATGCGGCAATGATGGTGGCGCGTGAAAGTCTGTACGCGTCCGCCAGGTCGCGGGTGGCGGGCAGTCGTGCCCCCGGCCGTAGCCGTCCTGCGAGGATCGCTGCCCGTAGCTGCTCGTAGAGCCAGCGGTAGAGAGGGGTTCCGCTCGGCGGCGCGGGCAGACTCAAGGGCAGGGACGTGGTTTCGCGCGGCATGATAAGTGGTATGGCTGACCTATCATAAATGGATATCGCGGCAATACCAATATTGTTGTAGCCTTTGTCTCAGTAACGGAGACCAATCCATGTCGCAGAACAACGGACACAACACCACCAGCCTTCGCCTGAAAACCGGCCTCGCCGAAATGCTCAAGGGCGGCGTCATTATGGACGTCACCAACGCCCGCCAGGCCGAGATCGCCGAAAAAGCGGGAGCCGTGGCGGTCATGGCCCTGGAACGCGTCCCGGCGCAGATTCGGGCCGAAGGTGGGGTCGCCCGTATGGCTTCGCCGAAGATAATTCGCGAGATTATGGCGACCGTGGACATCCCGGTCATGGCCAAGTGCCGTATCGGCCATTTCGCCGAGGCGCAGATTCTGCAGGAACTGGGCGTTGACTACATTGACGAGTCCGAAGTCCTTACACCCGCGGACGAAGCTCATCACGTCGACAAGCACGCCTTCACCGTTCCATTCGTCTGCGGTGCGCGCAATCTGGGCGAAGCCCTGCGCAGAATTGCCGAAGGCGCGTGCATGATCCGTACCAAGGGCGAAGCCGGCACGGGCGACGTCGTGCACGCCGTGAAGCACATTCGCCAGATTGTGCAGGAGATGAGGATTCTGACTGTTCTCGGCGAAGAAGAACTCTACGCCAAGGCCAAAGAGCATCAGGCACCGTATGAGCTCATCCGGATGGTCGCGCGCGACGGCAAGCTGCCCGTGCCGAACTTCTCCGCGGGCGGAATTGCCACGCCCGCCGACGCTGCGCTCGTCATGCAACTCGGGGCCGAGGCTGTGTTCGTTGGTTCCGGCATCTTCATGGGAAAACGCACCTCTTGTGTGCATTGTGAACCGAAGGAAGATCCGAAGAAGGACCCACATTCGTACGATGAGAACTGCGCGTTCGCTCCCCCCGCAGAAGCCGAGCGCCGTGCCCGTGCCATCGTGAAGGCCGCTACGCATTTCAACGATCCTAAAGTGTTGCTTGAAGTCAGTGAGGACCTCGTCGGCGCCATGAAGGGTCTGGCTATCTCCGGACTCGATGAAGCGCAATTGCTGCAAACGCGAGGATGGTGACACAAACGGTCGCTGGTCGTTAGTCGCTCGTCGTTCGCAGATTGTTGAACGGGCAATGCACGGGAACTCTAACGACGAACGACTAGCGACTATCGACCATTATGAAAATCGGTGTTCTAGCCCTCCAGGGCGACTTCGACGCCCACCGCCGCCGTATCGAGGAACTCGGCGCGGAAGTGGTGCTCGTGAAGAAGCCGGAGCAGCTTGACGGCATTGACGGTCTCGTCATCCCTGGCGGCGAGTCGAGCACGTTTCTCAAACTCCTCGGCGAAGAAGGCTTCGCGAAACTAAGAGACTATGTCCGCGTGAAGCCGGTCTTCGGTACCTGCGCCGGAGCGATCTTGCTCGCTGCGGAAGTGGAAAATCCAAAGCAGGCCGGACTCGGCGCGCTCGACATCACGATTCGCCGCAACGCCTACGGACGCCAGTTGGATAGCTCCATCCGCGAAGGCCACCTCGGTAAGGATCCCATTGAGATGGTTTTCATTCGCGCCCCGAAGATCGAACGTATCGGAGAAGGCGTGGAAGTCGTCGCAACGGAAGGCTGCGATCCTGTGATGGTGCGCAAGGGCAAGACCCTGGCCGCGACTTTTCATCCGGAACTAAGCGACGATCCGAAGGTCCATCAATATTTCCTGGACCTGGTCGCAAACGGCCGCCACGCCCGCTGAGAGCAGGCGTGGCATCAGGATTCTGATTGCCCCTGTGCTCCTCTGTGACTCCCGTGGTAAAGCCTTTGGGTCACTTCAGCAGGAACTCCTTCACAAACATGACGGTCGCATAGAACTGGAAATCCTGGTTCTTCTTCTTCTGAAATCCGTGCCCTTCGTCCTTCGCCAGCAAGTACCACACGGGACCGCCGTTTGCGCGCACCGTCTTCACCATCTGCTCGGACTCGGTCATCGGAACCCGCGGATCGTTCTTCCCCTGGATGACGAACAGGGGCTTGGTGACATTCTTTGCCTTGCCCAGAGGTGAAATGCTGCCCAGGAACGTCCGCACCTCCGGATCCCGCTCGTCGCCGTACTCGACGCGGCGCAGGTCCTGCCGGTATCCCGAGGTGTTCTGCAGGAATGACACCAGGTTCGAGATGCCGACCACATCCACCGAGCAACAGATGCGGTCGTTGTAGTTGGTCGCGACCGCCAGGGTCATGAATCCGCCATAGCTGCCGCCCGTGATCATCACGCGGCTGGGGTCGAGATCGGGCTGAGTCGCGATCCAATCGAGCAGGGAATTAATGTCCTTGTAGGAACCTTCGCGCAACAGGACATTGTCGAGCGCGAGGAAGGTCTTGCCGTAGCCGCTGGATCCGCGCACGTTCGGGAAGATCATGGCGATCCCGAGTTCGTTCGCGTAGTACATATTCCGACCAAGAAAGTACGGGCGAAATTGTCCTTCGGGTCCACCATGAATATTGATCATCACGGGACGCTTGCCGGTGAACTTCGCCGGCGGCCGGTAGAGAAACCCGCTAATCGGACGATCGTCCCAGCTCTTCCAGTGAATCAGATCCGGTTCCCGAATCGCAGTAATGTTGATTCCGCCGGTCTCGCTCTCGGTCCAGCGCTCCAACTTGCCGGTTTGAGTATCCAGCGAATAGACGTCGTCGTTCACACTGGCCGAGGTGAATTCGAAGCCGAGGTCGCGATTGTTCTTGTGCCACCGCGGATAGCTGACCACCCCACGCGGCAGCTTCGGCAAGGGGAGTTCCTTGCCTGAGGCTGTGTCCAGCAGATGGAGGACGCCGTACCCATCCTCATTGCTGGTGAAGGCGAGCTTCCTGCCGTCATCGGAAAGATCGAATTCCTCCGCGTCCCACGGAATCTTGCTGCTCAGATAGGTGTGCTGCTTCGAAGTCAGGTCCACGGAAGCCAGGCGGTGAAATTCGCTTTCCTTGTCGGTTGTGGTGTAGATCCTCTTACCGTCTTTGGAAAACCGCCCGCCCGAATACGAGATGTGAGTTGGGTTGTCGCGCGGCGTGACCGCCGTCTTCGTCCCGCTCGTCGCATCCACCAGCCACAGGTAACTCTCGTTCGCCGAAACTTCTTCCTGCACGAGAATCCACTTTCCGTCCCGGGACCAGTCGAGCGCCTGCCAGCCTCCGCCCTTGTTGGTCATTACAAGGTGGTCGGATTTCGGGTCGCTCGGATCCACCACCCATAAGTCCACGTCGTTGCCAGTACGCCGCGTGGAGCCATACACAATCCACTTGCCAGCATGGTCCCAAACCGCGCCCGTGTTGCGCGACTTGCCGTCGGTCAGCAGGGTAACGTCCCCGGTGGAGAGATCGTACCGGTACAACTGGTAGAACTCGCCGCCGCCCACGTCCTTACCGAAGATGAAGCTTTTGCCATCCTGGGGGTTGAATTCCGCTCCGCTCGCGGGCTCTGGGAAGAATGTGAGTTGGGTGCGCGCTCCGCCCGGCATCTTCACCATGTGGATCTGGTAGCTGTCGGCGAATCGTGTCGAGATCAGCATCTCCCGGCGCACCGGGTTCCAACTGGCCAACCCGGCTGCGCGAGAGTTGCTGTAGCGTTGGGCTTCTTCCACCAAAGAAATCGGCACGGCCGGAACTCCATCGGCAACCAGGTTTTCGTTGGGAGGGAAGGTCTCCGGCTGGGCAAGGGCCAGCGAGGCCCACAACAGGCAGACACAGATTGCTGAAAAGAAGCGCTTCATGCGCACGTCCTTTTGAATTGGCAGATGAGGAATCAGCCGAATCTTATGGGTGCGCGGCGGCAACCGTCAATTCGCCGCACCCGGCACTTAACCAGACGGCGACGAACGCAAAATGAAAGCACGAAATGTTGGTGATGATTAGAACTGCGCCCGCCGGACGGAGGATACAGGCGCAGGCCCGGAGAGCGACGAGGGGGATTGCACCTAGCTCATATGACGGCGGACCAGCGTAGCCAGTCCCACCAACCCGCCTCCCAGCAGCAGAAGAAGCCCGGGTTCTGGCACGACCGAGGAACGGGCGACGTGAGGAGCGGCATAAGAGTTCACAACGGACATCAAGATCAATAAAGCGGGGCCGAAGGTGCGCACGGTAGAACTCCTTTACGCTATACACATTGCAAGCCGCCTTCCAACCCTCCCAAATTCACGGGATTTTCAAAGAAGCCGTTTTCGCGACAATTCTGTGACAATTCGTGAGATGTAAAGGCCTGCGTAGAGCCCTCGGGAAGCCCCGTGTGCACTGGTTTGCACTTTTTGGGACCCTAGCATCAGATGGGACGCCGGGTGCGCCGATTCGTCCCATCCGCTATTCTGGGAGCCTTTGATCGTACCCCTGCATGGAACCTGCGCCTGAACTGGAAATCAGTCCGGTTTCGTTTGCGGCCTACCTGCGCCTGCTGGGGGGGAACCGCAACTTCCGACGCCTGTGGAGCGCGCAAATCGTCAGCGAGATCGGCGACTGGTTCTACACCCTGGCCATCTACAACCTGCTCCTGCAGTTCACCGGACGCGCCAGTTCGGTTGCGCTCGCCCTGGTTCTTCAGGTCCTTCCCCAAACCCTGATCGGTCCGGCCGCGGGAGTGCTCAACGACCGGATCCGCCGCAAGCACGTCATGATCGCTGCCGACATCGGACGCATGCTCATCGTCCTCTGCATGCTGCTGGTGCGTACGAAAGAAATGATCTGGCTGGTCTATCCGTTGCTGGTGGCGGAAACCCTGCTCGCCGCTTTCTTCGAGCCCGCGCGCAGCTCCGTGATCCCCAACATCGTTGAGCGCGAGGAAGTGGTGCTCGCCAACACGCTTTCCTCGACCACCTGGTCCCTCAACCTGATGTTGGGAGCAACCGCGGGCGGCGTGGTGGCCGCGCTTTTCGGGCGCGATGCGGTGTTCGTGCTGAACGCTCTGTCATTCCTGGTTTCCGCAATCCTGATTGTGCGCATGCGTTTTGCCGAGCCTCATACCGAAGGCGCTCAGCCGCTGCGCGCCCGCGAGTTGGTGGATTTCTCGCCCGTCATTGCGGGCATCCGTTATGTGCGATCGCAGGTCCAGTTGCGGTCTACGATCTTCGTGAAAGCCGGCAACTTGATCATTGGCCCCGGCTGGGTGCTGTTCACCGTGATGGGGCAAAAGGAATTTGCCGTCCGCTGGCACGGACTGGATCCCGCCCGCGGAGCATTCCTCGGGATGAGCGTCCTGCTGGGTGCGCGCGGTCTCGGCGCGCTCTTGGGCCCGTTGCTCACCGCCCCGTGGGCCGCACACTGGAAGAGCAGGCTCGAGATTGCGATCTTCTGGGGATATCTTGGCGCGGCCGCCGGCTACATGCTGCTGGGAGTGTCGGGACATCTCTGGCAGGCGTGCCTGTGCGTGATGCTGGCGCATTTCGGCAGCTCGATGGTGTGGGTCTTCTCCACCACGCTGCTGCAACTGCAAAGCGAAGATAAGTTCCGCGGGCGCGTCTTCGCCGCCGATCTAGGCCTCTGCATGTTCACGATCGCCGCCGGGGCCTATCTGGCCGGGCGCTTCGTTGATTGTGGCTTCGCGGCCCGCCATGTCGCCAGCGTTGCCGGCGCGCTGATGGTGATTCCGGCGCTGCTTTGGGGCCTAGCCATCCGCCGAACTCCAGCAGAGGCCGCCTAGGCGTTCGGGAGAACAGCTACCACGGAGACACGGAGTCCCGGAGAAAAGAAGTAGGGTTCCTCTGTGTGCCCCTGTGTCCTCTGTGGTTAAGGTTTTCTGGAGTCTTGCAGCCGATCAATCTTCGCTGCCAGAATGAAGTCCGATTCGGTTAGCCCATCCACGGCGTGCGTCCAGGTCGTGATTTCGACCTTTCCCCAACCCAGCAAAATATCCGGGTGATGTCCCTGTTCCTCGGCCACGTTTCCGACCTTGTTCACAAAGGCCAGTGCCGAACGAAAATCCGGGAACTTGTAGTTGCGCACGATGTGGTGCTCGTTGACCACGTTCCAGTGCGCAAACTCAGTGAGTTGTTGATGAATAGCAGCGAGTTCCTTCCCCTTGAGGGGCGCAGTGCCTCCCCGGCAGGGAACGCAGGTTTTATCGGCGAGAGCAGTCATATTATTCTTCACGGGGGAGGAATGCTGCAGTTCTATTATCTGCTTGTGGACGTTGCATTTCTTAGCGTGACAGCGATTCGTCGCTCAGGGGTTCCGATCCTTGACGAATTGAAAGAAAACCCGCCGGGCCATTTTCTAATCAGAGGGGCGCCTTCCGCCTTGGCTGAGGCGAGGTCGATGCCTTGGACACCATCCAAATTCTTTATGAACGCATATCCCGGAATGAAATAGTGATTGCTCGCGTTCGGCAGCGCGACGGCCCTCTTGCTCACATCGTATGCATAGAGTTGCTCGGAGTCGGAAGAAGCGCATCCCTGCGGAATACGGAAAAGAAAGATGTGTCCACTATGCTCAGTGTAAAACCTGGCGCAGGGTGCAGGCTGGTCGTTGACGGTAATGATGACGCGATCGCTCTGTTCTCGCCACCAGTGGCCACGCATGATTGTCACAAAGAGCGAAATGAAGAAAAGGCAGGCCGTAAAGCCCATGGCGAAAATAAATGGGCGCTTCATGACTCGGCCTCTGGTGCGGCTAGAACGGTATGTCCTCATCCGTAATCGGCGAGGCCCCGACCGGCGCGTGCTCCGGCTCCGGCACGCTCTGATCGAAGTTGTTTCCGCCCGAAGATGCTGACGCGCTGCGCGATCCACCAGTGTGCTCGCCGCCACCTTCGCCGCGTCCGCTCAGAAGGACGATTTCGTTGCCGATAATGTTGGTCATGTATTTCTTCTGCCCGGTTTGCTTGTCGTCCCAGGAGTCGGTTCGGATGCGGCCTTCGATATATACCTTGCCACCCTTCTTCAGATACTCTCCGGCGATCTCTGCCAGTCGCTCCCACAGCACAATGTTGTGCCATTCGGTGCGGTCCTGCCATTGGCCGTCCTTGTCCTTGTAGCGCTCGTTGGTCGCCAACGAGAATTTCGCCACCGCCTTGCCCTGCGGCGTGTGCTTCAGCTCGGGGTCCTTGCCCAAATTTCCGATCAGGATGACTTTATTTACGCTTTTCATGAGGCTCCGGCTCCTTTAAGAGGCTCACTATAGCAGAATTGTGCCTGTCGAAGGCGGTGTCGCCTGCACATGGAAAATGTGATGAATCCGGCGCCCGTGACCCGCGAGCTACGCTGCCATTCGCCTCGGCCGTTCCCGCCGATAGGACTTCTTCTCCCGGTATAACCGCGCCAGTTCCAGATAAATTCCGACGTCGCGGTCCAGATCCGACTGGGTACCGTCGAAATAGAAATTCCGGATCGGCATCCCTCCCAGATCGCGGCTCAGTCGCGGATAGATCGCCTCGCTGACAATCCCGTTCATGCAGGTGAACGGGCTGATGTCCACTACACCGTCTGCGCCCTTGCCAGCCAGGTAGGCGGCTTTGCCTACGCTCATCACCATCTCGCCCTCGACACCGTCGTTGGACAGGTAGGGACGCGCCAACTCCATCAGTTCCGCCAGGGCCGGCTCTTCGTAGCCCTGGAAATCTTCCCCGAAGACCTGCAGCAGCGCACGCTCATCTTGATGCTGGAGTCGGGTGCGCAGCCAGCACTTCAACATGGCGATCGAAAGTTGGCGTCCTTCCAGGCGCAACTTGCGCGCCTCTTCTTCGTTCGTATAGCCAATCCACTCCGCAATATCGCTGATCCAGCACTCGGCGCCCTGCTTTTCGAGCCGGCGCACCAGGTCGTTGTTGGAAAAATTGTTCAGGCGGCAGAAGATTTCGCCGACCACACCAATCAGCGGCCTGTCCTGCGTCTCGTCCACCGCCACACACTCGAACCGCAGGCGTGCCCGCTCCAGCGCAGCTACGATCGCTGTCATCTGGCAGTCGTAATCCGAGCAGCTGTGCTCGATGGTCCGGCAGAGGTCGTCAAGCGAATCCTGGAATGCCCGGTCGGTCTTGCCGGGCTCCAGTTCGTAGGGTCGCGTCATCAGCAGCTTCTTTCGCAGCAGGTCAGCCGAAACCAGCGCCCGCCATGCGCCCCGCACGAACGCCGTTCCGAACTCGCCGATCTCCTGGTAGCCGTGATCGCCGGACGGAGAAATCACCGCAACTCCGGAATGACCAAGATCGCGGAGCAGCTTCTTGAGGAAGTCTGCGTACTGGCCGAAACGGCAGGGCCCCTCTCCCGTGGCCATAAAAAAAACCGTCCGCTTGGGATCGAATCCAGGTTGTTCAGTAATTCTTAGGAAATCGCCGATGGTGACTTTCAGCGGATAGCACTCATCTCCGCTGGTGTACTGGCCCCCCAGTTCGAGCGAGCGATTGCTGGGAGGGGGGGTAGGTTGCCCATCGATCCCCATCCAGCGCAATACCGCGCAAAACGCCTCCACGCTACCCTCGGCCATGGCGGGGGTATACACCACCTTCCCGTAGAGCGGATGGCCAACCGGAACCCTTTTCCTCACGCAGGTATGGTGGAAGATGGACATCGCAGAAATCCTTTGCTGTCGAGATAGGCTTCGCACCGCGTCAGGTAGCCGGCGTCATTGGAATGTGCGTCAAACTGGAGAAATAACGCCGGCTTTCCCGCCGCTTCGGGCAGGAAGGGCTTGATAAAGGAGTCCGGTCCGCACTTGAAATTCGAGATATAGATCACGTGCAGGTCCGGATCGCGCTCGGTAAACTTCGCCGCCGCCAGAATCTGCCGCCCCGAACTCCAGTACATGTTGGCGTTGATGGAGGTGATGTCCTCCTCATCGAGCGGCAGGAAGTCCAGGGGAATTACGTTCACCCCGTATAGCGTCCGGAGCTTGCGCGGGACGTCGCAGTTCATGCTGCGGTCGTACAGGTTATAAGCGCGCCCTACCAGTACGATTGCGGGTTGCCCACTCTCCGCGATCTGCTTGAGCGCCCGCCTGCCGGTCGAGAGCAGCGCCTGTTGGAATACCCGCTGCCCCTCATAGGCCGCTTCCACCGCCTGATCGCTGATCCGATGCTCCCAGCCTTGCTCGTGAGCAAAGCGGCGCAGTTCGTTCTTGACGGTTCTCGCTCCCAGGCGAAAATGGACGGTGGGAGCCAACACCCGCTCCCGCACATCCTCAAATCCTGCCGCCGATCGCACCACGAACGGCAGCGTCTGGTTCCACGGACACAGGTGTGATTGCGCCGTGCTGAGTGGGGGGGATTCCATATCAACCGCGTTCGGTAGAAAAACAAAATCGGCGCCCGCTTGGAACAGGGCTTCGGCATGTCCATGTGCCACTTGAATGGGAAAGCATGGCTGTGCCAGCGCCAGTTCTTCACCCCGTGAAGCAATAGCTCGGTCAGTGGCAGGAGAAAGTACCACCCGGCAGCCCATCTCCTGGAGGTAGGTGCTCCAGAATGGAAAGCGGTCGTAGAAAAACATGGCGCGTGGGATGCCCACGGTCCGTTGCGCCGAAATTTTGGCTCTCCATGTTCGCAGCAACAGGCTGTCGCGGACTTCTAACAGGTCCGCGATCACCGGTTCACGGTCGGTGCGCGTGCGCTTGCGGAACTTGTCGGAACACTTGTCGCCCCAGTAGGTCTTCTGCCCCTCGACGACGAACTCCTTCATGTCGCAATCGTTCGAGCAGGCGCGGCATACGAAGTCCCGGCTGGTGTAATCCACGCGATTCAGGTCGTAACCGCGAAACCGGCTCGGCCGTTCCGCGGCCAGCATGCGCTCGCGGGCCAGCAGCGCCATACCGATCGCCCCAATCACCCCGTTGTGCGGCGGCACGGTGACCGTCTTCTTCAGAATCTGCGCGAAGGCGGCCGCCACGGCGTCGTTGTATGCGGTGCCGCCCTGGAAATAGATCACGTCGCCGATCTTGCGTCCGCGCACCACCCGGTTCAGGTAGTTCATCGCCACCGAGTACGCGAGACCGGCGCACAAATCACCAACCTGTGCCCCATCGAGCAACGCCGCCGTTAAGTCGCGATCCATGAACACCGTGCAGCGCTCCCCCAGACGCGCTGGACGCTGGGAGGCAAGGGCGAGCGTGGCGAATTCTCCCTTGATCGAGATCCCCAGCTTTTCCGCCTGCTCCTCCAGAAAAGAGCCGGTGCCAGCCGCGCATGCTTCGTTCATGGTGAAATCCACCACCACGCCACGATCCAGCCGGATAAATTTCGAATCCTGCCCACCGATCTCAAAGATGGTGTCCACTGTTTCGGTACCCAATTGCTCGCAGACGTGCATCGCGCCCGTCTTGTGCGCCGTTATCTCGTCGTTCACGGTGTCGGCGCCCACCAGTTCACCGATCAGTTCGCGGCCTGACCCGGTCGTGCCTACGCCCCGAATATCAAGCTGTTCTCCCATCTCCTGCTCGATCTCCTGCAAGCCGTCGTTCACCACTTCGATTGGACGCCCGGCGGTAGGCAGGTAAATCTCTTTCAGCAGGCTGCCCGCCGCATCCAGCACGACCAGGTTCGTGCTGACTGAGCCAACGTCGATTCCAAGATAGGCCGCAATCCTTCCGGCAGCCGGCTCCAGTCGCGCCTTTGTCACCTCGCGCCGCAGCAGTCGAACGTTCTTCAACGACAGCGGCTCGGCGCACGCCGACTCTGCGGTTCCAGGCTCCTTCGCTGCGAGCGCGCCGATCGCAATCCGCATTGGACGTTCTTTCTGTTCGGCCGCGAATAGGGCCGCTCCCAGCGCGCTGAGACAGTATGGAAGTTGGGTCTGCACGAAGGCGGCGTCCGGGAGACGGAAGACCTGTGCCATCGCCCACCGCACCGCCTCGTTCATGGCCACGCCGCCCACAAACAACACCGGCGCAACCACGGGCCTCCCCCGCACAATGCTCGATTTGAAGTTGCGCGCGATCGCTTCACACAGCCCGCGCAGGATTTGCCCGGTGGAGTATCCGCGCTGCTGAGCGTGGATCATGTCCGTCTTGGCAAACACGGAGCACCGGCCCGCCACGCGCGCGGCGGTCTCCTCGGCGCAGGCCGCGGCTGCGGCTTCCTCCACGGAGTAGCGCAAGCGCGACGCCTGCTGGTCCAGGAACGACCCGGTTCCCGCGGCACAATCTCCGCTCGACTGGTAATCCACAATGCCGAGACAATCGCTGCTGGCCTCGGGATCCAGCCGTAAGTAGCGTGACGAGGCTCCGCCCATCTCTAGAATTGTCCGCACTTCGGGGTAGAGAGAACGCACCCCTTTGGCCAGTGCGCGAAATTCGTTTTCATATCCGCAGCCGAGGAGGTCGGCGATCCGGCGGCCGCCCGAGCCCGTCGCGCGCAGGGTTCCGATCGCCTGGCTTTCCGCCCACTGTTCCCATTCGGCCAGCAGTTCGTAAGCGGCTTGTTGCGGATTTCCCCGGATCCGCCGATAACGCGATACGAAGAGTGTCCGACCCGCCAGTGGACTTCCGGCAGGGAAATCGACTCGCAGGAATTCATCGGTCGGTTTGCGGCCTTGCAGGAGGGAGCCAGAGGGGCACAGCGCCACCAGTTTCAGGCTGGTTGCGCCGACATCCAGACCGACATGCGAACTCATGCCATGCCTCCGAGGGCCGCGCGCGGGAGACGGCAACTGGCGCTCAGAGCCGGGATTGGCTCGGGCCCATCTTCGCCCTCGCCCTAACCGCGAGTCGGTGACCAGGCTCACAGGCTCTTGTGCGCAGGACAGCGGCTCTAGACGAAGATCTGGTACAGCATCAGGTAAATCACCACACCTGTTATCGACACATAGAGCCACAACGGGAACGTCCAGCGTGCGATTGCCCGGTGCCTTTCAAAACGCTGGTGCAGCGCGCGGCTCAGCGTGATGAGAACCATGGGTACGATCACCGCCGCAAGGATCGTATGTGTTCCCAAGATCGTGAAGTAAACCGGCCGCGACCATCCTGTGCCCCGGAAATGTACCGACCCGACGTGAGCGTGATAGTAGAGGTAGGAGACAAGGAAGAGGGAAGAGGTGCCGACCGCCGTAAGCATCACCGCCCGGTGCGCAGCCATCCTGCCCCGTGCAATCAGCATTCGCCCGGTCACCAGCAGCACCGCGCTGCACCCGTTGAGCGTGGCGTTGATCTTCGGAAAGATGGAATAGTCAGTCATGAGTTCCATTCGTTTGTACGCGGCGAGCCATCGACTTGGCAACCTGCACCGGCCGCGTAGCGACGGCTGCCCTCGGCCGTCCACACCCAGAAAGCGCCCTACTCCCGCAATCTGAGCAACAGGTCTGACCTCCCACACAATTCTCGCCGCCCGCGTGCCTTCCGTATAAGATAGGACCACGATGCCAGAAGTGGGGAGCCCGCAACCGCCTGTTCCGCCTGTGCCAGCACAGCCCGGTCCGCGCCCGCTGCCCGTCGTTGCCGTCTGGGCGCGCGATCTCCTCGTCTCGCTAGCGATCTCCGCCTTCATCATCATCTTCCTCTACCAACCGGTGAAGGTTGAGGGCACCAGCATGATGCCCGGCCTCGAAGACCAGGAACGCATTTTCGTTAACAAGTTCGTTTACCGCTGGGAGCCCATCCAGCGCGGCGACATCGTGGTCTTCCGCTATCCGCGCGACACGTCGAAGAGCTACATCAAGCGAGTAATTGGAGTGGCCGGCGACCACGTCCGCATCGAGAACGGTCAAGTCTTTGTAAACAGCGAATCCCTCGATGAAGATTACGTCCCCAGTGATTACGCCGATGCCCGCTCGTACCCCGAGATCACCGTTCCAACGAACTGCTTCTTCGTGCTCGGGGACCACCGCACCATGTCGAACGACAGCCGCGACTTTGGCCCAGTGAATGAACGCTTCATCTACGGCAAAGCGGTGTTTGGATACTGGCCGATGGAAAAGCTGGGAAGACTGCGCTAGGGAGCTGGCAGGTCGCAGCTTGCGGGGAGCAGGAAAATTGAAGCTGCTCGCTTTCTGTGAATTTCCTGCCCTCTGCGACCTGCCACCTGCGACCTTTCTTCTGCTAGAATCCCTAAAATCCACTCCCAGGAGTTCCAATGCAAGCAATCCTTGCGCTGGAGGACGGCAGAGTCTTCCGCGGCAAAGGCTACGGCGCCAAAGGCGAGTGTGCTGGCGAAGTCGTTTTTAATACTTCCATCACCGGCTACCAGGAAATTTTCACTGACCCCTCCTACTCCGGGCAGATTGTTGTCCTGACCAACCCCGAGATCGGCAACTACGGCACGAACCCCGAAGATAACGAGGCCAACCGCCCCTATATTGAGGGCCTGATCGTGCGCGAGTTCTCGAAAGTCAGCTCCAACTGGCGCTCGCAGCAGGTTACCGACGAGTTCATGGAGCAGTTCAAGATCCCCGTCCTCGCCGACATTGATACACGCGCCCTGGTCCGTCACCTGCGCGACAACGGGGTAATGCGCGGCGTGATCTCAACGCTCGAGATCGATGCCGACAAGCTCGTTGCCAAAGCGCGCTCCATCCCGAAAATGGACGGAACCGACCTCGCCAAAGTCGTCTCCACCAACCACACCTACGTCTGGGAGATGGGCGAGCGCTCGCACCTTCCCGATGAAATCGTCGGAGTGAAAGACGAGCCGCCGCGCTTCCACGTGGTCGCCTACGACTTCGGCATCAAGCTGAACATCCTGCGCAAGCTGCGCGGGGAAGGCTGCAAGGTCACGGTTGTCCCGGCGCAGACTCCGGCCGAAGACGTTCTCGCCCTCAAGCCCGACGGCGTTTTCCTCTCGAACGGCCCCGGCGATCCCGAGCCCTGCACTTACGCGGTCGACAACATCCGCCGCCTCATGGGACGCCAGCCCATCTTCGGAATATGCCTCGGCCACCAGCTCACCGGCATCGCGCTCGGCGGCAGGACCTTCAAGCTCAAGTTCGGACACCACGGCGGCAACCATCCGGTGAAGCAGTTGGCGACCGGCAAAGTCGAGATCACCGCCCACAACCACAACTTCGCCGTCGATCCCGACTCGCTGCCGCAAAGCGAAGTCGAACTGACGCACATGGACCTGAACGACAACACGCTGGAAGGTATGCGCCATCGCAACCTGCCACTGTTCACCGTTCAGTACCACCCGGAAGCTGCGCCGGGTCCGCACGATTCGCACTATCTGTTCAAGGATTTTGTGAAGATGATGGAGGAATTCAAGAAGTGAAGACCGCAGCCATCGCCGCGTGGTTGCTGCTTCTAGTGGCCCCACGTGCAGGCTTTTGTTCGGTCGAGGTCAACGCACCCCCAAAGAAGTCCTCGGAAAACATCCGTGTCACCACGTCGGTTGATGGAAGGCCGCGCAAAGGTGTGAAGGTTGAGATCTACAGATACCGTAAGGCGATAGACGCAAGCCCCAGCTTTACGCTCGTTACCGGCGAAGACGGTACCGTTGCGCCACCCGCGTTGTCTCCCGGGAAATACTGGATTGTTGCCTCCGCCGAGCTCAATCTAAAGGCCGATCTAGATTTGCGTGTTTTTTCGCGTTCCAAGGGAAAAACCAGCTCGTTTTCAATGGAGTTGGTTCCCAGTCAATTTCCGACGCTTGAGCAGCGGCTAGCCGCCGCCGAAGGGCTTCCCCTCAAGCAACAAGTGCAGGAGTTCCGCGGGATCGTGCGAGACCGGTCAGGGGCGACAGTCATGGGCGTTTCCATTGAGATCATGCGCAAGGGCACGCAAGGCAAAGAGCGGGTGGCCCGGCTCAGTTCCGATAAAGATGGACGTTTCTCGACAGATCTTCCCGATGGAAAGTACATAGCTTTCTTCTCGTTCTCAGGTTTTCAAGCCCAATTCGTGCCTTTTGAAGTCTCGAAGATGCAGGGTAGCGGCGACCTTCAAATTAGGTTGGAGATCGGCTTGGTCACGGAATGAGGGAGAACAAGCGTGGCTTCGAGGGGACGCGCCCTCACCCGCGCCTAGCCTGCATGATTCGCATTACTTGTTCAAGGATTTTGTGAAGACGATGGAGGAGTGGAAAAGGCAGTGGTCGGTGATCAGTTTTCAGTTGCCACTAAGAAATACGAGATCGGCTCAGAAGATGACATTGAGAACTGCACTCGTTGGGTTGCTAGTCGTCTGCTTGGTTCCGACACCACCCGTAAGTGCGACAACTTGTCTCCCGGGCAAAAAGTTCAAAGTTAGCCAGGTCTGTGGGGTTATAACGGGCAAAGATCATGCCCCCGTTTCTAGTGTAAAGATCAAACTAGTTGCGATGGATGATGCGCACAATGCAAGACTAACCGAGTCAGATCAGCATGGCCGTTTTGCCTTTATCAGCGTCCCGAATGGAGACTATGACATTCAGATGGATTCTGCCAATTTTTGGCCCACATTGCAAGTATTCGCAGTCGTCCGCTCGCATGAGAGCGACAAATGCACCGAGCCGATCCGCGTAGTGCTAAAGTCGGCGCGCCAGCCGGGATGCAGCTACGTCGAGAATGCATGGCTGGATCTGAAGAAATGAGCCTTGATTGGAGCACGGCGGTCACGTGCGACACGAAATTCTACTGGCCACTGGCCACTAACCACTGATCACTGGTGTAAATGCCAAAACGAACTGATATCTCCAAGATCCTGATCCTCGGCTCCGGCCCGATCGTCATCGGGCAGTCGGCCGAGTTCGATTACTCTGGCACGCAGGCCTGCAAGGCGCTTAAGTCCGAGGGCTACGAGGTCGTGCTGGCCAATTCCAACCCGGCCACCATCATGACCGATCCCGAATTGGCGGACCGCACTTACATCGAGCCGCTCACCCGCGAATATCTCGAGGAGATCATTCGCATCGAGCGCGAAATGTCACCCAGCGCCGGCTTTGCCATCCTGCCCACCGTTGGCGGCCAGACCGCGCTCAACCTCGCCATCGAGCTTTCCGACGGCGGCGTGCTCGAAAAGTACGACGTGCAGTTGATCGGCGCCCAGATTGCCGCCATCAAGAAGGCCGAAGACCGCCTCGTTTTCAAGGACGCCATGCAGCGCATCGGCCTCGACGTGCCGAAATCCGCGCTCGTCAACAACCTGAAAGACGGCCTCGAATTCGCGGGCAAGATCGGGTTCCCGGTCATCATCCGACCGTCGTTCACGCTCGGCGGCACCGGCGGCGGCATCGCCTACAACCGCGAAGAACTGATGGACGTGCTCGCCCGCGGCCTTGACCTGTCTCCTGTCCACGAGTGCCTGATCGAAGAATCCGTCCTCGGCTGGAAAGAGTACGAACTCGAGGTGATGCGCGACACCAAAGACAACGTCATCATCATCTGCTCGATCGAGAACTTCGACCCGATGGGCGTGCACACCGGCGATTCCATCACGGTCGCTCCGGCGCAAACGCTCACCGACCGCGAGTACCAGATGATGCGCGATGCGGCGATCGCGGTCATCCGCGAGATCGGCGTCGAAACCGGCGGATCAAATATTCAGTTCGGCATCAACCCTGCCACCGGACGCATGGTTGTCATCGAAATGAACCCGCGCGTCTCGCGTTCCTCGGCGCTCGCGTCGAAGGCTACAGGTTTTCCGATTGCGAAGATCGCCGCCAAACTCGCCGTCGGCTACACGCTCGACGAAATTCCCAACGACATCACACGCAAGACTCCCGCTTGCTTCGAACCTACGCTCGACTACGTGGTCGTCAAAATTCCGAAATGGCAGTTCGAGAAGTTTCCCGGCGCGGACGAGAACCTCGGCCCGCAGATGAAGTCGGTCGGCGAAGTGATGGCGATTGGCCGCACCTTCAAGGAGGCATTGCAGAAGGGCATTCGCTCGCTCGATACCGGCAAGCGCGTCGGCTCCGGGAAGATCGAGCCCAAGATCCTTACCCAACGCTTGGTCACGCCGCACCCCGAGCGCCTGGCGTACGTGCAATATGCGATCCGGCAGGGCCACCCCATCAAGCAGATTGCCAAGATGACCTCCATTGACCCCTGGTTCCTCTACCAGCTCAAGGAAATTAACGACATGCAACTTGAGTTGGAAAAGCACCCGATGGAGTCGGTTCCCACCGAGGTTGTGCGCGAAGCTAAGCGCATGGGCTTCTCCGACGGACGGCTCGCCGGCGTCTGGCGCCTCGACGGCAAAGGCGGCCAGGAGAAGATCCGCCACTTCCGCAAGAAACACAAGCTGAAGCCGGTCTACAAGCGCGTGGACACATGCGCTGCGGAATTTGAAAGCTACACACCCTACCTCTACTCGACTTACGAAGAAGAAGACGAAGCCGCGCCCACCGCCAAGAAGAAGGTCATCATTCTGGGATCGGGTCCCAACCGCATCGGGCAGGGAATCGAGTTCGATTACTGCTGCTGCCACGCCTCGTACGCCTTGCGCGAAGACGGTTACGAGACCATCATGATCAACTGCAATCCGGAGACGGTTTCCACCGACTACGACACTAGCGACCGCCTCTACTTCGAACCGCTCACGCTCGAAGACGTCTTCGCCGTCTGCGAGCATGAAGCCTCCGGCGGTGCCCCGGTTGGCGTGATCGTGCAGTTCGGCGGACAAACTCCGCTCAATCTTTCTCTTCCACTCAAGGCCGCCGGTCTCAACGTCATCGGCACGTCTCCCGAGTCCATCGACCTGGCCGAAGACCGCAAGCGCTTTGGCAAACTGCTCGAGGAACTGGACATCCCGCAGGCGCCCGGCGCCATGGTTACGTCGGCCGAGGCGGCCGTCGAAGCCGCCAACAAGATCGGCTTCCCAGTTCTGGTGCGCCCTTCCTATGTGCTTGGCGGACGTGCCATGGTCATCGCCTTCGACGAAGACACCGTCATGCAGTACATGAAGCAGGCGGTCGAGTACTCGCAGGACCGCCCCATCCTGATCGACAAATTTCTGGAAGATGCCATCGAAGTTGACGTGGACGCTCTCTCCGACGGGGAAGACGTCGTCATCGGCGGCATCATGCAGCACATCGAGGAAGCCGGCATCCACTCCGGCGACTCTTCCTGCGTCCTGCCCGCCGTCGATATTTCCGAGCCGCTGCTTAACCGCATGCGCGAGTACACCTTCAAACTGGCGCGCGCGCTCAAGGTCGTCGGCCTGATGAACATTCAGTTTGCCATCCCGATGGGCAACGGCTCCAAAACCAGTGAACATCCGGATGGCAAGGTCTACGTCATCGAGGTCAATCCCCGCGCCTCGCGCACCGTTCCCTATGTTTCCAAGGCCACCGGAGTTCCGATGGCCAAGATCGCCGCCCGCCTCATGACCGGACGCAAACTGCGCGAGTTCCTGCCGGAGAATATCGAGCGTCGCGCCGACCTCGACACCGGCCGCTGTTTCTACGTGAAGTCGCCCGTTTTCCCGTGGTCAAAGTTCCCCGGCGTGGACACTGTTCTCGGCCCGGAAATGCGCTCCACCGGCGAAGTCATGGGCGTGGCCGACAACTTCGGCGAAGCCTTCGCCAAGGCCCAAATCGCAGCCGGACAAAAGCTGCCGATCAAGGGCGCCGTCTTCGTCAGCGTGAATGATCACGACAAGGCAAACGTCGCCGAGGTTTCCCGGCGCTTCGCAGATATGGGATTCAAACTGGTGGCCACACACGGTACCGCCGACATCCTGGAAAACGCCGGCCTCACCGTCGATCGCGTGTACAAAGTGAAGGAAGGCCGCCCCAACGTCGTGGACCTGATCAAGGCCGAGCGCATTCAGTTGATCGTGAACACACCCCACGGCCCGGACCCGTACTTCGACGAAAAAGCGATTCGCCGCGCCGCCGTCACCGCCCGCATCCCGACGATCACCACGCTCTCCGCCGCTCGCGCCGCCGCCGACGGCATCGCCGCTCTACAGCGCGGGGAAGTGCGTGTACAGGCATTGCAGGCGCTGCATGCGGAGCGGACGCATGCGCACCCGCGGCGCTGATCTCCGGTCGTGCAGGGCCGATCGCGAACACATTGAGGACAATTCTGCCTGGGCACTGACATTCGCACATGGCCTCATCTAAATCCCGCTTCATTCTGCTCGCGGTCCTCGGGCTGCCCGTTCTTATCGCCGCGATCGTCTTCGGTCCGGCAGCTCTCGACCTAGCCATCCAACACCGTTCGCCCGAGCGTTTCCTGATCCCGGCTGGATTCACTGGTTGGATCCGCGTTGATTTCCGCCAGCCCAGCGCGCCTCCGCTGCCTCTCGAAGATGGCCACCGTGTCCTCAAACTCGCTCGCGACGGGACGCTGAAAACCTCATCCGAAGTTCGCCCGGGCCGTGGTGACGACGAGTTTTTCTACTACTCCGGCGAACAGCGCACGCACCTCTCGAACGCCGGCGTCTGCAAGGGCGGCATGATCTGGGGTGTCGAGACCCTGGTGGAGGACCGCAGTTCCATCCCGTTCGTCCGCTTTTTCGTCGGTCCCGAAGACCAGTACCGCCACGAAGTCGATCCCGCCGGCAAGTCGGGTGCCTGCGAGTGAGGCGCTTTCCGGGAGCCGCCGTTTCTTACGTTTGTCCTCCTGAGCGGAGTTGCATCTTCGAGCGGAGCGAGACGATGTTACGGAGTCGGAGGACCCCTACGAACCCAACAGCGGCGCTCCATTCACAATAGATTCTCTTGATGACCGCAAGCGCAGGCCGACCGGAGAAGATGACAAACATTCGGCGCAAAGCCGATAATTGGAACGTAGCAAAGGCTCCCGAACAACGAACGACCAGCAACCAGCAACTGGGGTTAAACCATGCTCTTATCCGGCATTTTTCCACCGATCACCACGCCGTTCTATCCCGACGGCCAGGTCTATCACAAGAAACTCGAGGCTAACGTCGAGCGCTACTCGCGCACGCCCGCCGCCGGCATCGTCGTGCTCGGCTCAACCGGCGAGGCGATCCTCCTCTCCGACCAGGAGCGCCGTGACGTCCTCAAAACCGCCATGGCTGCGGCCGCGCCCAACAAGGTGATGATCGCGGGCACCGGCATTGAGTCGGCGCAAGAGACTTTGGCGCTCACCGAGTACGCTGCTGAACTCGGTTACGACGCCGCCATGGTCCGCACCCCTCACTATTACAAAAAGCAGATGCTCCCGGCGAACATCCTCGCCTTCTATCGCACCGTGGCCGACCGCTCCCCGCTGCCGATCGTCATCTACAATTTCCCACAGGCTACCGGATACGACATCCCTGCCGAGGTGGTTATCGAACTCGCCGATCACCCGAACGTCATTTCGATCAAAGAATCGAGCGGCAACCTGGAAAAAGTGAAGAAGATGGTCGACGGCACGCGCCACGTGAAGCGCTCCGCCACCGTGACCGAGACGTTCGAAGCCGTTACTCCGCGCATGTTCAAGGCCGCCACTGCCGAAAGCGCCAAACAGAGCAGGGAACTCGTTACCGTCGAGGCCTTGGCTGGTTCGGTGGAGCGCCGCATGCCCTCACCCGTCCCCGACAGCGGCTCTCCGAAGCCTTCATCTTCCGCTGTAAGTGTCGTCGGCAAACTTAAGACCCGCCAAAAGGAAGTTGGGTTCCAGGTAATGGTCGGTGCGGCCCACCAACTCGAACCCTCGCTAGGAATGGGAGCCGTGGGAGCGATCCTCGCATTTGCCTGCCCAGCCCCCATGGCCTGCTACGAAATCTACGCCGCCCTCAAGGAAGGCGACATCGCCCTCGCCCGCGAGAAGCAGGAGCGCGTGAAACTCCCGGCACAGCGAATCGTCAGCGAACTCGGAGTCCCGGGCGTGAAGTATGCCATGGAGCTCAACGGATACTATGGGGGCACCTCACGCCTGCCGTTTCTGCCGCTCTCCGCTGATCTCAAGGCCGAAATCGAAAGGCTGATGGCGGGGATTCGTAGCTGAGGGCTACCCACTGGATTCGAAAATCCCAGGGGAAGCAGATACGACCGCCTCACTCCCCGCGTTGCAGCCTGCCCATGGCCGAAACGCGCAGAATCAGGCCTCGAGGAGTCGCCCCCCGGCCGGCCACGCGCCATTGACCGGTAACCCGCCCGGTGGCAGACTTGACTAGCAGGTGTGTGAGTCGGCCTATGTCTGCGAGGTTTTTCATGAAGGTTCCAGCGGTTTGCGCCGTGATTCTAGGGGTTTTGGCGGCCACCGTTTTCCTTCGTGCCCAGAAACAGGATCCGTTCAGCGTTCCGGGAACTCCCACCGGGCCTGCACTCTATGAGAGCAAAGGGTCTGTCGTCAGACTCACGGTCCACAGCAAGAATGGTAGTCGCCTGGACCGCCAGGCTGTGGTGAAACTGTACAACCGGAGGGATAAGAGCGCGTTATGGCGGACTACGACGAGCGAGGCGGAAGTTTCGTTTTGGGATCTGATGGTGGGCCAATATGACCTTGAGATCAGTGCCGTCGGCTATCTCACGGAGGAGCAGGAACTCGTCGTCGGAACTCTTCTTGCCACCTATCAACTGGAAATCGTGCTGAAGCCCGATCCAGCCGCCATTGACTTGAACCGCGGATTCGACAGCAAACTCGCCGCCAAGCCACGAAAGGAGATCCAGCGAGGTGTCACTGCTCTCAAGTCAGGGGACTACGGGCAAGCGCAGAAACGGTTGGAATCTGCCTACCGGGCCGCTCCCTCCAGTCCAGACGTAAATTTTCTCCTGGGATACTTGTTTTTCCAGCGCAAACAGTTCGATGTGGCACAAAATTTTCTCGGCAATGCAGCCAATCTTGATCCCCGGAATGTCCAGGCTCTGACGCTGCTGGGCAGGATGCATCTACAGCAGAAAGAATACGGTCCGGCGCAGACTAAGTTGGAGCAGGCGGTGGCCATCGACGACGACTACTGGTTGGCTCATAGCTTGCTCGCGGATACCTACCTGAGGCAGGGCGAGTTCGAGAAGTCACGGATTCAGGCGCAGTCCGCGATCGACCGGGGCAAGGGCGGCGGGTCTTCTGCTTACCTGGTACTCGGACAGGCGCTCGCCAATGCTGGGCAGAGCAAGGAAGCGGTGCAAGCACTGCAAACCTATCTGCAATACGCGCCCAAGAGCCCAAACGAAGGGACGGTGAAGGACTACATCGCGGAGCTCGAGAAGCGTATTTCGAACCCCGTCGCTGCGGGTTCCGCGCCTAGCTATGTGGCCAACGTCGCCGCCGGTTCACTCGAGGAAACCGACGAACTACGGTTGTCGGAAAAGTCATGGCACCCATCCGGCATCGATGATTTCAGGCCCGCCACTGCTTCCGGTGTAACTTGCCCGGCCGACACCGTGCTGAGTCGGACCGGAGAGCGGGTCAAGGAACTGGTTGACGATGTGGCCCGCTTCTCTGCAGTCGAGGAAATACTCCATGAGAACCTGGACGAACTCGGGCACGCCACCACTCGGGAAACCCGGCTGTTCAACTACCTGGTCGATATCTCGCAGGCCGATCCCGGTTCGGTGGATGAATACCGCTCGGTCCACGAGGGTCTGTCGGACTTTCCGGACCAGATCGCCACTCGTGGCCTGCCTTCGCTGGCCATGGTCTTCCACCCGGCGATGCGCGACAACTTCCAGATGACCTGCGAGGGACTTGGCGAATGGCACGGACGCGCAGCCTGGCTGGTCTATTTCCGGCAGCGCGAGGACCGCCCGAACCGGCTGCACGCCTACAAGATTGGCGACGAAGTCTACTCCGTTGATCTCAAGGGACGGGCCTGGATCTCCTCCGACAAATTCCAGATTCTCCATCTTGAATCGCAATTGGTAAGTCCGCTTCGCACCATCAAACTACTGAGCGAATACCAATCCGTGGACTACGGCCCTGTCAGCTTTCCGCGCAAGAATGCCGAGCTCTGGCTACCCAAGAGCGCGGACCTGTACTGCGACTTCCGGCGGCACCGCTTTCATCGTCGCCACAGTTTTAACAACTTCATGCTTTTCTCCGCGGATGCGCAGGAACTGCCCAAGGCTCCTGCCGTCAGGCCGGCGCCGCCACCGCACAATTGAGGAAGGCACGTCACACCCTGTTGTGATCTAAGTCACGACCCACTATAATCAATCGAACGAACGTTCGAACCATGGCAGCGTCCCCTTCAACCCGCCCCCCCCGCCACCCCCGCAAAGCCAATGGCCCTGCGCCCGAGACCCGCTTCGACCGCCGCCTGGGCGAGATTCTGGACCACGCCACCGAGGTCTTCTGCGAAAAAGGATATGAAGGCGCTTCCATGCGCGACCTTTCGCGCGCCAGCGGCGTTTCGCTCTCCGGGCTTTATTACTACTTCGAATCGAAGGAACGCCTGCTGTACCTGATCCAGAAACACACCTTTACCACCATTCTCGACAAACTCAAGACGCGACTCGAAGGGGTGGCCGATCCCGAGCAGCGCATCCGCATCTTCATCCTGAACCACCTCGAATATTTTCTGGTCAACCAGCAGGGGATGAAAGTTCTCTCGCATGAAGATGAGGCGCTCAAGAATGGCCCCAGTTCCGAGATCGCAGCTATCAAGCGCACCTACTATCGAACCTGTATTGGTCTTATGGACGACCTGAAGCGCGCCCAGGGTTTGGACTTCAATTCGCGCACCGCCGTCATGAGCCTGTTCGGCATGATCAACTGGATCTACACCTGGTACAGCCCGCGCGTGGACGGCAGCGCCCAGGAACTTGCCCAGAGGATGGGCGACATCTTCCTGACTGGCGTAACCGCTGGCAGTTCAGGCCTTAAGCACAGGAAAGACATTTCTGACTTGTCATCCCGACCCTGAGCGAAGTCGAAGGGGAGGGATCTGCAGTTTTCGCCGCTGATCTAGCAATTCAGCGCCGACACATTTGAATCAAGGAGCATTCATGGCCACCACCACGCAACTCGCCACCGGCGAAACCACCAAGCAGGTGGTCAACTATCGCACCGACGCCGGCGTAGCCGTGATCGAGATGAACGATCCGCCCGCCAACACCTACACCTACGAGATGAACCGCCAACTCGACGAAGCGATCCTGAAGGCGAGGATGGATAACAACGTCTACGTGATCGTCCTCACGGGCGCGGGGGATAAGTTCTTCTCGGCCGGCGCCAATATCAAGATGCTGGCCTCGGTCGACCCGACCTTCAAGTACTACTTCTGCCTGCACGCCAACGAGATGCTGCTGCGCCTCGAGCACACCCCCAAACTTGTGATCGCCGCGATCAACGGACATTGCGTCGGCGGCGGACTCGAAATCGCGATGGCGGCGGATCTCCGCATCGCGCGCAAGGACGCCGGAAAGATCGGCCTGCCCGAGGTCAACCTGGGCGTGCTCCCGGGCACGGGGGGCACGCAGCGTCTGTCGCGCATGGTCGGCAAGAGCAAGGCCATCGAACTGATGGTCACGGGCAACACGTTCTCCTTTGAAGAGGCGAAAGACTTCGGCATCGTGAACGACATCTTCGAGCGCGAAGGCTTCATGGAAAACATCATGGAGTACGCCCGCCAGTTCACGCCGCCGAACAAGGCCGCGAAAGCCGTTGGCCGGATCAAGCGGGCCGTGCAGACCGGATGGGAGATTCCTATGGAGTCGGCGTTGGCCGTGGAGCGCGAGAACCAGCAGATCCTGTTCCAGAGCGACGACGCCAAAGAAGGCCTGGCCGCCTACGTAGAAAAGCGCCCAGCAAAATTCACGGCCAAATAGGTAACGTAGGGACAGTCGCCCCTCGAATGTCCAGCGGAGCGTAGCTCTGCAGATCATTCGCGCCGAGGCATAGAGCCACTGGGAAGAACGGAAGAACTTCCATGTGTCCTCTGTGACCTCGGTGGTCAAAGACCGGGCATAGAAGACAAAATGATTGCAGCCAGCAAAGTAAATCTGAAACCCGGCCGCCTACTGATCGACGGCCAGTGGCTCGAGGCTTCCAAGCGCTTCGATACCATCAATCCCGCCACCGGCGAGGTGCTGACGCAAATTGCCGAAGCATCCCGCGAAGACGTGGACCGCGCTGTCACCGCCGCTCGCCGTACCTTCGAGGATAGATCCGGTCCCTGGCGCAAGATGTCGGCCTCGGACCGCGGCAAGTTGATCTGGCGTCTCGCCGATCTGATCGAGAAGAACATCGAGGAGCTCGCGGAACTTGAAACCCTCGACAACGGCAAGCCGATATTCGAATCGCGCAACGTCGATATGCCCATGACCATCGACGTCCTGCGCTACTACGCCGGATGGGCTACGAAGATTCACGGCGAGACCGTCAACACCTTCGACGCGGCCTTCACCTACACGCTGCGGGAGCCGGTCGGAGTTGTGGGCCTGATCATCCCGTGGAATTTCCCGTTGTTATTGGCCTCATGGAAACTCGGCCCCGCGCTTGCTTGCGGCAACACCATCGTCCTCAAGCCCGCCGAGCAGACGCCGCTCACAACGCTGCGGATGGGTGAACTGGCCATCGAAGCAGGCATTCCAGCGGGCGTGCTGAACATCGTCACCGGCGGCCCGGAAGTGGGCAAGGCCATCGTCCAGCATCCCGGCATCGACAAAATTGCTTTCACTGGATCCACCGCCGTTGGCAAGGAAATCATGAAGGGCGCGGCCGATACGCTCAAGCGTGTAACTCTGGAGCTCGGCGGGAAGTCGCCCAACATCGTTTTCGCCGACGCCGATCTCGACAGCGCGGTTCGCGGTGCGTTCAACGGCATCTTCTACGGCAAGGGCGAATGCTGCAACGCCGGCTCGCGGCTCTTCGTGGAATCGAAAGTCCACGATGAATTTATGGAGAAGTTGTTAGCTCGCACTGCCAAGCTGAAGCCTGCCGACCCGCTCGATCAAAAGACGCGGCTGGGCGCCATTGTCAGCCAGGAACAGATGAACGCGGTCCTCGGCTACATCGAGTCCGGCAAGAAAGAGGCGAAGCTAGTCGCCGGCGGGAACCGCGTCTCACTCGATGGCGGCAAAGGTTTCTTCCTCGAGCCTACGATATTCGACGGGGTCTCCAACAGCGCCAGGATCGCGCAGGAAGAAATCTTCGGCCCCGTGCTCTCAGTGTTATCGTTCGACGATGCCGAACAGGCCGTCGAGCAGGCCAACAACAACCCGTACGGACTCGCCGCCGCCGTCTGGACGCGCGACGTAAAGAAGGCCCACACCGTCTCCCGCATGCTGAAAGCCGGAACGGTCTGGATCAACACCTACGGCCCGATGGACGCCGCCATGCCCTTCGGCGGCTTCAAGCAATCGGGTTTCGGCCGCGAATTGGGCATGCACGCAATCGAACACTACACCGAACTGAAAACAGTTTGGTTGAACATGGGGTAAAAAGCTGTGAACCACAGGGAACACAGAGATTCACGGGGAATTTGCGCCCAGGTTTCTCCCTGTGGTCCTCTGTGCCCCCCGTGGTTAAGAATTTGAGGACCTATGCCAGGCAAGGTAGCAAAAATCGGAAGTTTCAGCGAGTGGGTCGGCGTCTTCAACGAATGGCGCAAGGAAGTCGGCGTCAATAAAGACGACGTCGAGGCCTTCCACTTCGACACGCTCTACGGCGCGATCGAAACCGAAGAGATCCAATTCGGATCCTACAAAGGCAATCGCAAGTGGGAGAACCTCCGCCAAATCCCCACCCAGCAGATGCGCGACGCGCTCATGAACATGATCATCTACCAGGGCGACACCGAGTTTGCCTCGGTCGAGCAGCAGCGCAACCTGTTCGAGTCCGCCCCCACCGACTGGGACCGCCGCGCCCTTACCCGCGTCATGATCGAAGAAATGCGCCACGGCTGGCAGATGTGCGCCTTGCTCATCGACTTTTTCGGCTCCTCCGGAAAAGTCGAGGCGCAAAAGATGCTGGAGCGCCGCGCCTTCGAAAACAAACGCCTGCTCGGCACCTTCAACGTTGAGGTTGACAACTGGCTCGACTTCTTCACCTACACGGATTTCGTCGACCGCGACGGCAAGTTCCAACTCCAGATGCTGAAGTATTCTTCGTTCGCCCCGCTCGGCCGCTCTACCTCCTATATGCTCCGCGAGGAAGCCTTCCACATGGGCACTGGCAACGACGGATTACGCCGCGTGGTGGAAGCCGGAGTCATTCCGCAGTGGCTCCTGCAGAAGTACCTCAACAAGTGGATTTCGAGTTCCTACGATCTGTTCGGCACCGATCACTCGTCTTCGGCGCACTGGGCCTACGTCTGGGGCATCAAGGGCCGCTACGACGAACTCCAGAACGAGAAGGCCGCCGACCTCGACGACCTGAACGACTACAATCGCCACTTGTACCGGCAGGAAGTTTCGGGACTGATCGACCGCCTCAACACGTTTCTGAAGCCCGGAGACAAGAAGTTCTATACTCCCGACATCCACTTCAACCGCAGCATCGGACGTTGGGCAGGGAAGAAGTTCCACTGCGAAACCGGAGAGCCGCTGGACGACCGTGCCTACGAGCAGCACTGCGAAGAGAGTCTGCCGTCGGCAAAAGATAAAGTGCTCTTGCTTGACATCATCCGCAACGAGAAGAAGTGGATCAAAGAGAAAGAAGGCGCCCGCGACCCGCTGTCTACCATCGGCGAGCCGCGCAAGTCTGCGATTAATATTTAGGAGAGGCAAAACGTTCCACGTGGAACAATTTGTACTGATTGGGTCGTACGTACATAGTTGTAGGCGAATGGGCTTCATCTGAGTGAGCGGGAAGGAGTTGACCCGCCCCGCGAAGAAGACAAACATACGTGAGCATCACATCCATAGTTCGGGTTGAAGTTGAGGCGGCTTTGCTCGCGCGGGTCTGGCTCAGCAACCCGCCGTTGAATATTCTAGATATCCCCATGATGCGCGAACTCCACCAGGCGTTCGCCGAACTGGAACTCCGCTCCGACATTTCCGTCGTCCTTATTCAAGGCGACGCCCGCGCCTTTTCCGCCGGTGTAGATATCAAAGCGCACGTTCCCGAGCATATTCATGAAATGCTCAACAGCTTCCACGCCGTGATTCGCGCCATCGTGGCCTCGCGCAAGATTACAATTGCCGCCGTGCAAGGCGCATGCCTCGGCGGAGGCGCGGAACTGGCTGCTGTCTGCGACATGGTTTACACCGCCCGCGACGCTACCTGGGGATTCCCTGAAATCAAGCTGGGCTGCTACCCGCCGGTCGCTGCCGTAGCTCTACCTGCGCTGATCGGCCAGAAGCGCGCTGCCGAGCTCATTCTCACCGGCCGCCAGATCTCAGGCGACGAAGCCGTAGCCATCGGCCTCGCCAACCGTTCAGCGCGTGCCGAAGAACTCGAAGCTGTCGTCCAGGAGACGCTCAACCAACTTCAGCAGCTAAGCCCCGCCGCCCTTGCCCACGCCAAGAAATCCATTTACGCCTGGGATGCGATTCACTTTGACAAAGGACTGGCCCGGGCTGAGAGAATCTATCTGGAAGAAGTCATCCACACCGAGGACGCGCGTGAAGGTATCATGGCCTTCCTAGAAACGCGGCCACCGAAATGGACAGGCAAGTAGAAATGACGAACCCGACCCCAGTGGCGAAGACTCCCTACAGTTCCGGCCACCTGATGTGCCGCTCGACCGCGTGGGGCGTCATGGGATTCCTGGCCTGCTCGTACTTCGCCTGGATTTCATTCAGCCACGTCCTGCGCAACGAGTATGACTGGCCGCACGACAGCTGGACCGCGGCAACCTACGTCGTCTGGGTTCTGCTGCTCGCCGGGTCGATGCTGGACACCCACTGCTTGCGGGAGCGGCTGTTCTTCGGTTTGCTGGTAGCGAATTTTGTCCAGGGCTTTGCCCTTACGCTGTGGCGCACCATCCCATCCACCCAGGTTCACAATGCGCGACTCGGTACCGGCGTACTGTGGACACTGGCTGCGCTGGTGAGCTTAACCACCATGGGGCGCGGGCATACGGTCGGGGCAGAAAAGGACGCCTAGAGTTTCGCCGGGAGGGCCCAACCATGACCACAGAACCAACTCTTGAAATGGAAATCAGTCCCGGCCAGGTCAAATCGCTGCAGAAGCGCGGCGAAACATTCACCCTGCTCGATGTGCGTGAGCCCGGGGAGTGGGAAGCCTCCCGCATCGAAGGTGCAAAGCACATCCCGATGGGCGATATCCCGTCGCGCGCGCATCAGGAACTTGGCCCCGACGACCATATCGTCGTCATGTGTCATCACGGAGTTCGCT
>Ga0302322_100000222_pt1 | contig 41326 bp, 43 predicted proteins | sample Fen_T0_2_FD_203757 | JGI IMG/M metagenome (GOLD analysis project Ga0302322, IMG submission 203757) | Peat permafrost microbial communities from Stordalen Mire near Abisko, Sweden - Fen_T0_2 | ecosystem: Environmental > Terrestrial > Soil > Wetlands > Permafrost | place: Sweden: Abisko...
GCCCTTCACGAAAGAGCGCCTCGGCAGCGGCAGGCTCGGCGCTCACGCGCGGAGCAAATCCGAGCAAAGCGTAGAACAAGCTGATTGCCAAGGTCGAGCGTAACGGCATCCGTGTGGGGCTCGATCTAGCACGCTCCACTCTGCCCGAGAGCGGTGTTCGCTGTGTTCGCGGACTGTTCGCGAACACCGCCGCGCCGAGTGCTCTGAGCGTCGCTCCCCTTCGGCTCCCCTATCGCCAAATCTCGCGCAAATCATGCGAAGCGGGGTACTCATCGGCTCACGCAGCGCCTGAGTCGATGCCTGGCACGGCGGCTGCAATCCACTCGTCCAGGGCCGCTCGTCGCGGGAACCGGGTGCTTCCCGGGGCCTGCCACGAAACTGTCCTCGACGCCCAGCACCTCGCGTGCTCGGCGTCGCCCTCGGCTTCCGAACGCGCCACTGGACGCCGCAGGCAGCACGCCGCCGGGCGTCTGAACTCAATCTATGAATAGCGGATCGTCCAGCACAGCGCCGCAAAAGCAGGCCGTGATTGCCAAGCTCGACTATCGCGACTTTAGCAATGTGCGAGTGCATGCTTGGTTCGTGATCAACGGACAGCAATACTACGACTACCAGGACGTCGGCAATTGGAACGCCGGCTCCGTTCTCGAGCGCGGCCTCATTCTCAATACGGCGGGAGTGAACAGTTCGTTCAATGGCAGCACGATGGTCGGTGATCTTCTGCGCTGAGCACGGTATTTTGCCTGTCGCCAACCAAGCGTGGTGTCAGGTAAATCGGCCGCGCGCGTCGGCGTCGGCGAGTGAGCTGAACCCAGTACTCCAACCAGTGGAGGGAGACGAACCGGCTGCTCGAGGTGACTCGGGTGGCCGCTTCTCCAGCCCGTTCAATGCCGCGGACCACACGGTCGGATCGGGCCTTGGAAGTGGATCTCAGCCGTTGGTTCGACGAAGTGATTGGGTTGATGGTCGCTCATCACTGCGCGTGGCATCACAGCCTTCGGCGTCGCGGTCCGACCAGAGTGGAAACGTGGAACGACCATCTTACGTGAGCTGCGGGCACGGGGCGCAGAGTGTCCGGACATGTCTGGCCTGCGCGCGTGAGTGTCCGGACTACTTTGGGTGCCGAGAATGGCACGGAATATCGGCCGTTCCGCGCCCGGGCGGGCTGGTATGGCCCGTGCACGGGGACCGTACCGACGGCGCGAGATGGTGGGACTCGCGCCGTCGGACTGATTTGTCGGCGAAGGATCGTTCGACATGACAAAGCAGCGACTAGGGCAAGCGGGTGCCCGGGGTCGACTGGATCGCGTCGGCGTCTATTGGCGCGAGCTCAGCAATCATCTGGTCGAGGCCTGGTTCCTAACGACGACGAGGGCACGGACGGAACTCTTCGAGCGTCTGCGCGCCTTTGCCAAGTTCAGTCGTCGTCGCTAGTGTTCACGGCGCTTCCGTCGGCCGTCGCCGGCCCCGGGTCTTGCAGGAACTCAGCGACGGATTTGCCTGCCATGAGGCGGTAGGCGCGTTGGCGCGAGATCGTGGCTGTGACCGCGGCGCGGGCGATGTTGCCGTTGCAGGCGCGCAAGGCTTCGCACAGGGCGGCGATATCGCGAGCTGCCCGCGTTTCGGCGGGAAGCAGTGACTGCGTTGCGGCCAGCGTGGGCTTGCGACGAATGGCGTCCGGCAGCATGTGCCAGGCGAGTGTGCGCTCGCGACCCGCGAGCGCGAGCAGCCTGCGCACGAGAAATTCGAGTTCTCGAACGTTGCCGGGCCAATCGTGAAGGAGGAGATCCTCTAGACAGCGCACGTGTACTTCGAGGGGAGGCTCGCGCTCGACGGCGTAGAGATCCAAGAAGTGCCGAAGCAAGCTGTGCACATCGAGGCGGCGCTCTCGGAGGGGCGGAATGCGGATGGCGAAGCCAGCCAGGCGCATGGCTAAATCCTCGCGCAAGCGCCCCGTGGCCACGAGCTCGTCGAGGGTGCTGTGGCTCGCGGCAACGATCCGGACGTCGACCGCAACAGGCTTGGTTTCGCCCACGGGGTAAACCAAGCCCCCTTGCAGAACGCGGAGGAGCAAGGCTTGCACCTTACGAGGAAGATCCTGCAGCTCGTCCAGGAACAGCGTACCGCTGTGCGCAGCGCGAAAGTGGCCAAGGGCCGCCGACTCCGCGCCGGTGAAGGCACCCTTTTTATGACCGAAGAACTCGGCCTCGGCGAGGTTTTCGGGAATTGCCGCGCAGTTCACGGCGTGAAGTAGGCCGGCACGACCGCTCGCGCGATGGATGGCCTCGGCCACTCGCTCCTTGCCCACGCCGGTTTCGCCGAAGACCACCACGGGCAGACTGCTCGTCGCGATTTCGGACAGGTCGCGAAGCGCGACCGCCATGCCATCTCCCACCAGATCGCCGCCTCTCGCCTTGCTGTTCGTTCGCGAGTCGGCAAGCTCGTAGGGCTCGAGAGCTTCGCCGGTGAGCTGATCCGTGCGCGTGACGAACGCGAAGACGCCCAACGCGTCGCCGAGGCGAATCACGTCTCCGGCAGCGAGCGTAGCGTGGGTGACAGCGCTGCCATTGACGAAGACTCCGTTCTTGCTGCCGGTGTCGGCGAGGGCGCAAACGGGACCTTCGTGAAAAAACTCGGCATGGCGCCGTGACACACCTGCCGCGTCGAGTGTGATGTCGCAATCGGGGCTGCGTCCGACTACCATGCGGGCGCGTTCGAAGCGCGTCACTGGTAGGCCACGCAAACCGTGCACCCAGTGGACGCAAGCCACGCGTGGCGACCGGGGCGCGGCCGGATCTGAAAGCTGAAGAGTCGAGGGTTGGTCCGACCCCATATGCCGTCTCGGATAGCGCTCGCGGTGGGCGCCGTCCACAATAACTCACGTGGCGGCGCCCGGTCGGGGCTTTCGCCCGCCACAATCCTGCACTTTTGCCCTGATTGCGCAATAACCATGGGTCGCCGCGGCGCGCGCGCGCGAGCGGCGTTGCGAGGGCGGGGTGCCGCTGGTAACCCAAGGGCAGTGGGTACTGTTCGTGCTCTTGAAATCCGTCCCGGCGATCTGCTCGCTGGTCGTTACCGCGTCGAATCGGAGCTCGGCCGAGGCGGCATGGGTGTGGTGCTGGCTGTGCGACACATCGCGCTCGACACCCGCATGGCGCTCAAGGTCATGCGCCCAGACGTCGCGGCCGAGCCTGAGTCAGCGCGGCGCTTCCTACGTGAAGCGCGCGCCGCGGCACGCATCGAGAGCGACCACGTCGTGCGGGTGTTCGACGTCGGCACCTTGGACAGCGGCCAGCCTTACATGGCTATGGAGCATCTCGAAGGCATGGATCTCGGACGCTTCCTCGCAGTGCGCGGCCAACTCCCGCCGGTGGAGGCCGTGGCATTTCTGATCCAGGCGATCGATGCGCTGGGCGAGGCACACTCGCTCGGCATCGTTCATCGCGATCTCAAGCCCAGCAATCTGTTCGTGGTCCATCGGCGCGACGGTACGGACGAGCTGAAAGTGCTGGATTTCGGCGCCGCCAAAATCGTCAAACGGTCGACCCCGGCAGAGCTCTCTGGCAGTACGCATTCCCAGCTGGTCGGGACGCCTCAATATATGTCGCCGGAGCAGCTACGCGCGACACCCGATCTGGACGCGCGAACGGACATCTGGTCGCTCGGGGTGATCCTGTTCCAACTCGTCAATGGCACTCTCCCGTTCCAGGGGGACAGCTTTCCCGAGCTCTGTGCGAACATCATTGCTGGCTCTCCCGGAGTGGCTGCCGAAACGGCGCCCGAGCTCGCGGAGGTGCTGCGGCGCTGCCTCGCAAAAGCGCGTGAGGCTCGTTACGCAAGTGTTCATGAGCTCGAGGAAGCGTTGTTGTCACTAGCTCCCGAGTCCGTGCAGCGGGCTCGAGCGTCGAAGATTGTGCAGCGACCTGCGATCCAGGAGCCATCTTCAACCACCCGCCCCGAACAAGTGTTGGAGATGCCGTCCACGGTGTTGCAACGCTTCGAGTCATCACTGGCTGGGACCGCCACGGCTTCGGGCGCGCGAAGCGATTCTTTCAGGTCCAAGCGCGCCGGTCTTGCTCTCGTCAGTGTCGGCGCTCTCGTCAGTATCGGCGTTCTCTTCGCTGGAGCTACACTTGCGCATCGGTTGGGCAATCCCGCTCCACCGCCCGACTGGCGGGCGGCGTCACCGGCGGCCCTTCAACCGATGGCTGCGCCGGAGGGCACGGCGTCCGTTGAGCCCGTGCCTGCCGTTCCGGCAACTGCGCATCCGGCCGAGGCCGCCAATCCCGCTGTCCGACCGATCGGCGATCCACCCCGCCGTGGTGCGCCAGCAAGTCGTGCTCGCCCCAGCGCGCTTTCGGCTTCTGCCGCGAGCGATTCCGCGATCGCCCCCGTCAGCTCGTCTTTGTCCCATTCCGCGATGGGAGGCCGGCTCTGAAGCATCGGCTGTGCATGGTTCTTGCGGCCCTGGCGTTGCACAGCACACTCCTGGAATCGCTGGCGCGCGCGCAGTCGTCCGAGCCAACCGCCCACGGCGTGGCAGTGGATATGTTCGACGCGGGTGGCGCGTTGATGAAGAGCGGCCGTATCCACGAAGCGTGTCCCAAGTACGCCGAGAGTTATCGCTTGGACCCGCGACTCGGCGCGCTCTTACATTGGGCGGATTGCCTCGAGCAGGACGGCAAGCTCGCCAGCGCATACGCAGCGTTCCGAGATGCGGCCGAGCTGGCTGAACGCTCAGCCGATCGGCGGAGCGAGTTTGCTGGCGCGCGCGTGCGCTCACTCGAGCCACGGCTGAGCCGCATCATCATCGACGCGCCGCAGGATGGACTACCGAGTGACGTTACGATCCAGCTCGACTCCTTGACTATCGTGGCGAGTGGCCTCGGTGTGGGCATTGCCGTCGATCCGGGAGAGCATTCAGTTCGAGCGAGCGCAGCGGGCTTCGCACCATTTGCGAATTCGCTCGTGGTGAGCGGCGAGGGCCAGGTGCAGAGGGTCACGATCCCTGCTCTCGAGCGCAGGCTTCCCGCCGAGCCCGACTCGTCGTCGCCTGCAGCAGCAGTCGACCAGCCCGTCCGTTCGACGGCGGCTGCGGAAATCCCAGTTCAGGTGCTCGCGAAACCCGCTTTATACCAGTCACACAGCGACCAAAAATGGCTAGGCGTGGTCGTGGCTGGCGCGGGCGTCGTCGCGCTGGGCGTTGGCGCGGTCTTCTTCGGCACAATGGTAGGTGCGCTCGATCAACGCAATGAACTTTGCCCGACCGACCCCTGCTCGGCGAACACCGATCGCGACCGGGTTCGGTCACTCGAAAGCGAGGCACGGACGGCGGAAACTCGCGGGCTCGCATTGTCGATCGGCGGAGCGATCGCTGTGGTTGCTGGGGCCGTCCTCTACCTCCGCTCACCGAGCGACCCAAAGGCGCTGCGCGTCTGGCAGCCCCGGTCCGCCAAGTCCAGCGTCGCGCAAGGTCTGGAATGGCGATTCTAGTCGACTTCGACCTCGAACCCCAACTCTGAAAAGTTCGTTTTTACCTCGGGCTCTTCAACCCGCACGGTGATACTCGCGAGTTTTGCGTCGGTACTGCTGGGGACTCCGGATAAGGTTCCGGTCGCGGCATCGATGGACAGCCAATCGGCGTCGACGCGAGCCACGATGGACCAGATCGCTCGGCTCGATCCGCCGATCGCGTGCAGCTGCGCGGAGAACGCCTGGTCTATCTCTGCATAGAATCGTGACGGAGAGGGGACCTGAATTGCCAGCGGGACGAGCGCGCGCTCCCGCACCGACGCTCGATCGATGTAGACACTCGCATCACCCTGGTTCGTTCCGTCGCTAGCGAGCGCGAACCGAAGGCTGATTTTGTGCCCAGCGAACCGCGTAAGATCGACTTGGGAAGGACGGAATACCAGTTTCAACCCAGACCAAGCGGCGACGCCCTTTACGGTATCGTCGTAGGCAGGATATTCGGGTGTCAAGAATTCGAATTCACCATCCCCGTCGTCGGAGCGGACCCAGACATTGAACCCGCTCTTGCCCGTCTCTGTCAGCATGTAGGCGAGGAAATGGAGCACCGGCTCCGTCGCGCTCGTGAGGTCAAGCTCTGGGGTCTGCGCGAAGTCGTCTGCGTACTCCCGGGTTGTCCGAACTTGGGTGAGCCGGCCCGCGAGCGCGCTGCCGTCCTCGGGCAGGATCACCGGGGCGAGGCCCGGTACGCGGGCGATCCCCCAATCGCCCGTCAAGATCCAGTGCGGCGGCGCAGACGGGCCTTCGAACCCCTCATCGAGATACACGCCTCGGCAATGGCCAGCCAAGCATTCCAGGAGACATGTCTCCTGGATCTGGGCCAGGCCCGAACCTTCACAGACGAGGCGCGTGCCCGGAAGCGCAGGGTCGCAATCGGACTCGTACGGCCGACAGATGCCGCCACAGGAGCCTCCGTCCGTACAAATGTCGGGACAATCTTCCGTAGTCTGCCAAGTCCCGCTGATCGAGCACATTTGCGCGAGATGCTCGGCGCAGCGAGTTGCTTTCGGCGCACAACGCGGCACGGCCAAAGATTCCGGTATCGCAGGCACGAGCGACGCATCGTAAACAGACATGTCGTCGATCAGAACGTAATCCCCCGCGTCATAGTCGCTGACGAACTCGAAATCCAAGCTGATGACCTTCCCGCTGAACGCAGAGAGATCCACGCGGTGGGGCGCGAAATTGTACTGAAGCGACTCGCTCCACATCTGATAACCCGTGTAGATGGGGTCCGCATTCGGCAGCTCGAATACTTCCTCGCCCACGCGAGCTCGCACTCGCAGGCCGGAGACGAACGGCCTGCCGTTAGCGAGCTGATCGTTGCGAGTCGCCTTCATCGAGAGATAGAACTCTAGAAGCGGTTGACCGGCGAGCGAGAGATCTATCGGAGGCGAGCTGGCGACGCCAACGTAGGGACCATCAGGACCCGCACCCCGGCTGACGATCACGTTGCTGAGGCTGTGCGCTGACGGTTGGATTACGGCGTCGGGCTCGCCACACCGCCACCAGCCCTGCAAATGCCAGCCCGGAGCGCAACGCGTCGTGTCGAAATTTTCGCGGTAATAGACGCAGGGGCCTCCCTTGCCGCAGAAACCTCCGTCGCCCGTGGCGCCGCCAACAGATTCGCCCACGCCGCCCGTGCCAGCTGCTGCCTCGTTGCCTCCCTGCGCGCCCGCCGCGCCCGCCGCGCCCGCACCAGAGGCGCCTGTAGCCGAGGCGCCGCCGCTCGCGGAGCCTGATCCCTGACGCTCGCATGCGAGCAGGGAGAGCACGGAGAGCAGGAAAACCGACCAGAGAAGCCTCGAGCGCTGCACCGGGGGAATATACCTCGCACGGCATTGCCTGGGATATGCCGATCAGGCGTGCGAGAAGCCGTCCGCGACGCTGAGCGTGCAAGCCGTTGCGCGCGGCCGAATGCGCGAGTAACCCCTCGAGGGTGAACCAACGATCGGCGGCTTGGCTCAGCGTGCTGCTGCTGAGCAGCAGCTGCATCGAATCCCGTCGTTTCGAGGGCGACGGTGCGAGCGGTGCCGAGTCCCAAACCACCAACGCGGGGCAGGGTGGCAGTTCGGGAGCGGGGTTCGGCACTGAGCTTCAAGCTGGGTCCATGACTGAACCTAGCGAGTGTTTACCTGGCCCCGACGGCAGGCTAGCCGATGGCTGCGTTCGTGGCTCTTCACTCGCCGCGGGAGATGGCTTCAACTGCGGCCTGCTTGCAGCCGGAGGGATCTACTGTTGGGGCAATGATCTCGACGATCAAGTCACGGGCGCTCCCGAGACGGGCAATTTCATCAGCCTCGCTGCTGGGCGTCGCCACGCTTGCGCGCTTCGTCCCGACGGCACGCTGCAATGTTGGGGGAACAACAGCCAGCAACAGGCGCCGACTGATGCGGCGAGGGAGTACTACGGTCACTTCAAGTCGATCGCCTGCGGCGATGATTTCACCTGCGGCGTGCATCTCGATGGCACTCCACTTTGCTTCGGCAGCTCCGCTCACGGCAAGATCAATCCGCCAGACGGCAGGTACGTGATGATCGCAACCGGCGCCGATACCGCCTGTGGCGTGCGTAGTGATGGCAGGGTGGTGTGCTGGGGCGACGACACCTGGCGCATCGTCAGCTCAGCAAAGGGTGGTCTGTTCAAGACGGTCGCAGTCGGGCCGGAACACGCCTGTGCCATCGCTGTCGACCGGCAAATGGTCTGTTGGGGCAACGCCGGCCTGGGCGATGGCGGTGACAGCGGCGGAGGCGATGGCGTTGGCGCCACTCGTACGGACGTACGCCCCGCCTCCTATTTGGCGGTCAGCGCAGGAGGAATGCACACGGCAGCGATCACAGTGGGCGATCGCTTCACGTGCTTCGGTGACAGGTCAACGGCGCCACAATGTAGCAGCCCGTCGTCTGCCGAAAATTTCGGCGCTTGGTATCAGGTTGCCGCAGGCAGATTGCATACTTGCATTCTCGGCGATCCACAGGACTCCTCTGGAGCGAACGGAACCGTTCAATGCTTCGGTCAGGACCGCGGTTCCCTGTCGCCTGATGACAAGGTCTTCAAGTCCGGACGGTAAGCGCCGTTTGACGTCAGTCTGCTTGCGGGAATGTCGCTGGCTGAGGTGACTGTTCAATCTTTGGTCCAGACCATGACGATGGTCCTGCCGAACAGGCGTGAGGTGAGCGAGTCCGTGAGCCGCGAGACCGGAACAATGGCCTTATCCCAGGTGTTTACCTGCGCAGGAGTCGGCGCTGCGCGCCGCGCGACGCGCGCGAACAACGAAGCCAGGACGCCGATCCCATCTAAATAGAACCAAGTTTTGACGGTCGAGCCCGCGGGCGTGACCTGGCTCAGGGTACGTGATGTGTAACGCCTAAAATGACCGATGCTCTTGTCGAAGGGCGAGTAGAGAAATGGCAGCGCTGGTGACAGCACGATCAGCGACCCACCGGGCTCGAGGTGCCGCATGATCGATTGGAGCTCGGCACGATCCTGCTCGATGTGCTCGAGTACGTCGACGTACAAGACGGTATCGAAGCGTTCCTCGGCCTCCAGTACAGCTGATGTGCCGCATAGCACGTGGGGCGGTCGTACGCGTGTGGCAAGGCGAGCTCGGAATTGTTCGCACAGCTTTGGATCTGGCTCGAGGCAGGTCCACTGGTCTGCAGCATCGCCCAGATAGTCGAAGGTCGCCCCCAGCCCCGCTCCCACATCGAGCACGCGTCCACGAATGAATGGTCGGATGCGGCTCGCCCAATAAGTCTTCCAGTTCGTTGCGTGAAGGAACAGGGCAAGCTCGTTCCCAACGTAAGCGTATTCATCCGCCTGCTGCATCTTGACACTCTTTCTCGAAACACCGAGCGAGGCGATTTCGAGGAAATCTGCCGCGCCTTTCAGGGTGATCCGCGTGCGCACGGTGCGCATGCGGATCACGACGAACACCTATCACGGGGACCGGCACCGCAAGCAAGCATGATGGACAGCGTTCGAGCTACACCCGGGCCCAGCCAGGGATGGGCCAACGACCTGAACAGGCGCATGTAGGCGGCGCAGAAATTTCTCCCTGAAGCACTGGCAGCGAACGTCTATGGCGAAGATCACCCGGACACCCGGCCGCTGCGCCCCAAGCGAAGCTCGGTCGCGTGATGGGAACCGCACATCAGCGGATGCGCTTCCGTTCGGCCTCGGATGAAACGGGAACGGGCGCCGCGCCGCCCTGGCTTGGTTTGACGCTTCTGCGACAGAGCTTCGCCGGGCATTGACCTATTGAGGCTGATTTCAGCTCGGGCTTGGGCGCGCCGCGCGACTCAAACTTCGATCGATTCACGAGTTTCTAAAGTCTTTTCGCGTGACTTGCGTCCTGCCTACGGCGGCCGACGGCGACGTCGGCTACCGAGCTCGATCTGGCCGCGCTGGAAGTGACTCTATTCGACGTGCTCCACCCAGTAATCCACGAGGAAGATTGGGTAGCCGGTGCCGAGGCCGAGTTGCCCGCGGTGGGCCATGAGTCCAAAATCGTAGCCATGCTTGGCATCGGGCAAATCGCCGACTTGGCCGCTGAAGTTGTAGCTCTTGGTCGTGTCGACCGTGTAGCCGTACCCCCAATGAAAGCCGACGGATTGGCCAATGCTTAGGCCGCCAGCCCCGGCTACGACCTCGAAGTCGACGCTCAGATCGGTACTGGTTCCCTCGGAAGAGGTTTCGGTGCGTGCGATCGAGAAACCGACCGAGCCGGTGCCGACTCCGACGTGCAACGGCGATTCGCTGGCGTAGCACCAACGGTCTGCGTCGATGAGGAACGATGTTTCACCAAAGGTGCCGCCATTCGCTGCTTTGGCGCAGGCGTTCTGGTTGGGGTAGCTCCTCGGATCCCCTACGGTGTGGTTGAGCAGCGCCGAGCTGATCAGCGGGCCATCTACGATGCTCTCGTTGTATACGGCGACGGGCACTTTGTACGTGTTTAGCTTACGCGGCACGTTGATGCTAAGTGGCGCGCCTAGGTCTTCTGGAGCCGGTGAACTCACGACCTTGTAGTAGTACACGTCGAAGGGAATCACCTGAAACACCACGGCATCCTCGTTGCCGGCGGTCCAGGTTTGGGTTTGATCGAGCGTGACCGCTCGAGAGGACGTGCGGTCCAGGGCGTAGCCGAAGGTGAGCTTGGTTTCGAAGGTGGTCGTGCCGAACAGGTTGGGCGCTTCGTAGCCGATGGAAGTCCCCGTGCGTAGGCCGATGGTGCTGTCGGCGGCGAAGCCTTTGCCATCGCCGAAGGAGATGCTCGTCGAGGAATTGCTCTCATTCTTCCCTTCGAAATAGGGCGCGGCCGCGAGCACTGCCAGCACTCGCGGGCTGCTGAACAGCACCTCGTGCTCGCCTTGATACTCGACGATCGGGCTGTCGCGATCCACGTTCGGCAAGCAAAGGCCGACGCCGTAGCTCGAGTCGAACGGGCCGGTGGCGGGTGCGATGCCACCGGTTGTGGCTGCGATGTTGGACCACGCGCCCCACTTGCTCTTACCAGCGTCCCAGGTGACGCGCGCAAGCGTGGTCGGCGCGGGCGGGCTACCGACGCCGATCAACGCTGTATCCCACAGACCGACAACGCTATCTTGCCCACTGCCATCGATGTCCCCGACGGCGACTTCGTTGGGCGCGTGATTCCAGCCGCCGCCTTCGGTCTCGAAGGAGGACATCAGCGTAGTCGTGACGTGATTGCTGAGGTCGTTATCGTCGAACGCCGTCGTGCTCGAGGGCAACAGGTTTTGGAGGCCGTCAACCAGGTATGCGCCCGCGTAGATCGCCTTTTCGAGGGCCGGGCGAGTGCGCTTGGTGAAAACTTTGAGGGCGGGATGGAACAAGTTGTTCTTCACATTTGGCAAGATACCCTGGATCGGGCGTTGCCCGTCAGGGCCGAGCACCACGCGGAACGAGTTGAAAAACTTGTACCCAGTGAGCGCGTCGTCGATCAGCAGCAGGTCATACAGGTAGACGTTTACGTTGTCGTTGGCCACTCGCTTGGCCGCGAGCACGATTTCATCGAGGCCGTCCAAATCGACGTCGCCCGCGTCTACGTAAGCTTCGATGTAGTTGTTGACTTGCGTCTCGCCAACGAGCTGCTGCGAGAGCAGCTTGGGCGGACTCTTCGCGTTCGTGAAAGCATTGGCCGCGAACGAATCGGGTGAACCGTCGTACACCGCCACGGAGGCAACCGTGTCGTTACTGGACACGGCGACGATCTCGTCGTTGGCCTTGTTCGGGTGATCACCGAAGTGCCCGCGAGCCAAGCTGTACTTCTGGGACGCGCCCGTGATGCGCGGCGTGCAGGTGAAAGCGAAGCTCGAGCTGGCGACACACACGTCTATCCCGCCGAAGTTCGCGATCACCAGCTCCTGCTTGCCGTCGCCGTCCACGTCCGCCGAGACGATGCCGTGCGAGAACCAGTGCCGGTCCAGCGGCTTCAAGGACGGATCTTTGACGGCGAGCTTGGTGTCCTTCACATTCGCGAATTTGCCGCCGTCGCCCTTGCAGTCAGCCGTGCAACGAATGACGTTGGCGTGCAGCTCATGCGACGTCTCGATGTAATAGATATTGACGATCTCTTCGATGCCGTCACCATCCAGATCGGCGGGCACTGATTTGGTGAACTGATTGCCGGCCCAAGAGTCCGCGGCGTCCGTCAATGGGAGCAGCTTCTTGGCGGGGCCCAGGCCCGTGCTGTCGAGCAAGAACTGATTGGCTGTCGAGCTGCCGAAGCTCCTGCCTGCGAAATACACTTCGACTTGCGGTTGCAGGCTCTTCACGCCGCGGCCGAGCGGGTTGTAGCTCGCAGGCAGGTCATGCGTGCCGGTCTCGTCGGTGAACGTGCGCGGTGAGGGCGTGGTGTCGATGCCGAGTGCGTCGAACATCTCTTGCTCGGTCATGGAGCGAGCCCCGCCCTCACCGCTGGCCCCGCCCTCACCGCTGGCCCCGCCCTCACCGCTGGCCCCGCCCTCACCGCTGGCCCCGCCCTCACCGCTGGCCCCGCCCTCACCGGCGAGTGCAGGCTCGCCCGCGGCGCCGGCTTCGGCCGTGCCCGCGCCGCCCGGAGAGCTGGAGCCCGAGCTACCGCAGCCGGCGGTGCCGAACGCACCCCCGACCGGCGCCGCCAACATCAGCACCACTAGGCCCCACGGACAATTGTTCATGCTTGGTCGTTTCATCGCATTCCCTGTCGATAGACGGACGAATCCAGCAGAACAAGTAACACGACATCGACCGGAAATTCGGATCGAAACAATGCAATCGAAAACGCGCGAATCCAGTCTTTGTTTGCGTATTGGAAGCGACCGCGCGCGCGGAACCGATTGAGACGAACGGTGCAGAAGGCCATCGGCACTGCCCCCTGAAATCTGCCGCAATTTTCGCATGACCGACATCTACGGATATCGGTTTACATGCGCTGCCTAGGGTATCCTTTCGGACGGCGCGCTGAGCAATGACTACGCTCACCTGGCACGAGCCGAACATTGCACTCGCTGCTGTGCGCAACGGGCCCGCAGCCTCATCCTTCGCTCCGAGTTTGCGGGCCTCCTTCTTCGAGAGCTGCCGCTTGTTGCAAGCCTTTTGCAGTTTCTCGGCCTCGACGAGACCCTGCGCGCGTTCGACGGCTTGCTTTACGCGACGACCGACGAAGGCCTGCGCGTTTCGTACCTTTGCCGTTTGCCGACCAAGCCAGACTTGGTTCCCCCCTCGCATGGCCAAGCGCGTGCTTCAACGCGCTGCGCATCGAGGGAGCTAGGGTTCCCATATTCGAAGCTAGGCATCGTTCATTGGTCAAAGTGGGCCGAAGTCGCGATGGCACGAGCTAAGTGAATTTGATGTTGATGGTCACCCTTCCCTGGCTTGGCGGCACAGCCTTCGGCGTCTAGGTTCGGGGCCTTGCCGCGCCGCGAGGCGACGTTGGGCGCCGCGTTCCGCGGATGCCAGCTTTCGCGCCGAAGTCCGTGCTTGGCAAAGCCACTGCCTACCCAGCGCGCGCTGCCGTCGGGGCCCCCACGTCCGGCGTAGCCGGCGTAAGGGGGCCCCCGGCTCCCCCGGCGCGCGGAGCGCAGCGAGCACGCCGGGCTGTGTCGCGCCGTGTCACGGCGGGGCATCAATGCCAGTGGGCAGGAAACGTCTGGTCGTATCCGGGCAAGCTCTCGATGCGGTCGATCCAGCGGCGGAGGCGAGGGAAGGCGTCCGCGAGCGGGTTGAGCCCGAGGCGGGCGGTGACGTCCGGGAACCGCTCACTGGTGCGGAGCGTCAGCCGGACCTCAGGAAAAACCACGCAGTCAGCGGCGCTGATGGCGTCGCCGCACAGAAAGGCCGAGTGCTCGAGCCGGGTCTCGAGCCGCGCGAGCTCGTCGCGCAGACTCGCCGCTGCTTGGGTCAGCGCCGCCTCCGATACCGCGTCGCGCACTCCCAGGAGCGGGCCGACGACCGCCTGCACGGCGTCGCGCAAATAGTGGTCGGCGGCCATGACCTGCTCCCACACCTTGCCGCACTGCTCGGGTGTGCGCCCGAAAAGCGGCGGCTCGGGGTGCTCGCGGTCGAGGTACGCGAGGATGGCGAGCGACTCACAAAGCTTGAACTTGCCCCCGACGAGCACGGGCACCCGGCCGCGTGGGTTGATCGCCAAGAATGCCGGCCCCTTGTGCTGCTTGCTCGATGCCTCGAGGATGCGGGCGGTGAACGGCAACCCCTTGGCGACCAGGCCGAGCATGGCGCGCCAGGGCCGCGGCGCGCCAGCGATAGTGTACAGCTCGTAGCTCATTGTCTGGCCCCCATTGCCTGCGGCGTTTGAAGCGCCTGTAGCGCCTGAAGCGCCCCCTCCATTCCTTCGAGAACCATCGGGTTCTCGAAGGCCATCAGCTCGTCGAGCGCCGCCTGCTCGAGGTTGAGCTCGGTGAAGAAGCAGAGCACCCAGCGCGTGGCGACCCGCTTGCCGCTCGGCAGCGGGACCTCCTCGCGGGGCAGGTCGCAAGCCTCAGTGAGTGCCGAGGTCACGCGCCGGACGAGCCCGCGCTTGGCTTCGAGCGGAAGTCCGGGCGGCACGACGAAGGTACAGATCGGCCGATGCGCGCCGAGTACCCCGTCGACGCTGGTCTGCTCTGCAGTCCACTCTCGCAAGAAGACGCGGGTATCAGCGATGTTGTACGCGGCGTGGATGGCCTCGGCGATGCTGCTGATGAGGAGCCGCTTGCTCGGCGTTGGGAGGCCGCTGGGGAGATCGATGTATGCGACAGGCATGGGGTGATAATTCCTTTCAGTACAAAGACGAGCGACGGGACCGAAAGGGTGCGCTGGGACCGCGCCATTGCGCGAGGCGTGATGACTCGAGCGCATTTGACAGTGCCCTCGTCCGGTCCAAAGCTTGCTGGACCATGAAAAGCCTCCCCAGTAGCGTTGTGGCAAGTTTCCTCGCGTTGGCCGTGTCTGCGAGCGCATTCCCAGCGGCCGCCAGCTCCCTCAACGACGCCCAGCCCCAGTGCGGCGACGATAAGAAGGAACCCAAAGGCGGCGATAAGAAGGACGACAAGAGCAGTGACACCAAGCCCAAGCCTCCCCCGGCGCAGGGCTAACTCCGGGCGTGCAGCGATCGAAACCCGGACTACAGTTGCACCGGCATGAAGTTGGTCCATCCGCGTGACGTGGCACGACGCTCGCTCGGGCTCGCAGCAAGCGTCGTGGGCTACGTGCAGGCGAGCAGGGCGGGCACCGCGCCGAGCCCGCTGTTGTTGCTGATCCGCAGCGCCAACCAGCTCGCTGAACGTATCCTCGCCCAACCGTCACCAGTAGCTTCCCCAAGCCAACGACGCACGCTGTTGGCGTTGTCGGCGCAGCTCCGAGCCATGACATCGCTCATCATCGTCACGGCTGACGGTCGCGATCCGAAGAGCGTCGAGGGTGAGCTTGCGGCACTCGTTCGGCGCACTCTCGAGCTCGTCGATCGCGTCAGCGCTGACCCGCCCGCGATCGACCCAGGCAACGTGATCGATGTCGAGGCGATCGAGTCCTGACACTACTTGATCAGTTCTTCAGCAGGAGCAGATCACGATCGGCGTGGGCGGACACGAGTCAATGAGAGAGCCGGCGAAACCGGGCGCCTGCTGCCTCGACAATCGGAGGTGACGCGGGGCGGCTGGGTTCACTGCACAGCCAAAACTCAGCAGCAGCTGCTGTCAGCTTTCGATCTCGCGATGAAAGTGACCAAGTAGTACCAATGGGAGTAGGCATCAGACGCCTGATTCGCACCCTGAGTGCGGCTACCAACGCTGGGCTTGGTGCGGCTGGCCAAAAGCGTACAGTGAATCGAGCGTGCGCCTGAGCGGTGCCCGCTGATAAGTCGCGCGATGAATCGCCCAGGCGTGAAACACGCAAGCGTCACCGGCACGCAAAGCGACGCGCGTCGCGTTGGGCATGTCCGCTGTCGATCGCTGCGCACCTTTGCGAACACGAAGTTCTTCGCGACTGTCCCAACGCCGATGCGAGCCCTCCACGAGCTCCAGTCGATCGTCGGGCGAAAGCGCGAATCGTAGGTGCACCGCGGTCGTGCGGAGCAAGAGCGCATACTCTCGCTGAGGATCGTGTTCCTTGAATTGGCTGTCGCGGTGCCAATCACCGTCCCAATCGCGCCGCGTCTGCTCGTGATAATAGTCCACCTTTTGTAGCCGCGGTGTGCGCTCCTCGTCCGCGTGGGCCAGACCTTCGAGCAGCGCGCACACCCGTGCCGAGGCGACCAACGTCAGCAGGCGTTCGAGCGAGCCAGGCCATCGCGCGAAGTTGCCGGTGTCTGCGAACAGACTCACGCTCGGGCTGGTGTGCCCCTTCACGCTCGATTCCGCGCGAGCTCGCTCGAGAACGAGATCGCACGCGCGGCGCAGCTCAGCGAGTTCCGGCGTCTCCAAGAACGCCGGCACGATAAAATAGCCGCGCTCACGAAAAAGTTGCACTCGGTTGCTTTGATTTGCATTCATCGTGGTCTCCCGTGCCGCAATTGCGGCGTTGGTGAGCCGACGATCGCTCAGTGGACGGCGCGGGTTGATCCAAGTGCTAGCAACGGATTCAAGGGAAATGGACCCCGCCCCTGCGGGCCTGAGAGCGCCAAAACAGCAAGCTTTCCTGCGATTTGGAAGGTGGCCAGCGCAAGCGGCAGGCCGAAGTAACGGATCGGCATCAAATCCGCACCGATGCTCGACGCTTCGGTCTCGGGTCGAGCGAGCGGCAGAGGTTGGCGCTGCGCGAGCAGCGAGCTCCGAGCCTGCTGATAAGACTCTCCCGTGTTGGCCATCCGCGCGCGCGCCGCACGCCGCAGCTGCTTGTGTCCGTGTCGATTTCCCATCGCTTTGTCCAGACGATCCTCGAGCTCGAGCCTCATGTCGGCCGGCACCGAGAGAACGAACCCAGGTTACGAACTGAGCAAACCGACTCACCGAAGGGCTGTGCCCTCTTCGCCCCTGCGTACCGTGCCGGCGGCTCGCGAGGGACGGGGCTCGGACAGCCCTCGCAAACTATTGGCGACGCCGCGGCTAATGTCAACACCGTCGAAGGGATGCAGTCTTGATCCGTTGAAGAGGGCGCGCGAGCCGCGCCCGCCCGATGCCGGTGCCGCGGATGGCTGGGTACTCTGCGCCTGCCTGCACGCAGCCCTCAGCCAGACCTGGATCCAGCCAGACCTGGATCCAGCCTTATTCCAAGCTGGGCCGGCTCCGGGAATGTAGCGTGCGGGCCGCCGACAGCGGTTCCGCCGCATTCACGAAGCGACCCAGCTCGCGGGCGGGGCCCGAGCTTCACGTGACGAACTGCATCACTGACTTCTTCGCCGCCTCATAACGTTTCAGGATCTGCTTCGAGTCGTCCTCGTCGACCACCTCCTGGGCTTTCGGAAAGAACTCGTTTTCCTCTTCCTCGACGTGGGCCTGCACTAGCAAAAACAAGCGCTCGAACCTGGCGCCCCATTCTTCGCTCGCGTAGTTCTGCGCGTCGACCTCTGCGATGGCTTTCTCCAACGCGTGCGCCTGCTCGTTGTGCTTGAGCGCCACGCCGCGCAGTTGTTCGTAATTGGCGAGCAGCCCATACACTTCGGCCAGCTCCGCCTTTTCGTGGGACAGCAATTCTGCCCGAATGTGCGGAAAATGGTCGCGACGAACTTGCGCGTCGCTGGACTTGCTGACGCGCTTCATCAGCGCCGCGAGCTCGCCGTGCTCTTCGGCCAGGTGCAGGAATACGCCTCTGAGCCCCTTGAAACCTGCTGTAACGGCTTTCACCGTGCCCGCCGCCTTGGTCGCAATTTGTTCTACCGAATTTGCCATGTGATGACCTCCGACCCATCCAAGGCAAGCCGTGTGCCGTCATCGCCTGTGCCTGGCACGAGCCATGCTTACTCAATAGTTGTCTGTGCAACGAGGACACAGCCACGCGCAATAACGGCACAGGCGTTCGCAGCGTGAGAGGTGTTGTGCTCCTAGTTTGCCACGCTTGCAGTGTCAGCTTGGCGTCGCATTCGGAGCGCAGTGCCAGCGTACTTGACTTCGGAACGACCGGGGCCCGCCATGCTTCTCGACGTTGACCGTCGAACAGATCTGAATGGTGTTGCTTTGTGGCCGCGAGTGCTCGCGTTGCGATCTGCCACTCGCAACTAAAATCGTGAAGGGTGGTAGACACGAATTGCTGGGCTCGGTCGCAGTTTCTGCGCCGCTCTGCCGCCGTCGCGAAAAGGCGACGTCAGTCCAAGCAACCAACCGAGGTGCACTTTGAACGCCAACAGTCGTCGAGAATTTTTCCGGGCTTTGAGCGCCTCGCTCGGTGGCGCCTTGTTGACCGTCGGGCCGTTGTCGCTGCTTTCGTGCAGCGACAGCTCCACCGTACCGAACGCATATAGCTTTTATGCGTTACGCCAAGGGACAGGAAAGCTGCTCTTCGACCAGAACCCGAGCGCCTTGGGGGCGGTGACGTACGCCGACCCCGAGCGGCAGCCGCTGCATTTCATCGCCGACCCAATGCTGACCAACGACGGGCAGGTCATCTTCGAGGCCTACGACATCAATGGCGTGCTGGGCCTGTACTCCATCCAAATGTCCTTTGCCGGGCGCGTGCCCTCGGCTCAAAGCCAGCGCACGATCGTGCGAGTCGGGCAGATGGTCGACGCGTTGACCGTCGATCACATCGATGGCGTGGATGTGTCCGCCAACGGCGTCTTGGGCCTGGTGTTGAGCGTCGCGGACGACGCCGGCAAGGTTCGGCATGCCTTGTATGCCGAGCGCCACGGCGCACTGACAAAAATCGCTGTCGAGGGCGATCCGGCGGAGGACGGGCACGTATTCAGTGGCATCTTTCACGATGTCTCGATCGATGATGAAAATGCGCTCTTCGTTGCGCGCTATTTGCACCAGTCTGCGGACGTGGCCGACCAAAGCCCGAGTTTGGGGCTGTTCGTCGTCCCGCTCGACGCGAGCGCTTTACCGCGCTTGCTGGTACAGCAGGGGGATTTGCCGCTTTCGGCCGAATACCCGCTCTCGGGCCTGGGTCTGATCGATCTGCACGGCGAGAACTACATTGCGGCAGGTTCGGTCGTGATCAAGAACCCGGGTAATAGCGATCCACCGAGCCCGGATGTTCGAGAGCACATCATCCTGCTCGGTACGTTGGACGGGCGACAGCCAATCGTGATCGCCGCCGGCCCCCTATTGAAGGACGTAGTCGACAGCAGTGTGCACATCGGTGATCAGCTCTCGGCGCCGCGCATCGAGGACGGCACCCCCGTATTTTCGTTGCTCAAGGACGGCAATAAGCACATCTTCGGCTCAGACGGCGCACGCGCCTCGACCACTGAAAAGAGCCCGTCTGGGCTCACTCCGGTCTTGCTGTCCCCCGCTGTGCCCGCCGCAGGCGGCAGCATGTTCCACCTGCAAACCGTGGTCGCGGGTCAAAGCTTGGACGACGGCTCGGACAGCAAACGCGAGCTGATTCACACCGATGTCTCGAACGTCTCCACGCTGCTGTTGACGACCGGCGATCAGTTGGTCAACGACGCGCGCAAGATCTGGGACATTAGCTTCGGTTCTTTCCGACGGCACGTGGACATTCACCGTCGCTTGGCGGCCTTGGTTCTATTCAACGACCCGAGCGTGACGCCGGGGGCCGTCTACCCCGCAGCCTTGATCATCGGCGTTCCGGTTTGAGGAGAATGAAATGTCCAAAATCGTTTTAGGCACGCCGGGGTCGACCTCCACGTCGCTCGATGTCTGTCAGGGCTCGTTCATCATGGATCCCAAGGTCCTGGGTCCATTTCAAACTGGCTTCAGCTTCCAGATGACCCTGTTCGACACCGAAATCGAGGCGGCCGGCATCTCCAAAATGACGGCTGAATGCGATACCGAGCTCGAGATCGGAATGTGCGGACCCTCGTTTGCCGCCTACCTGCAGCTCGAGTTGCCCGCGGTCACGACCGACAGCACAGGTCCGCTGAAAACCATGGCCCTGCACTTCGACGGCACAGCCGGCTATAAGGCGGGGTTCTTCTTGGGCGTTACCCTGAGCGTGGGAATGAGCATCACGCTCAGCACTTGGGAAATCACTCTTCCCGAGTGCTCGGTCTCGCCCGTTCACTGCCATACCGAAGGCGTGCACTGCAGCCATCACCATTGGCACTATCACTGCGACGGCCCCAGCACGACTTGCGAGGGCGGAGACGTGCACTGCACGTCCGGCGGAGCGCGCTTCGCAAAAGTCCTGGCCATTGAATTCGACGCCGTGATCGATCTGATTGCCTTGATGGCCGAGGCGCTCAATTTGAAGTCGATCACCGGCAGCATCGACATCAGCTCGGGGGCTCAAGTCGACCTCGCGGCGGCGGCGAAAGGCACCAAGCTCAAAGCCACGTTTCTGTGTCAAATCGATATGGTGAAGGACGTTCCGGAGCTGCGCGCCGCCAACGAGGCGCTGAAGGAGATGGGGGGCTCGTTGTCGATGGGTCCCGAGTTCTCGATTACTTTGCAGACCACGATCTCGCTCGCGTCGTTCGCGGTCGATGGCAACCGCTATAACCAGCTCACTTGGGGCTCGGATGCGGCCGGCTCCCTCGTCCAAGGCACGCTCGATCCGGCGAAGCAAAACAGCGATACGGGCTTCGAACTGGCCTTCCGTTACGACACGTCCCTGATATTTTCGGCCGGTGTGTTCGCCACGGTCAAGGCCTTCAAAGTTTTGTCGATCGAAGGCCAGTTCGCGATTCCCGTGTTCAGCATTGGCACGGATCCAGGAACTTTGGGCATCAGCACGAGCGGTCGCATCTCCAGTGGACAGGGCGCCGACTCATCACGGGCAGAGGGACGCTGCCCGGGCCTGCTCCAGCTTCCGGAGGTGATCTTTCATTCTCCGCAGGTGAGGCTCGGCTCATGGCCGGCACGGCCCGGCTGGAGATCCGCTCTGCACACGATATCGTGGCCGCGCTGAGCTCGGCGGATCTGGCGATACGGCTGGCGATTTGCCAGGCAGCTGCGGCCCGTCCGACGCATGTCTTGGCCTACGGCGCAGCGGCCGGCGTCGATCTCGTTGCTTCGTTCTTGGCGGCGGCCGAGGCGCGCGATTCCTTACTGTATCGCAAAGCCGTTTTGGGCGCGCTCGTGCACTTCGACGACCCGCGCGTGGTCGAGCTATTCCGCCAAGTCTTGCTGAGTAGCAGTGAGTCGGACATCTTGCGCTTGGCAGCCAAGCGCGTCGCGCTAGACGACACTGCTGACAGCCGTCGCTTCTTGCGCGAGCGACTGCTGAACGAAAGCAACGCACTCCGCGTGCGTTGCATCGCGGGTGCTCTGGCAAGCGCAGTCGATTTATCGACCGCGGAGAGGCTGCGCTCAATGGTCGCCGGTATCGATCGGCAAGAGGCCGTCGAAAGCTGGCCGCGAGACGACGCGGAGAGCGCTGCCTACTGGGGCAAAGAGTTGCGTGGGCCGTTCGCCTTGCACGCGCGGCGCCTCCTGCAGAGCGCGGGTACACGAGCCGACCTGATCGCGCTACTGCCATCCTGGACTGGTAGCTCGGACTCCGACCGCGTCTGGCTCCTCGCTTGGGGCTGCAGGCTGTTTGGCTCGATCCGGCCGCCGGACGCCGTGTGCTCGATGCTCGTCGGAGCGCTCAATCAGCAAGCGGCGCCAGTATTGCTTGCCGCACTCCGTTGGTGCAAGGCCTGCCCGAGTGCCGTGCCGGTGGAAGTACTTGAACGCCACTCGACGGCCGCCAACTCCGAGCTGCGTTTAGCGGCCCTTGCCGCGCTGCCCGTTCGAGCGCTCGACTGGTGGCAGGTTGCGTGCACCGATTCCGAGCCCGCCGTGCGCGCACTCGCGATCGAACGCGCGTTGCCGATTTGCGACGTTGCCGGCACTTTTCCCAAGCTGGTAGCGCTCATGGAAGACAGCGATTGGCGCGTTCGCGCCGCCAGCGCGCGCGCGCTGAGCCAGAGCGGCGCCGCGGCGCTCGAAACCGCACGCGCTTGGCTCGCGCACTCGAGCCCCCAGGTGCGTGCTGGCGCACTGCAGGTCTTGATCGACCAAGGGCAAGAGGCCTGGCTGATGAATGAGCTGCTGAGCTGAACGCCTAGTGGGCCTTGCTCTCGACGGCGTCCCGCGCGCTGAAGCCCTTACAGAGCCAGCGCGCGCCGAGCGCGGTCAGCGCTTCAATGCTCAGAAAGCGCTGAACCGTATCGGGAAGATTACGCAGCAGTGCCGTCAAGAAGCGGTTGAAGTTGGTCGCGTTCACGAATTCGAACGACAGGGTGATCGACTCTTCGATCGCCACCACGTGGTGCCACCAATCAGCGGGCAGACACAGCACCTCCCCCGGGCCAACCTGGCAACGATAGCCGGTGGCGCGTTCGAACAGCGGAAAGCGGGCGAGGTCGGGGTTCCGTGGATTGACGGCGCCTCCGTACAGGTACGGAGAGTCATTGGGTGGAAAGAGCACGAAATCCTTCACGCCTTTGACCTGAGCGAACCAGGTGTGCGTCGAAAAGAAGTCTTGATGCAGCTGCGACACCGTCTGCTTACCGCCGAGCAGGAGCCAGCCAGGGTTCAGGATCGACAATAACGGGTCTTCCAGGAATTGGTACCAATCTTCCAGGAAATACGGAGTATCGAAGGCGTCTCGCAGCTCGGCATTCTTGCTGAACGGCTTGTAGGCGTACGCATAAAATGGTCGGTCGGGGCTCGTCATCTGAGAGAGCGGCGAAGTCTCAGGATGCTCGATGTAGTCGATGTATTCGTCCAGGCGAACCCAACGCGACTTCGTGTTGTCCGCCAGCGCAGAGGAGACCTGAATGATCTTACTGCCGTACTTTTGCCGGAACAGCTCGAAGCTCCACGATTGAGCCTTCCAGTCGCCCATCGCGTCGGTCACGATCGCCGGTGTGCCCACGCCAGTCAGGTGGTCGCGAGCGAATGCCTGCACGGAAACACCTGCCAACCGCGCTACGGCTTTCATCTGACTGAGCGGCCCCTCTGAGGATATCATGTGCGGTTCAGCGTAACACGAGCGCAAGATCGGACATCAGAGGCGAGGCGAGCACGCCGTGCGGACTACAGCAGAGGCAAGTCGCAACTCAACGCGGTCGAGCCACGAATCGCGCACTGACGTGCAGCTCGTCTGGGAGCGGTAGCTCCGTCACTTGCTGGAATACGACGTCACAGAACGTGAGCGTCAGCGCACCGTCGTTGAGTTCCGCGTAGAGGTTTGCGCCGGTTTCCGCGCCGTAGAGCCCGCCAAATGGTCCCGCCGCGGCGACCAGTTCGAGTCGTGCACTGCCCATGTCGAGCGGATCGATCGCGTAGCCCGTGGGAAAAACGTGATTCTCCGTTACCGGTTGCGAAAAGCCGATGCGTAGGTCTCCGTTCGAAGCATTGCCTGTGAAGCTCAGGGAGGTCGGTAGGTTCAGCACCGTGAAGTCCATACGCGACGGCAAATCCGAAAGGACGTCACTCGATAGCGAAGCGGAATTATCATCTGGCTGGCACGGCGGCTCACTGACTAGGACGCCCATCGCGCTACCGCCCGTCCCGGACGTCGCGACCGTTGGGCTGCCAGCACTGCTCTGACCGCCCGCCCCGGACGTCGCGACCGTTTGGCCGCCAGCGCTGCTGTGGCCGCCGTTTCCCGTGGGGCTAGCTGTTCCACCGCTGCCTGTTCCCTGCCCGCCGCTGGAGGGATCGTTGCTGGATGAATCGCTGTGAGGAGGCGACGAGCAAGCGCTCTGGAGTCCGAGGCAGCCGAGCAGGAGACCGGCGGCGAGCTGCTCGAAGCGAGTGTGGGTGTTGGCCGAAGACATGCGAGCTTCCGAAGAGTCTGCCATGGTTTGCGTGTGGCTGGCGTCCGTGTTCAAACTGCGGATCTGGCGTCGCTGGGTTTCCTGGATTCTGCGAAATTCTGTGAGTCAATCGCTCCGCGCACTGTCAGGCAAGCCGCCGCCCGCGTCGTCGAGCCCATTGGGCAGGTCGGAGCGGGAGGCTTGCGCGGGCCTTTGGATCAAGTAGGGTCCTGGAGTACGCTCGAACATGACCTCGGCTTCGAAGTGCCCGTCGGTCTGCACGCTGCCCTGCAGAGTGAGCTGGAAATCGCTGTGCAGCTGATGGCGAAAGCTGTCGGCGTCGACACATAGGATTAAGTGCACGGCAATCGTTGCGCCGTGGTCCTCGAGCAGGAAACGGTACTCACAGCGCTCGGAGCTCACCAGGGTTCCACGCGTCAGGATGCCAGATACTCTGACTTGCCGCCCGATGTAATAACGGCGCTGGTGGACCAGCTCGGTGACGTTCACCGTGCGAATCGAGGGATACGCATTTTGGTAGGCGACGTAGGCCGCGTCAGCGATGAGTAGCGCGACCGCGAGCACGGCAGTGAGCAGCCAGAGCCCGCGGCGGTGTTGTGCTTTCGCCTGACGGGTCCTGCTCAACCCCAGCGCTTGCTCGGGGCCGCCTCGCATCGGCATTTGGCCAAAGCGTATCAGATCGCCTGACATCGTCCGCGCTGGGCTGGTTGATCGGGCTATCCGTGCCGAGAAACGCGCCAACTGGCCACGCCGCGAGGCGTGATGTCACTACTCGTCAGCCTGCCGTCAGCCTGCGCCCTTGCTTTGTTCGCTCCGACCACAGCTGCATTCGCGTGCTGGATTCTGATGCACGCCGCAATCCGGCTCGTGGATGCCCTCGCGGCGACAGGCAGCACAGTCACAAACGAATTTCGGGTCTGGATCTTGAGCCATCTCCAATCACCAGCACGATTCGAGCCAGGCAGCGGTGCGCAACTGCCACAGCGCCACGTCGTGGCTGGCGTTGACGAGTGAACATCTTGGGGTGCCATCGCGACGCACCAACTCAGCGAGGCTGACGGCAGTGGCTCCAGGCGTGGTCGAACGACCTCACCCTGGTGTGTGTTACGCCGCAACGAAGCGTTCGCGTAACAGCACGTTCGCGCTGTGCGCGGCGGTCGTACCCGCGAAAAACTGCGAAATACCCGCTGCCGGCGGGGCTTGGCGGGCCGCGGCTTTCAGCTCAGCTGGACTGCTCCCGTGGCACGCCGGCTGCACTTGCGCCTGGCAGGAGCTTGACCTTGCACATGCGCGCGATTCCTTCTGCCCTTTCTTCTCTCATTCCACCCGCACACGACGCGCTGAGCGCGATCGGCGGCTGGACAGCGCCGATCGTGCCCACCCGTGCGGCTTCCCGCTGGCTCCTGTCGCTCACGTGCCTCTCGGCCGTGGGCCTGTGCGCGGCCTGGTTGGGCGTGCGGCACGTTCCCTGGTTCGGACCGATGGTTGCCGATGGGTTGCGTTCGATGGTCGGTAGCGAACGCGTGACACGCCTCGAAGAGACCGTCGCGGGCGTCGAGGATAGCGTCCAACAAGTCGTGAGCGACGGCAAAGCGCGCAGCTTGAGCGAAGCGACCCCGAGCGAACTGCTGGTCAGCTTGTCTGAGTCGAAGACCTCGGTCGAAGCCGTGGGCCCGCGCCCGGTCGGAGCGCTGTACCCCGAGACGGCAAGCTCGGAAGATGGCATCTGGCAGACGGTGAACGCGCGCGCCGGCGAGGGCAGCGCCATCTACCGGACAATTGTCCACCCGGACAGCGAGCGAGTGTACGCCGAGCTGTTCGTGTTTGCGCTCGACCTGTCCAAGCTCAGTGTTCACGCGGTCGCGGGCAGCGTCGAGCCCAAGAGCTTGGAGCCCTTGCCTGCGGCGGCTAGGCCGGGCGTCATTCCCGAATCGGACCGCGGGCAGCTAGTCGCTGCTTTCAACGGCGGCTTCAAGGCCGAGCACGGTCAATTCGGCATGATGGTGGACGGTACTGAGCTGCTGGCCGCGAAACCGCAGTCGTGCACGTTCGCGGCCACGAGTGATGGCGGCCTGCGCATCGCGCCCTGGGCAAACCTTGCCGGCAGGGACGGGCTCAGCTGGTGGCGCCAAACACCTGGCTGCATGCTGCAAGACGGCGTGCTGCACCCGGGGCTGCGCACGGCGGATTCTCGCAACTGGGGTGCGACGCTGGAGGGCAAGACCGTGATCCGCCGCTCGGCAGTCGGGTTATCCGCAGACGCTCGCACGCTGTTCGTCGGCATCAGCAACGCGACTACCGCGCGTGCTCTGGCACTCGGCATGCAGCACGTCGGAGCGCGCGATGTCGCTCAGCTCGACGTCAACTTTTCCTTTCCGCGCTTTCTGCTGTACCGCGAAGGCGACGGCAAAGGCCTGAACGCGGTCGGGGCCGTGCGCGGCTTATTGTACCAACCTGACGAATACCTGGGCCACGCCTCGACGCGCGACTTCTTCTACGTCACGGCGCGCACCTGAGTGTAGTTACCTCCAGGTCGGTTCCGGGCTTTGCAGGATCGGCCTCGTCGCTGCCAACGCTCGCGGTCCCTCGAGCGGAGCAGGGCTGAAGCCGTACCGTGCCCACTTCAGTACCCGTAACCGAGCCGTTGACGAGCCTGGCGACCCACCGAGGACCTTCTGCGAGCGAAACAAGTAGTTTGAATTCCTGAATTCCAACTATTTTTTCGTTTCTGAGCCCCTGGTCGCAACCGAGTACATCGGTGGCGTTTCTGACCCGGCGGTTTACTTCGTCACCAGCCGAGCCGCCGCGGTTATCGCATGCAGTCGCTATTGCTCGGAGCGTCCACATAAGCTTGCCCGAGCGGCGTGAGCTGACCGCTGTCACCCAATAGGTCGACATGGGCAACGTTCGAGGCCCGCCCGGAGAACCAGGCATAGCGCTCGATGCGCGGCTCGGCTTCGAGATAGGCCACCGCGTCCTCGAGGAACCCCTGTTGCTCAGCGGAATTCTTGGCGCTGTCGCAGGCAAATTCGGTCAGCCAAAGCGGCTGCGAGAAGCGGCTCTTGTAGGTCTCTACGTGCTCGATCAGCCACTGGGCCTGGTTATCCCCAGAAGGCGAACAGCCGACGTAGATGTGCATGGCGACGGCATCCACGCGGCAGCCGGGACATGCGGCGAAGAAAGCGTCCAGATAGTGGAAGGGGTCCGTGTCCTGACAGCTGCCGCCACAGAAGTTTACGGCGGGGGAGACGAGTCGCAGCCCCTTGGCATCGGCGATCGCCGTCAGCTCTGGCCACAATGCTGCGGCTGCTTTGGCCGAGAGATTTGCCTGCGCTGCGAAATTGGGCTCGTTGAAGCCGAGCAGCGCCGTCGCGTTGTCGCCGATGGCCGCTTTAGCGGCGACGCGATCCGACGCCGCGCCCCAAATCATCGGCACATATTCCACGCCCGCTTCGAGGTAGGCACCGGCGCGCAGCGCTTGGTCGGGACGAAAGTCCCAATTGTACCACCAGCTAACTCCCGGTGAGAGCACCTTCAAATCCGCAATGGAATGGTGTCCGTAGGCGACGCCGCGTTTGCACGAAGCCTTCGAGCCGCCGCCGCTGCTGCTGCTGCCGCCCAACGCCGCGCCGGTTCCGGCGCTGTTTGCGCTCTGACCAGCGGTCTCGGCTGAGCCAGCGCTGGGCCCGGTTCCGCCCCCTCCAATGCCCGCGCTGCTTGCGCCCGAACGCTTCGCATCGCTGCCGCACGCCGGACTGAGCACACCCATGCAGATCGTGACGGCGATCGCGTTCAGGGCCGGAGGGCGCATCGTCTTCTTTTACAGCGATTCGTTCCGCTCAGGGCCGAGATTGGATCAGAGCACCGAAACTCATGTGGCGATGTCGGCGCTGCGCTCACACTCGGGTCCTGCGATTCTCGAACCCTTGGCGCCCCCGCGCGCCAGGACAGCCGCGTTTCGCGCTGCGCGGCGTTCGGCTAAGCGTACATCTGCATCATCCAAGACTTCAGCGGATGTAAGACCGCCCCCGCCGCTTCACGCAGCTCCGACTTGTCGAGCGACACGCGCCGCAAACTCACCGCCACGTCACCGTTCACGGCCTCGATCACGGCGTACTCCGCGTGTGGCAACAGGATCGGCTCCTTGCCGGCGGCGTGCTCTTTGAATGCGAGTCCCACGCTGCCCGGATTTACGAGCAAGGTCCCGCGATGCTGGCGCAGCATCTGAACGTGTGTGTGGCCGCCGGCCATCACCGTTGCGTGTCGCCCGCCGAGAAGTTCATCCACGCGCTCCGCCGGTGTCGTCGCGAGCAAGTCGGTCGTGTTCGATTCGGGCGTGCCATGAAACAACAACAAATTCCCCGATTCATTCAAGCTGAGCTCGAACCGCCGCCAGAACGAAGCAATGAACTTCAAGTCTGCCGGGGACAGCTCCGCCCGACACCAATCCACCGCGTCGACGATGACCGGGACCTCCGAATACGCGCGGACCAGTCGCTCATCGAGCATGAATTCGTCGTGATTGCCGAGGACGCAGATGCAGTCCAATTCCGCCAGGCGCCCCAACACCTCCCGCGGTCGTGGACCCAAAGTCACCACATCGCCCAAACAGACAATTTGATCCACGCCTGTGCGCGCGATGTCCGCCAACACGGCGTTCAACGCGAACTCATTGCCATGCAAGTCCGAAATCAGCGCGACGCGCATCCATACTCCCCTCATCACAAACTATAATTGCCACAGCGGCTGGCAGTCAATGCACCGTTGCAAGCATACGGGGCGAGGCGATCTGCAACGCTTCGGGTTCCCGTTTTCGTGACGTCAGCGCGCAGCTCCCTCGAGCTCGTTACATACGCCGGACGAATTCCGACGCCGCCACGTGCTCCGGAAGAAAAGCCACGCTGCGCGTTGGACGTGGAGCGCCTGCTTGACGCGGCTGAACTCGAGTCAAGACCTGAGCTGTGCGTCTGTGCCAAACGGGCTCGGGCTGTTGGTTCGCTCGAGCGTCTCTTCCTTGGCGGCCGTGTAGTGTTCCCGGCGCGCGCGACTGGAGGTCTCGGCGGGCGCAATGCTCGGCGGACCCTCGAGCTGCTCAGCCGAGCGCGCGAACGAGCGAACGAGCGAATTCGGGCCAGTCTGCCGTGAGCTGAGCGCTAGGCCTTGCTTTTCGCTCGTCGAGACTCCACATCACCAACGTCTACCAGTGGAGGACGTGAAATGACTGAAGAACGTGCGGTGCTGGCGGGTGGTTGCTTCTGGGGTATGCAAGAGCTGATTCGTCGCCATCAGGGCGTGCTCTCGACGCGCGTGGGCTACTCGGGTGGCGATCTGCCGAATGCGACGTATCGAAACCACGGCACCCATGCCGAAGCCATCGAGATCAATTTCGATCCCACGAGGCTCAGCTACCGTGCACTACTCGAACTGTTCTTCCAAATCCACGACCCGAGCACGCGTAACCGCCAGGGCAATGACTTAGGCCTGAGCTACCGTTCGGCAATTTTCTACACGAGCGAAGAGCAGCGACGCATCGCCGAGGATACGATTGCGGACGTGAACGCGTCGGGCTTGTGGCCGGGCAAGGTCGTGACGGAAGTGGCGGCTGCCGGTCCGTTCTGGGAAGCCGAACCCGAGCATCAAGACTATCTGCAGCGGATCCCCAATGGCTACACCTGTCACTTCGCGCGACCCGGCTGGAAGCTGCCGGTCCGGGCCCGCTCCTCGGCGGCGCAGCCAGCCGGCGCCGGTGAATAGCCGCGCTGCAGTGAAGCAGGTGTAGGTGGCGCGGCAGCTGCCTGTTAACGGTCATCGAAGGGGAATGGCCAAGCAATCGTCCATCAGCTGACACCCGGCGCAGTGAAAAAAGAAGGGGGTGAAAGAAGGGGGACGCCAGCGCTCGCGCTGACGCGGCTGCCGGCTTTGGCTTTCTGGCGAGAAGCGCCTCAGCCCTCGGAATGGACTTATCTTCCGGGTGCGCTTGACCGCTGGGACGTGAACCAGAGGTCACCGAAACGTTGGTGTGCCTTCCTCAATCAGTCACTCTGTCCCCGCAGGCTTGAATTCGTCGTGATCACTCAACCCCAAGTTCGCTTCGAGCAACGAGGCCCCGAACTCGTCGCAGTCGAAATCGGACAGCGCTCGTGTTCCCCATTGATCGGCTCAGTGCACCGCGCGCTCTTTGCGCTCGGGCTCGACATCTCCTCGTACCGTGCGAGGCCAGACGGTGAGGGGCTCATCGAGCACCTGGTGCTCGAGCGCCATGGTGGTGGACGCATCGAGGGGGCGCTCAGCGCGGAGGCCAAGGCCGCGATCTTGCCGATCGCCCTGCGCGGGTACTCTGGCGAAGGTCGACCAGACACGCGCTGAGCCCCCGCCGCGCGCGGCTCATGGTACACACCGAGACGGGCAACGGATTCAGCCCGCCGCACGGCCGACGAAATTGCAGGAAAGTGGCCGGGATGACCCCCCGCTCGCGCCGGTGGCAGCTACGACGTCTACAGACATCCCGGCAACTCGGTTGGCGACGAGCGGCGTGGGTTGCTATAAGCCGAAGATGTTCGGCCGTTGGCTCAAGACGCAAAGTGCTCGCGAAGAAGCGTCCGGTGGTGGAGCGCTGCGCGCCAGTATCGAGCGCGAGCTCCCGAATGCGGACGCCGAGACTGTCACGGTGGTGACGAGCATCGTTGGGCTGCTGGGTACGGTCGCGTACGCGGATCGCGACTACGCGCCCGCGGAGGAGGCTCGAGTGCGGGCGGAGCTGCTGCGAGTGCAAGGCATGACGCTCAGCGGTGTAGACGCGATCTGCAAGACTTTGCGCGAGCACATCGTGGAAATCTCGAGCGTAGAGACACCTCGCTTTGCACGCGCGTTGCTGGAGCTCGCAGATCAGGATCTGCGGCGTGAGGTGCTCGGAGCCATGGTCGAGCTGGCCGCGGCGGACGAGTCGATCAGTCTGGCCGAAACGAACATGCTCCGTCAGTTGACCAAGTCGCTCGGCCTGAGCCAGCAAGATTATCTCGAGCTCCAAGAGCGCCATCGTGAGCACCTGGCGCGTTGACGCCGCGATCTCGCTCCGGCGCGAAGGATCTGGAGCGCTCATCTGCCATGAATGAGGCCTGTTTCCCATTGGTTCGCGAGGGCGGCTGTCATTGCGCCGCGGTGCGCTTCCGAGCCACGCTTACCCGGCCCGTCGCCTCGCAGTGCAATTGTTCGATGTGCTGCAAGAAAGCGCCGATCCACGCCATCGTCCCCGATGCCCACTTCCAATTGCTCTCTGGCAGTGAGGTCCTGTCGACCTACACCTTCAATACTCGGATTGCCCAGCACCTGTTCTGTAGCCGTTGTGGCATCCATTCGTTTGGTCGACCGCGTTCGCAGCCGGACAAGATCAGCGTGAACCTGCGCTGCCTGGACGACGACGTGCTCGGCCTATTCGAGATCACGCACTTCGATGGCAAAAATTGGGAAGCCACCATGGCCCATTGGGCGAAGACCTAGCCTCATACACCCAATGGCATCACTCGGGTTTCACTGACACGCTGAGGTGCAAATCGCCGGCGCATCGCCCATCAGTTGTTCACAGGTCGCGGTCTTGGTCGCCGCCACGCAACCCGCACCCAAGCTGGCGTCGTAGCTAGCCGGACACGGATTCTCAGACGCGCATAAGGCGGCAACGGCCGCATGGCAACCGGCCAGAGTTCCAAATTGGGTCGCTCCTTTCGTGGGATCGCACTCGAAGGTGCGATCGCACTCGGCGCCAAATTCGGTGTTGCAAAACTCGGTGGTCGTCGCCACCGAGCCGGAGCTCGTGCCCGCACCGCCGGAGCTCGTGCCCGCACCGCCGGAGCTCATGCCGCCCGCGCCAGGGCTGCCGCCGCCGGCCCCACCAGCGCCCGTGTTGCTTGCGGTACTGCAGACACCGTCGCAGGCGCCCGCAGGCGCCACTGTCCAAGCGGCACAGGCCGTGCTCTCGAGGCCGTCGGTGCAAGCGCTCGCCGCATTGCTGTTCACCTTCTTACCGGGGCCGCAGCTTGGCCCAAAGGTCTGGCTGCCGGATTGATTGCTCGTGCAGTATTTTTCAACGCTCTGCCAGCAGTCGTCCGAGCTCTTGCCGTAGCGTGTGTGGAACGCGCCGTCTTGCGCCTGTGCGCCGACGCATTGGTAAGCTAGCCGGCATACGTCATTGGCCCAATGGAGGCAGAAGTCTTCGGAGGCAGGATCGACCGTTGCCTTGGCCTGATCGGAGCTGCTACCGCTGCACCCCGCCGCGAACACACTCATCGCCACTACGCCACCCAAATATAGCTTCCGCATTTTTCCTCCGTAAAGCGTCCGACTATCGGCTGCGTGTCTGATGATGTCAATTTGCCCGAAGTGGTTTTGAAGTCGATCCTCGCCTGATACTCCCCCCAGCTCGGCGCTGCCCGCGGCGTTGCGCTTCGATCGAGCCAAAAAAACCCGGGGGACAGCGCTAAGCGGCCCGAGCAACCCTTGGGGCTTGCCCGTTCGGGCCGCTCGCCTCAAACTGCGCCGTGCCGCGCTTCCGCTATGCTTTGTTGGGCGCTCTCGCCTTGCATGGCTCGCTGCTCTTACTGCGGGTGTGGCACCCGGTTTCTGCGTCTTCGCGGCTTGCGAAAGCGCAGTCGGCGGCGCCGTCCGTGGAGCTCGAAGAATTCCCAGTAGAAGAAGCGCCGGTCGAGCCGACTTCGCCCGCCGCGCCCCTCGCGACTCGCGCCGAGCCCGCGCTTCCTTTCGCGGCCGCGAATCGCGTGGCAAGCCCGCTTGCGAAGTCCACGAGTGCGGAGGTCGAGGCGAGTCCGGAAGCGGCGCCCACCGGGGATGCGCTCGCAGCGCCAGTGGTTACGGGCAGCGCGGAAACGGGCGACGCACAGCCGGCTCGCAAGATCGACCTCGGGCTCGATGGCCATTTCTTCATTCACGACCCCGTCGCTGCCAATACCGCGAGTCCTGCTCCAGCGGCCGAGCTCGGCCCACGCGTGCGGAAGTCGACCACCCAGCGGCAGCTCGAAGCTGCGTTGTCGGCGAACGACGTGGCCCGCGGACTCGCTCGTGGCAACGCGCTACTCGGTTCGCTCAATTCTGCGGCGCGCTCCGAGGGTCCGCTGCGCGGAGAGGCCGTATTTCGCGCGACCGTTGCCGCCGATGGCAGCTTCGGAAATGTCGAACTGCTCGGCGGCACGGCGACGGAGTGGTCTGCAGTTTTGGTCGCTTTTCGAAAGCTCGCTGCGACCAAGCGCGTCCGTCTCCCGCCCGGCGCCAAGGGGTTGCGAGTGACCTTCAGCGTCAAAGCGAAAGTTCAACGCCCCAGCGGCAAGGACGTGGATGCGACACCAGTACGCGTCGGCGGTCCTTCGCTCACGCCCGTTGGGATCGGGGTCGATGGTGACTTCGATCTTGCGGATCTCAGTGGCAGCGCGCAACGCTTGGTTTATGCGCGCGTCGTCTCCGAAGAAGTGCTTTGAGCGGTCTGAGCGCTAGTTCGACGTCGGGCTGAACGTCTCATGGACGCCGTCATTTCCGAGCAAGAGCCGCAATACCACCGACCACGCACTTACTAAGAATGACACCATAGGTACGCGACAACCGCGCTGCGCGGACGTCTGAGTGATGGCGCGCCGAGGCAGCGCCGAAGCAGCAAGTCCCATTTCGGATTCGGTATCGTGCTTGGTACCAAGGACAACCGCGGCTCGGTTGGGGATAAAATGTCGAGTGCACGACGGTCTCTTTGGCGGGCATTGCCGCGTGTGTCGGTTCCCGCCAGTCCCTCCTGCAGCGGCGGCGGTTTTCAATCGTTGCGGTTTGGACGATTTCCCACAGCGCCCGCTAAACTCCCACTAGGTGTGTCCGTCTGTGTAGTCACCGGACGATCTCCCACATTGGGCTGCGTCTGGTTTCAAGCGGCAGGAAAAAATGTTGAAAGCAAAAGGGCTCAACCGAAACGGTAGCTCCGACTATCCAGAGCGGGGATCCGAGACGAACCCCGAAGCTCGTCAAAGCATGGTGGTCCCGGTCCGACCGGTCACCGCTAGTTGGCTCGCACCTGCACTCGCCCCGACAGTCTCCGAAGCGCTGGCGGACGCGCTCGTCGCGCTCGGAGTGCAGCATGCCTTTGGCATCTTCGGTGGAGGGATCGCGCCGTTTTGCCAGGCTATTTCGGAGAGTCCGATTCGCTTGATGCACTTTCGCCATGAGGCGGGCGCGGCGTTCGCCGCCATCGAGTCGTCGCTGGCGACCGGCCGCCCCACGGTCGTGATCGCAACGACTGGGCCCGGGGTGAGCAATCTATATACGGGGATGGCGGCCGCCCGCGCGGAAGGCGCCAAGGTCTTGTTCATCTCCGGTACCACGCCCGCGGCTCAGCGGGGCCGCGGCGCATTTCAGGAGACCGGCGGTGCGTTCTCAGCCTTGAGCCCGCTATTCGTCGCCGGAAACCTGTTCCACCACGCGGGCGTGATTGACGACCCAACTGAGCTTGAAACGACGCTGTCCCGCTTGGTCAGCGGCTTCGCTCGCCCGCAAGGCTTCGTGGCTCATCTCGGCCTTCCGCTGGCTGTTCAGACTGCTCGCCGCGCGGCCTCGCTGCCGCGCGTGACGACCGTGGCGCCCGGCGCCTGTGACCCACTGGTGAGCGCCGAGTGCGCTGAGCTGCTCGCTCGCGAGCCGTTCGTGATCTGGGCCGGATTTGGCTCACGCGCTGCGGCCGATCTCGTACGAACCCTGGCGGAGCTGAGCGGCGCTCCAGTGATGTGTACGCCTCGCGCCAAGGGGGTGATGCCGGAAATGCACCCGCTTTACCTGGGCGTGACCGGACTTGGCGGCCATGCGGGGGTCACTGAATACCTACGCCGCGCGCGGCCAACACGCGCGCTGGTACTCGGCTCTCGGCTCGGCGAGATGTCGTCGTTTTGGCTGCCGGAGCTTGCGCCCAGTGATGGCTTCATCCACGTCGATCTCGAAGCGGAGGCATTCGGTACGGCCTACCCCGATGTTTCGACGATTGGAGTCCAAGCGGAGATAGGCACGTTCCTTCGTGATCTGGTGCGTGCTTGGCCGGAGAAATCGGAGCCGCGCGCCACATTCGAGCCCGCGCCTCGTGTAGAGCCGCCACTCGTCGCGCGGGCCGAAGCCGCGGTGCGCCCCTCCTACCTGATGCAGCAAATTCAGCGCGAGATTGTCGAGCGCAGCGATGCGATCGTGATGACCGAGGCAGGCAACTCGTTCTCCCTCGGCAGCCAAAAGCTGCACTTTCCGCGCCCTGGTCGCTATCGCGTGAGCGCGGGCTTTGGCTCGATGGGCCACGCGACTGCCGGCGTGCTCGGCGCGGCGCTGGCGCGCGGCAACAAGGCGTTCGCGATCGTCGGCGATGGCGCGATGTTGATGCTGAACGAGTTCAATACCGCCGCGAATTACGGAATTGGCGCGGTCTGGATCGTGTTGAACGACGCGCGCTACGGCATGATCGAGCAGGGCATGCGATCGGTCGGTTGGACGCCGTTCGAGACGGACTTTCCGCGCGCCGATTTCGTCGCCATCGCGCGCGGCATGGGGGCTGACGGTGTGCGCGTCGATCGTGAGCAAGATGTGGCTGCGGCGCTCCAGTTGGGGCTGGCCTCACTCGGCCCGTTCGTGATCGACGTGATCATCGATCCCGCCGAGATTGCGCCGGCCGGACAGCGCAACCAGAGCCTGACCAAACAAGGGTTGAGCACCATCCCACCCGCATTCGGCATCTCATCGACCTTCGTGGGGGCAAACTCGTGAGCCTGCCTGAGCTCGACGGACCGCTCGAGAGCGGAGCCGTGTTTCCAGCGCGCTTGACTGCGCGCGTCGTCACGGCGGGCGCGCGTCCAAGCGTGCACGGCTACGACGTGGAAGGTGATTTGGCTCGTCACTATCAGGCCTCGGATCTGTTGTTTCTCACGCTCATGGGTGAGTTGCCTTCTGCCGCAATTTCGCGTGCGTTCTCCGTGGCATTGATGTTCTTGGGACCCGTTTCGGTGGCGCACGCTTCGACCCACGCGGCCGTGGTCGGCCGTCTTTGCGGCACCCCGACCAGCAGCGTGTTCGGCGTCGCGGCGATCGGGGCGGCCGAACACGCGCGCTGGCTCCTGGCCGAACATGCGGAGCTCATCGCGTGGCTCGTTACACCGAGCGGCTCGCTGCCCGAGCGCTTTCGCGCCCGTGACGCGGACGACCTAGCCGCAGTGCAGCGTCTCGAGCTGGCGCTACAGCCGTCGGGCCTGACCATTCCGGCACTCGCCGACCGTCCGACGCGAGATGCCGCTTTGTTGGTCGTGCTTTTCGCGCTCGGGGTACAGCGTCCGGAGCAGCTCGAAGCGGCGCTCGCGCTTGCGCGTTTGCCCTGCGCGATCGCCGAAGCGTTGGCCGAGCGCCCTGCGAACTTCGGCAATTATCCGATCAATCTGCCGCGTTTCGCTTACACGGAGTGATCATGAATTTACCAGAGCTGACCCAAGAAACGCGCACTGCACACTGGGGCTGGCACGAGCATCGCTACTTCGGGCACCGTGTTTTCGAAGAGCTCGCCGGGCGAGAGACGTTCACTGGACTGACCGTGTTGTCCGTGCTTGGTCGACGCTTGTCGAGCGAAGCCTGCGCTGTGGTCGACGACGCCGCGTGCACGCTCACGTTGGCTGACCCTCGCATCTGGCCGCTCAAGTTGACACGGCTGATCGCTGCTTATGGTTCGACACTACCGGCCGCAGCTGCAGGACTCCTTTCCGAAGAAGAAGCTCGCATCGGTCCCTGGGCGATGGCTAAAAGCGCCGAGGTCTTGCAGGCGTTCGACGCGGCGATCGGCGACCGTGTCGACGAACCAAACACGGTTCGCGATGCCGTGAAAGCGTACCTCGCAGAGCACCGCTTCGTTTGGGGTTTCGGTACGCCGTTCCGTGAGCGAGACGAACGCCTCGTGTCCTTTCGCGCCTGCATCCAACGCAGGAAACGCGACACGCACCGGTTCTGGCGTTTGATGGACGCCGTGTCGGCGGTCGTGTCCGAAGTGCGGCACCCGGAACCGAACATGGGCATCGCGACCGCGGCCGCGTTTCTCGATCTGGGTCTAACGCCGCATCAAGTGGGTTCGCTCACGTCTGCGCTGATGCAGCACATGTTCCTCGCGCACGCCATCGAGGGCTCCGCCCAGGGCGCCTCCCTGCGCGAGCTGCCCTCGACTTACGTCGATTTCGCCGGTCACGGGCCACGCTCGAGCCCGCGTGCGGAAGCGGCGGCAGGTAGCGCCCGCGGGGTCGATGCCGCCCGCGGGGTCGATGCCGCCCGCGGGGTCGATGCCCGCGACGCCGCCGCGCGCTGATCGACCGGCGTCATTGCCGCACGTAGCTCGTCACTATCGTGGTTCCGTCGCTGAGAGGTACGATCGTCACAATGCCATTGGCGCTGGCCGTGTAAAGCAGATCCGGAATCACGATGTTGAATTGCGGATCGCAATTCTGAACGTTGAACTTCAAGGAGCCAGCCGCAATCGTATAGCTGCCAGCGAAGCGCACTTCTGGAATGAACGCGACCTTGGTGTCCAGCGTGTAATACTGCGAGCTGATCTGAACGAACCCCCTTTTGAACTCGAAACTACGAATGTCAACGCCCGTCGCCGCCGAGTTATAAAGGTCGATCCTAGTCGCGGTATACCGACCATCGGCGATGACGCCTCCCTTGGCGGTCGGCGGAGTCCCGGTGAGATCGTAGACTTCGGCCGTGAAGTCAGCCTTCGGCGGATTGGGTGCGATGCAGTCGAACGGGTTCTGCTGTGCTTGGCATCCCCCCGCTTCGCAGGTGCCGCCCGCGCACGGCGTGTTCGAATCGAGATCGTTTTGTCGGCAAGCGCCGCTGGCGTCGCAGGTGTCCTGGGCAGAGCACTCGGTCGCAGCTGAGCCGCAGTGCGCGCCCAGGTTCGCGCTGTAAGAGATCCGGGAACGGCTCACCTCGCAAATCTCACAGGAATTGTTGGGATTCTTGGCCTGCGCGTCGATGCAGACGGAATCGATCAGGCATCCGGCGCAGTTGTGGCTTTCACCTTTGCCGCCTGCGGCCGACTCGCCTGCCCAACCCGCCTCACCGCCGTCGTCCGCCACACCCGCCACACCCACGCCTGCGCCGCCATTCGAGGAGCCGCCATTCGAGGAGCCACCATTCGAGGAGCCACCATTCGAGGAGCCGCCATTCGAGGAGCCGCCATTCGAGGAGCCGCCATTCGAGGAGCCGCCATTCGAGGAGCCGGCCTCGCCCTGGGCCGGAGCCTGGCCCGCCGTTCCGCTCTTGTTCGATGCCGAGAAATCCCGTTGCGGAGAGCTGCACGATAGCGCTACTCCTGCAACCAACCAAACCCGCTTAAGCATTTGCGGACCGTACACTTTTGCAGAATGCGCGAACAGGTGTTCGCGAAGCGCTCCTTCTGCCATCGCCGCCCGTCGCAAATTAGCGTGCGCGCGCGGGGTTTGCGCAGCGTTCCCGCGTGCGCATGACGACGCTCTCGTCGGACGAAAGGATTTGGGATGGTTGATGGTCACGCGATGACAGCGGCGTGGCCGAAATCTTCGGGGACGCCGATGCGGCCCACGGGTAGCCGCGCCGCGATCGCCGCGAAGACCGCCGCCTTGTCGAGACCGACGCGGTCCCACAGCTCGCTATCGACCCAGCCTGGAGAGCGCGCGTTGACGCGAATCGGCGCGAGCTCGAGTGCCGCGCCGCGGATGAAGGAATGCAACGCGCCGTTGACCGCGGCAACCATCGAGCCGCGTGGCGCTTGCCGCTCGGAGGCCACCCCCGTCGTGAACGTGATCGAGCCTGTTGCGTTTGCTCGAAGAGTCGGGTCACGTCGCCTTCCTGCGTGATGTCGGTCGGGACTGCGCGGCCGCGCGCGCCCGCTTCGAGGATCGCCAGCGCTTGCTCGAGCCGTGACGATCGGCCCTGGTTGCCTCCAGAAGGACGCCGCGCCCCCCCAATGCGATTTACATCGTAGCGCGAAGCGCTATCCTCTCTGCACCCTCGGGAGGAGTACGCATTGGCTTATTTGATGTTTGGGTCGAAGGCTGCGTTCGCGTTGGCATTCCTGGCTTGCGCCTGCGGTGGTACGTCGTCCGACGGCCAGGGCGCAGCTGGGGCGAACGCGGGCGTCATCCTCGGTATGGGTGGTGGTGGCGCGAGCTCGAACGGGTTGGCCGGCTCGAACGGGCACGCGGGTGCGAGCTCGAACGGAGCTGCCGGCTCAAGCTCGAGCGGCGCGGGTAACAGCGCAGGAGCGGCCAACAGCGGATCGGCTTGCCCCGCAGTGACGCCTTGCGGCGGCGATCCGGTGGGGGACTGGGCGATCAAGCAAATGTGCATCGGCACGGCAATGGCTGCGGCCTCGGCAGCTTGCCCGGGCGCAACGCAAACCCTGTCACCGATCACGGCAACGGGTACGCTTTCATTCACGGCCGACGGCAACACGACCTCGTCCGCCGTCATCTCCTTCACGGAAACCGCCCAACTTCCCGCGAGCTGTTACACCGAAGCCAACTGCACGACTCTGCTCGCAGCCCTGTCTGCGGATTCCACGGTGACGAACGCGCAGTGTAACTATGACGCGGACACTGGCTGCACCTGCTCCCTGGCTTCAACCCAGCCCACGATGAGCAGCGGAACCTACCAAGTGCAGGGGACCACCTTGAGCATCACGAGTGCCACCAACGGCAAGACCGAGAACGATGGCTTTTGCGTGTCGGGCAACACCCTGACCCTGATCAACGTCAACGCCAGCGGTCTGGCCTCGACCGCGATCCTCACGAAGTAGCAAGCGGCACGGCGGTGCACAACGGACACGCAGCAGCTGCGTGCGGCGCGTCACGCCGATGCAGGTCGAGGATAGCGCGTGAGATGGTCGAAAGCTCGCGCCGCACTTCCCGGCGCTTGCCGGCAACTCGCGGAATCGCCATCCGGTCATAGGCCGTCGTTTGATGCCGCATCCAGGCGATCACCGCGGACTCGGCGCGGCGATCGATCGAGATCCGCTCGGTGCGCGCTACCGTGCCGCTGCCGACCGGCGTCGCATGCTCGGTCACCCGCCGTGCCACGCTGCGCGCGAGTGCCTCGAAGCGACCAGCGAACCGCAAGAACCCGAGCACCTCGACCTCGAATGACACGACGTAGGCTGCTTGCTCGTGTTCACGCCGCGCGCCCGCGGCGGCTCGCTTCTTGGCGTAGGCCGGGGTGCTGCGCTCGGCTTCGAGCGCCAACTTGGCGCTCTGAATGTGCTCGCGTGGCGCCCACAGACCCTTCGAAAACGCCTTCCTCCCGCGCTTTTCGATGATCGCCCAGGACGGCCCCAGGCTTTTTACTCGGCGGGTCAAGCCCGCGTCGCCCGGTGGCAAACACTCCCAGCCCGGCGGAACCGTGTGGCGTGTGCCGTCGGGCCCGAGGAAGACACGAGGATCTGCGGTCGGAGCGAACACCAAGCCGGTCGTCATTGGGTCGCGCTCCGGTAACACAGCTCGAGCGGGCCCCACAACCGTGGCACGCGCGGCTTTCATTTATGGCCCCCCAACCAAACCAACAGCGGCTGCGAATTGATGCAGCCGTGAGCGCGCGCTCAATAAAAGGCGGGCAGCCACGGGTTGTCCATGTCCAGCTTACGCTCAGGTCGAGTCAGCACTCGCAGCGCATCTTCTTGCTCGCGCGTGAGCCCGCCGTGGGGGCTGCCGGCACGGCCGCGCATGCGCTCCACGAGCGCGCGTAACTCTTGCTCTTGCGTGAGCGTTGGCTCCGCGCGGGCCGCGGTGGGGGTCGGGGTAGCGACGGGCGCTGCGCCGCGCTCGGCAAGCAGCCGCTCGTTCAGTTCGATCAAACGATCCAGACGCCGCGAGAGCGCGCGGTCCTGCGCGCTCTGCGTGCTTTGTGCGCTCTGCGCCGCAGCCGCTCGTTGTTCGAGCTGCGACATGCGCGACTCGAACCCAGCGGCGCGCGCTTGCTGCCACGCCGCGTCGGCACGCGCGCGACCAAGCTCCTCGCTCAAACGGAGTGAGTCGCCCTGTTGCGCTGCACAGCCAGCCAAGCCAATGCAGCACGTTGCGGCCCCGAGCACTGATTGAGTCTGCTGAATCCAGCCTCGCATGATGCAATTATCCTAGCAGTTGCCGCAGTTCTGTCCCTCCGAAGCCACTTTGGGGGCCGGCGTTATCACGGGCCCTGTTAGGCAGCGCAAAGCGGGGAGGTTTTTGATGGTCACGCGAGGCCATCGCGCACCGTCCCAGCCTTCGGCGTCGCAATTCGAGCGAGCGAAAGCGTCGACGATGATGTGGTCCTTGTCCCCTAAAGTACGCTTCTCAACGCGTCGGGTCGGGTCGGGTCGGGTCGGGTTGGGTCGGGTCGGGTCGGGTCGGGTCGGGTCGGGTGGGGGGACGCTACGGCGGGGAAGCCCTACGACGTGTGACCAAC
>Ga0302322_100000223_pt1 | contig 41211 bp, 31 predicted proteins | sample Fen_T0_2_FD_203757 | JGI IMG/M metagenome (GOLD analysis project Ga0302322, IMG submission 203757) | Peat permafrost microbial communities from Stordalen Mire near Abisko, Sweden - Fen_T0_2 | ecosystem: Environmental > Terrestrial > Soil > Wetlands > Permafrost | place: Sweden: Abisko...
GTTTTCACTGGTGACGAGGTAATTTGTAAGGAGGTTTGCATATGCGCACCTCCTCCCAACATCGGTTGTAAACTCGGTGTGGGAGACTTGCGAATCGAGGTGGGTGAGCCTTTCTCCCAAGCGGTTATGCACCAAAAAGTCACTCGCTTCCACTTCTGTGAGCACTTGCATGAAAAGAGTTTAGCGAATCCACCCCATGCCTATCCGCAAGACCATTCGATCGATGCTCACCGTTGGCCGCCACTGCCTCTCCAGTGGGCGAACCGCAGAGGTCATTGAACTGGTTCGCGCAGACCCGAAAAAAGTAGGCCAATTGCTCGAATGCCTCTGGGACGAGGAGCCGGCAGTGGCCATGCGCGCCGCCGATGCGCTGGAAAAACTCACACGCTGTGGTCCCAATGCTCCTGACCCGGCTCGAAAATCGCTGCTGGTCCAGCTTCAGCGCTCGTGGAAGGCACCCCTGATAGGCTTGCTCGCAGAAGCCACTGAGAATAAGCTGCGCTGGTGCCTGGCGGCGATGGTGCCACGCCTGAAGTTGACAGTTTCAGAGTGCCAGCGGGTGGCCGAGATCTTGCAGTCCTATCTTGAGGACCGCAGCTCGATTGTGAAGACGTACGCTCTGCAAGGACTGGCTGATCTCGCCCGGCAGGATGGTTCGCTGCTGCCAGAGGTGATTGATCTGCTGCAGATCCACAGTCGCTCGGGAACGCCGGCGATGCGGGCGCGGGGGCGTATGCTGCTTAAGCAGTTGGAGCCGGCGCGAGCGAAGAGGGTCAACGAGTTAGTTAGAGATGGCGATCCCATCGGCAGCTCGATGCGTCGCTGAAGAAGCTCCGCAGACTGGCGCGGCTCGGCGCTGATACACTTATGCTGCTAGGAGATGCCTCTCTGAACCCATGGTAGAACTGCTTCCATCGATACTTTCGGCGGATTTTGCCCACCTGGCCGACCAGGTTGCCGCGGCGGAGCAGGGCGGCGGCACGGTGATCCATGTGGACGTGATGGACGGGCATTTTGTGCCCAATATTACGATCGGGCCGCTGGTGGTGAAGTCGCTGCGCAAGGTGACCAAGCTGCCGCTTGACTGCCATCTGATGATCGAGAATCCCGACGAGTTCATACCGGCCTTTGCCGATGCCGGGGCCGATTGGGTGAGCGTCCACTACGAGGCCTGCCGCCACCTGCACCGTTCGCTTGAGTTGATTGCCCAGCACGGGATGAAGCCGGCTGTCGTGATCAACCCGGCCACCCCTGTGGATCTGCTCAAAGAGATTCTGCCGATGGTGCACCATGTGCTGGTGATGAGCGTGAATCCGGGCTTTGGCGGGCAGAGGTTCATTGAGTTTTCGCTGGACAAGATCCGGCGGCTGGCCCAGATGCGCCAGGAGCTGGGGCTGGCATTTAGAATCGAAGTGGACGGCGGCGTGGCTCACGACACGGTGGCTCGCATCGTCCAAGCTGGAGCGGAGTTGCTGGTTGCCGGCAACGCCGTCTTCGGAGCGGGGCGTCCGGAAGCGGATGCGCACGCGCTGCTGGCGGCGGCACGAGAGGCCGCGGGGCAGTAGCCAGAACCCGAGCGATTGAGATTCAAGAGAATTGGGAAAAAGGCTCCTGGCCTGTCGACGGGCTTTGAGCCGCAATGAGGAACTATGAATCGGTTGACGTTGAAGATTGGCGCGGTAGCTCTGGCGGTTCTAATGCTGGGCGGAGTGGCGGCCCAGGCCAGGGAAAAGAAGCCCAAGCACAAGAAGAACCAGGATCTGAGCGCCAACCCACTGGCCAAGTTGAACTCCAGGCAGCCCGACAAGGAGCTCTACGACAAGGCCATGATTGCCATGAAGAAGAGCCGCTTCGACGTCTGCCGGCTCGACCTGCAAACCATGCTCAACACCTATCCGGACTCGGAATACCGGATGCGCGCCAAGCTGGCAGTGGGCGATAGTTGGTTCAAGGAAGGCGGCACGGCGGCGCTGACCCAGGCCGAGGCCGAGTACAAGGACTTCATTACCTTCTTCCCGAATGCCCCGGAGGCCGCCGAGGCGCAGATGAAGGTGGGCGACATCTACTACCAGCAGATGGAGAAGCCGGATCGCGACTATACCAACGCTCAGAACGCCGAGCGTGAGTACCGGTCGATGATCAACATGTTCCCGGACTCGGCGCTGGTGCCCAAAGCCAAGCAGAAACTGCGCGACGTGCAGGAAGTTCTGGCCGAACGCGAGACCCAGATCGGCCTCTACTATGGAAGCCGCGAGAACTACTCGGCATCGATCGCACGCCTGCAGACTGTGGTGGACACTTATCCGCTTTACTCCAAGAGCGATCAGGCGCTGCTGGGCATTGGCGATGCATTTGCCGGCCAGGCACGCTTCTTCCAGAACCAGGTCAGCGTTCCGGCCGCCATCCGGGAGCGGCTCCACGCCGCTTACCAGGAGCGCGCAGCCGAAGCTTACGCCAAGGTGATCACCCGCTACCCGATGGCGCCACACGTGGAAGATGCCCGCGACCGGCTGGTGGCGATGAATCGTCCCATCCCCGAGCCTACCGAAGCCGCGGTTGCCGAGAGCGACTCGGAGGAGAAGAGCCGCCAACGCGTGCAGTTTGTCGACAAAACCTTTGGAATCATCAAGCACGGACCTCTGGTGGTCGAAGCAGTGCATGTGGGCGAACCCAGCCTGGAAGATCCCAAGCGCACCATCGCTCCCGATGTGACTAAACAGAACGCTGCGGTGATCAACGCGGCCATCAGTGCCGGCCAGCCAGCCGCTTTGCCGGCTGGAGCGGTGACGCCAACCGGTGTGAATGAACCGCCGCGCAGCGACAAGCCTTCCGATGCGCCTTTGCAGCTTGAGAAGCCGGGCGGAGGAACGGGCGTGGGCGTGCAGATTTTGAACGCGCCGGCGGCCGACCCCAATGCGGTCGTCAAGGCTGTGGGTCCGAGCAATACCACCCTGCCGGCCGCGGAAAAGCCTGCCGAGGCTCCCGATCAGGTAAACGACGTCAAGCCGGGCTCGACTCCGGCCACGGCAGCTAACCCAGCCGATGCCAAGAAAAAGAAGGCCGACCTGGACGACGAATCCTCAAGCAAGAAGAAAAAGAAGAAGGGGCTCTCCAAGCTGAACCCGTTCTAAGTCGTTCATTTGATCCGAGCAAACAGGCCGCATCCCTCACGGATGCGGCCTGTTCTTTGCTCATTCGATCACTTTCTCTTCCAGGAGCTCAATTCTGTATAGACCCCTGATCCATATGCGACGCTTCCCTCTCGTCCTGCTTGTCCTGCTCTTTATGGCCGCTTCGGCGCTTGCTCAGCCTGCGTCACCGACAACGGGTCAGCACAGGCCATTGAGGCTTGTCGGCTACTTCTTTGGCAAGAGCGCGCGCACGGGATTCTCTATATCAAGTGCCCCTTTGGAGTTATTGACGGAAGTGATTTACTCCAACGCCCGTCCTGACGCGGACGGAAACTGCAAGATGAGCTATCCGGATGTCGACAGCGGCAATCTGATGGAACTGAGGGCGTTCCGGGAATCTCATCCGCAGTTCCATATCCTTCTATCGGTGGGCGGATGGAGCGGATCGCCATACTTTTCGGAGATTGCAGCCTCCAGGCTAAAGACGTTGAATTTCGCGGCCAGTTGTACCCAGCTGGTTCGAGAATACGGACTCGACGGACTGGATATCGATTGGGAACATCCGGTTAACGACGGCCGCACGGGCAGCCAAAGGCGCCCGAAGGATCGCGAGAACTACGTTTTGTTGCTGAAAGCCGCGCGCCTGGCGCTGGATGAGGCGGCAGAGAAGCATCTGCTTCTTACCGTGGCCAGCGCGGGCTACTTCAGCCACTTGCCTGACTTCGCAGTGGGACAGATGACGCCCTTTGTTGATTGGTTCAACCTGATGACTTACGACTTGAATGACATGAATCCCGGCTACACCTCCCACGCCAGCGCGCTATATGCCTGGAAGAAACAACATCGAGGCCGGCTTGCGGAAAATGCACCGGCCAATGCGGATGTGTCCGTTCGCTGGTACCTCAGACATGGCGTACCCGCCGAAAAAATCGTTCTCGGTGCGCCCTTTTATGGTCATAAGTGGACGGGCGTCAAAGCAAGCAATCGCGGCCTTTTTCAGCCTTTCACGGTAGATGTGACGACCGGCGATGGACTCCCATACCGGGTCATCGCGCCTATGTTGAGGAAGGAAAACGTCTTTTGGGATGACCAAGCCAAGGCGTCGTGGTTTTATGACGCGAGGGACGGAGTATTCATCTCATTCGACGACGCCCGTGCGCTCAAGGCAAAAGCGGATTACGCTCTCGGGCAGCACTTGGGAGGAATCATGTTCTGGGAACTTACAGAAGATGACGCTGAATTCTCACTCATCAAGCAACTGCATCACGATTTGATCCGAACCCACCATCTGATACAGTAAAAAGTGGCTTCCCTCACGCGAATAGCCTCTTCCTAAAAGGGTTTTGCGTACATCATCGAGAGTATGCCCAAGAAAAAATATGCCTCACGACCTGCCAAAAGCCTACGACCCCGCCACCATTGAAGATCACTGGGCCGAGTACTGGGTGAGCGAGAAACTCTTCGCCCAGCCCACGCCGGCCACCGATGCCGCTGAAAACCGCGAGAGCTTTACCATGCTGCTGCCGCCGCCCAATGTGACGGGAAACCTGCACATGGGCCACATGTTCGAGCACGCGGAGAGCGACATTTTGATGCGCTGGCGCCGCATGTCCGGCGACCGTGTGCTTTGGGTTCCGGGCACGGACCACGCAGGCATTGCGACGCAGATGCTGGTAGAGCGGCAGCTTGTTGCCGAGGGCAAAAGCCGCCAGCAGCTTGGCCGCGAAAGCTTTGTCGAGCGCGTGTGGGAGTGGCGGCGTCACTACGGCGGCGCGATTCTGGGACAGATGAAGCGGCTCGGCGCGTCGGTCGATTGGCAGCGCGAGTACTTCACGATGGACGAGAGATTGTCGGTTGCAGTGCGCGAAGCTTTCGTCCGCCTGCATGAGCAAAATTTAATCTATCGCGGCGCATACATTGTGAACTGGTGTCCGCGCTGTCAAACGGCGATCAGTGACCTGGAGGTGTTCCACGAGGAACAAAAGGGTCACTTATGGGAGATTCGATATCCAGTTATCAGTGAAGATGGAAAAGATAGAGGCGAGTTTCTAACTGTTGCAACGACGCGGCCTGAGACGATGCTGGGCGACGTTGCAGTGGCCATTCATCCTGAAGACGAGCGCTATCTGCACCTGCACGGCAAGAAACTGCGTCTGCCTCTGGTCGACCGCGAGATTCCTATCATTCTCGACGAGTGGGTGAGCCGTGACTTTGGGACCGGCGCAGTGAAGGTCACTCCCGCGCACGACCCGAATGACTTTGCGCTGGGCGAACGGCACCATCTGCCTTCGATCAACATCATGGACGCGGAAGGCCGCATCAATTCTGAAGGCGGCACGTATGCCGGGCTCGATCGCTATGCTGCACGTAAGAAAGTGGTCGCCGACCTTGAAGAGTTAGGCTTGCTGGCGGGGATCAAGGATCACGTCAACAATGTCGGCCACTGCGATCGCTGCAAGACAACTGTCGAGCCGCGGCTTTCGACGCAATGGTTCATCAAGATTCAGCCGCTGGCGGAAAAAGCCATTGCGGCCGTCAAGCCGGATGCCGAGGGCAAGAAGGCGATTCGCATTGTGCCGGAGCAGTACGAGAAAGTGTATCTGGAGTGGATGGAGAACATCCACGACTGGTGCATCTCGCGCCAGCTCTGGTGGGGCCATCGCATTCCGGCATGGCACTGCGCAGCTTGTCATAAGATGACTGTTGCGCGTGTGGACCCGACGGCCTGCTCTCATTGCGGTTCAGAGAAGATCACGCAAGAGACCGACGTTCTGGATACTTGGTTTTCGTCGGGACTGCTGCCGGTCTCCGTTTTCGGCTGGCCGAATATCACGCCGGAAAATCGCGGGGACTTCGACGCCTTCTACCCGACGAGTCTGCTCGTCACGGGCTTCGACATACTCTTCTTCTGGGTCGCGCGGATGATCATGTTTGGCTGCTGGTTCTCGGGCGATGTACCGATGCCAGACGGAAGCCCGCGATCTCTGGCAGACTCAGTGCCGTTCAGAGAGGTTTATATTCACGCGCTGGTGCGCGACGCCAACCGCGAGAAAATGTCGAAGACCAAGGGCAACGTCGTCGATCCCATCGAAATCGTCAAGCAGTACGGGACAGATGCGGTACGATTCACGTTGGCTTCGATGGCCTCGCCGGGAACCGATATTGCGTTTAACATCGCCCGCACCGAGGGCTATCGCGCCTTTGCCAACAAGATCTGGAATGCTGCGCGGTTTCTGTTTATGAATGTGGACCGGGCGGCTGAGATTGGCATTACGGTCGATCCTGCCTCACTGGGCGGGATGCCGACCGTTGCCGCCGATGCGCCGCTTGAGGCTCGTTGGATTGTGGCCGAGTTACACTCGACTGCGGCCAAGGTCAATCAAGCGCTCGAAAACTTCCGCTTCGACGATGCGGCCAATACGATTTATCAATTCTTCTGGGGTAGTTTCTGCGATTGGTATCTGGAGATCGTCAAGCTGCGGCTAGATTTTGCTGAGAACGCAGACCAAGCGCAAACAAAGGCTGCGCTGACTACATTTGTCCAGGTCTTTGAGGCTTCGCTGCGGCTGCTGTCGCCGTTTATGCCGTTCATCACGGAAGAAATCTGGCATGCGCTCTACGACGGGAAGACTCCGGCTAAGTCGATTGCGCTGGCGAGATATCCCATTGGGACGACAACTGCGATTACAGATGAGTCTAGGCCGGAAATGTCCCTAGTTCAAGACCTTATCGGTGAAGTCCGCGCTTTGCGCAAAGAGATTGGCGCAGAGGAAAAGGCAGTTACTCCAATAGAAGTCAGCATCAATGAACAGTTCCGTCACTTTATTCAAAAGAACTCGGACATTGTCGAACGTCTGGCACGTGTTGCCGAGATCCGATACGTCACTGTGTTTTCGGATGGTTTAGCCAAGCACTCAGCAGCAATATTCGACGTGGCCGTGGTCTACGAGAAGAAGATCGATGTGGCCGCCGAGCGCGAGCGCTTGACAAAGGACATCGCGAAGTACGAGAAAGGTCTATCCTCCGCCGAGCGGCAATTGAGTAATGAGGCTTTTCTCAAAAAAGCCCCGCCGCAAGTGGTCGAGGGATTGAAGAAGCAGGAAGCCGAGACGCGGTTGCTACTGGAGAAGGCACGCGCTGCGTTGGAGAATCTGAACAAGGAAAACTAGCCATGTCTTGTGAATGCGCTCAATGCAGGCAACACTACAAAACGCTGGGAATTGCCTTCGGGATTCCCGAAGAGGCAGCCATCGAAGAGGCCTATCGAGAGGGTGTCAAGCAGTGGCATCCAGATCTCTTTGAAAATTACGCCAGCTTGCGCGCGGATGCCGAAGAGCATTTCAAACAGCTTCAGGTTGCCTACCGGGAGTTAAAGGAGCACAACACGGTTGCGGCGGAAGTTCCGACGGCGAGTGTTTCCGTTCAATCGCCAATCGGCGTTACTCAATCTTTCGTTAGGCAAGCAACAGAAGAGACGCCGGTGCTCTCGTTTGGCAACGCGCCAGGGTGTCTAAGTCGGCGGCAGTTCACACCGGAGATCGAGGAGATGGTCACCCCGCATATGGGAAAGCTTGGCATGGCCCAGGCGATCGTCGATCTCAGCGGCAAGCCCTTGCGCGCCAACTATGCTCAATTCCTGCTGCTGGCCGCACGCGGGATGATGCTGCGCGATGCCCGCCATAACATCTCTCTGCTGTGGTACGCCGATATGGGCGAGGTCAGGCTCATCGACCCGCGCAAAAGTAGTAAGCCAAGCGGATGGGGGAAATTCATGGGGGGGCTCTCCGGCGCACCGCAGGGCTATGAGCTTCAGATCGGCCGCAGCAACGGAGTTCTCTTTACTTCGATTTCCACTCAGGCGGATGACAGCGTGAAGACGGTTATTTATGAGTTTCTGATGCATCAAAAGAATCAACCGCAAGCCTGAGCAGGCGAAAAGGAATCATGGACTGGAAGAACAGCAGTATCGACGGATTGCTGGAGCGAGCCTTGATTGAAGACAAGGCCGCCGGCGACATCACGACCAATATGACGATCGGCCCGTCGCTGCTAGCGACCGGATCGATCATTGCGCGACAGGAGATGGTGGTTTGCGGGCTGGGTGCTGTGCCGCGTCTGCTTGAGATTTATGCGCGGCTGGACAAGCGCGCACCGGCGCAGAGGCGCTTCGAGGTCATCAGCCATCCGGAGATCTTTGACGGCGTACGCGTTCACGATGGCCAGGTGCTGGCGGTGATTCGGCATAACGCGCGCGTGCTGCTGAGTTGCGAGCGAGTGATTTTGAATTTGATGCAGCACTTGAGCGGAATTGCCACGCTGACGCGGCAGTTTGTGGATGCGATTGAAGGGACGCACGCACGAGTGCTCGACACGCGCAAGACGGTGCCGGGGCTGCGGGCTCTCGAAAAATATGCTGTGCAGTGCGGCGGGGGAACAAATCATCGGCTCGATCTGGCCAGCGGCATCCTGATCAAGAACAACCACATCTCGCTGGGCGGCGGGCTGCCTGCTGTGCTGACGCAAGCCTTGGAGAAGCGCAAGAAGGGCCAACGCGTGCAGGTCGAGGTGCGTTCGGCAAAGGAGCTTGAAGAGGCTCTTAAGCACGGCGCCGAGGCGATTCTGCTGGATAATATGACGCCTGCGGAGGTGAAGAAGTCGGTGGACCGGATCAGGAAGGCCGGTGGGCCGGACCGGATTCCTATCGAGGCTTCGGGCGGCATGGTGCTCGAAAATATACGGGCATTTTCCGAAACCGGCGTGGACTTCATCAGCGTGGGCGCGTTGACGCACTCGGCGAAGGCTGCGGATATTTCGATGCGCATCGAAGCGGAGACGGCCTAGAGGTGCGCGAAGCCTCTCTGGATTTGTTTGACCTGGCTTCGTTGGAAGCTGCGTTGGCCGGCACCGTCTTTGCGGGTAAGCTGCATTTTTTTCCAGTTACTGATTCCACAAACTCAGATGCGCTTGACGCGGCTCGCAACGGGGCGCCGCATGGCTCGGTTTACTTTGCCGATGAGCAGTTGGCGGGACGCGGGCGGGGCGGACACAATTGGCACTCGGCTGCGGGTGAAGGGCTGTATGTGACTGTGTTGCTGCGCCCGGCGATTCCGGCCGTCCGGTTGCCGCTGCTTCCGCTGGCTGCTGGATTGGCCGCGGCTGAGGCTGTTCGCGCAGTTGCAGGATTGACGGTCGATCTGCGCTGGCCCAATGATGTGCTGATCGGCGAGCGCAAGGTTTGCGGGATTCTGGTCGAATCGAAGATCGACGGGCAGATGGCTGGATTCGCCGTGGTGGGGATTGGTATCAATGTTCACCAAAGCTCCTTTGATCCGGGATTATCTACGCCTGCTACCTCGCTTGATCTGGAGAGTGGGCGGCGCATCTCGCGGCTGGCTTTGCTCGTTTGCCTGCTAAAATCGCTGGAGCGCGAGGCGGCTGGGCTGGCCGATCCTGCTGCGGGTGTCAGGGTTCCGGCGCGCGTCGAGCAGGCTTCAACGTGGATTCGCGGGCGGCGGGTCGAGGTGCATGGGCCGCAGGCTTGCACGGGAGTTACGGCTGGGCTGGATGGGCATGGATTTCTGCTGGTGCGGAGCGAAGCGGAATTGGTGACCGTTCAGACCGGCGGGATTCGCTCCACCTGCGGTGGGGCAGCCGCCTTCGGCACGCTTGATTAGGTCAAGGGTGGGGCACACGTTCGTGGAGATGGACAGGAAAAACTATGCTGTTAGCTATCGATGTGGGCAATACGAATACGGTGCTGGGAATCTACAAGGTTGACGGTGAAAAGCCGGAGATGGTGGCGCACTGGCGCGTGACTACGCATCGTTCGCAGACGGCGGACGAGTATGGCGTGCTGTTTGTAAATCTCTTTGAGATGAACGGCATGTCGCCGAGCCAGGTGCATCACATTATTATTTCGTCGGTGGTGCCGCCGGTGGAGGGCACGCTGCGGCAGGTTTGCGAGACGTATTTTCACCTGCAACCGATCTTTGTCGAGCCGGGGATCAAGACGGGGATGCCGGTGCTGGTGGACAATCCGACGGAGCTGGGCGCGGACCGGCTGGTGAATGCGATTGCGGCCTTTGAGCGGTATGGCGGGCCGTGCATCGTGGTGGACTTTGGCACGGCGACGACCTTTGACGTGATTTCGGCGAAGGGCGAGTACCTGGGCGGGGCCATCTCGCCGGGGCTGGGCATTAGTGCTGACGCGCTGTTTTCGCGCGCCGCGCGCCTGAGCCGTGTGGACATCAAGCGGCCAGCGAAGGTGATTGGGACGAATACCGTGACGCACTTGCAGACCGGTATTTACTACGGCTACATCGGTCTGGTGGACGGCATCCTGGAGCGGATCATCGCCGAGCTGGGAGCGAAGCCGAGGGTGATTGCGACGGGCGGACTGGCGCGGCAGATCTCGGAGGATTCGCGGTATATCTCGGAGATCGACGACATGCTGACGCTGGATGGGCTGCTGATCCTTTATGAGCGCAACCGCGTTGTGAAGCCGCGGGGGAAGGCGCATTGAGTAATCTGCCCGAGATTGGTGCCGGATCTGGTGGATCGGGATGTTCGCAGCGTCAGATGGTTTTCAGAGAGGGGAAATCGCCAGTTATTTGAAAGAAGGCAAGCCAAATGCGTGTGAGTTCAGACTTTTTGCTCATTGCCTTGGGAGTCCTCGCTGTCAATTTTGCATTTGTCTTATTGAGACAATATGGGCGACGGTGGAGGCTTTACGAGAGAGCAACGCTCGTAATGCGGATCACATTTATCCCGATTTGGGTGGGTCTTGGAATTCTTTTCTTTATTAAGTCATTCTGGGTGGGATCACTTTTCTGCTTTCTCGTTAGTGGTTGGGAGTCGAATGAACTCCGGAAGCAAATCGCAGCAATGAATAGATTTCGAAGAAGAATAAGGCTGGCCACAAGAAGGGGATAATATTTCACGAAGCTCGGGTATGAAGCTTCACCTCAGGGCCTAAAGGCCTGCAACGTTTGCAACACGTAATGTCAGGGATAAATCCCTGACCTACCTACCCGGGACGACAGGCTTTCTGGCCTTCAAAGTTGGTTATTCGTGATTCTGAGAGAATCGTGCTGAACTACTTTAACTATTTTACGGAGATTGAGGAGCGCTTCCAGCGGAGGCGGGGGGCGCTGCTGTTGCTGTCGACGCTGGATTGGGCGCTGATCGAGACTTGGCGCGATGCAGGGATTCCGCTGGAGGCGGCACTGCGCGGCATCGACGCGGCCTTTGATAAATATGAGGCGCGGCAGAAGCGCGGGCGGATGCGGCGCGTGAATGGGCTGGCCTGGTGTTCGCAGGCGGTGATGGAGGCGGCCGAGGAGTTGCGCGAGGCTGCGGTTGGAACCGCTTCCGCTGCGACGAGCGCTGCACGCGAGTCGGGATTTGAGCAGGAGCGCGTGGCGGCGCATCTTGAGGCTGCGGCCACGGCGCTCGATGCGGCTACAGTGGCTACGGAAGCCTGCGCGGCTACCGCTGCACGGCTGCGCACGCTGGCTGCGGAGGTGCGGGGGGTGGAAGCCGAAAACGCAGAGGCTCATGACCTGGAAGCGCTTGAACGGACTCTGACTGTTCTCGAAGAAAAGCTTTTTGCCGCTGTGAACACTGCGGCTCCTGAGGAACTGCTGGTTGGATTGAAAGTGCACGCGGCGCGGGAGTTGGCGCCTTATCGGAGCCGCATGGGGGTGGTGCAATTGCGGCAGGTGGAACACCAGTTCATTCAGAAGCAACTGCTGGTGCATTACAACTTGCCGCGATTGAGCCTGTTTTATATGAGTCAACAATGAAGATGCCGAAGAAACGAACGACCGCGCAGCGACGGGCCATGCAGGCCGCGAAGAGGAATTCGGCCAAAAGCAATCAGGGGCGCAAGCATCCCGCGCGGAATGAAGCGGGGAAGGTGCGCGAGAAGAGTGCTACAGGGGCTAAAGCCCGCGATGGTCGCGGGAATCCGGCGGCACGAGTGAAGTCGCGCCCTGACGCTAGTGAAACTTCGGAATCGAGTTCCGGAGTGAACACTCAGAGAGCCGCGCCCAGCTCCGTTGAGCCGCAGGTCGTCGAGATTGAGAAGGCGATTTATGGCGGCGCGTTTTTGGCGCGGCTTGATGGCAAGGCCGTTTTTGTGCCGCTGGTGCTGCCTGGGGAAAAAGCGCGGGTGCGCGTTACAGAGAGCAAGGCAGGCTACGCGACGGCCGAGGCTGAGGAGATTGTCGCGGCCGCGCGGGAGCGCATTGCGCCGGCTTGCCAACACTTTGGCGCATGCGGAGGCTGCCAGTATCAGCACACGGATACCGCGACGCAATTGACACTGAAAAAGGCAATTTTGCGCGAGACGCTGGAGCGCGGCGGCGTGGCTGTGCCGGCGGAGATTGGCGTGCTGTCTGGCGAGCCATTCGGATATCGCAATCGCATTCGGCTGGCCTTTGATGCGGCGGGAGAGCCGGGCTATCGCGGGCGGCGGTCTCATGCGGTAGTTGCCGTGCGCGAGTGCCCGATCGCCGCGCCGCTGCTGGTGGAGGCTGCGGAGGCCTTCGCTCAGGTTTTTCGCGACGTTGCTCCGAAGCTGAAGCCTACGGAGATTTCTCTCTTCTGTAACCCTGACGGGAGTGCGCTGCTGGCGAGCATTTATACCGCATCGGCTGCAAAGGTTCGATTTGATGAACTGGCACGGGTGATGCGTGAACGGGTTCCTGCGCTCACGGGCGCGGAGTTGGTGGTCGAGGGACGGGCTGGCGAGCCGTCGCGGACGATTGTGCGGTGGGGCGAGGATTCGCTGGCCTATCGCGCCGCTGGCTTCGACTATCGCGTGGATCATGGCGCGTTTTTTCAGGTGAACCGCTGGCTGGTGGATGCGCTGGTGGAGCGGGTGACAGCCGGGCACAAAGGCAAACTGGCCTGGGATCTGTTTGCCGGTGTTGGCCTGTTTGCGCGGCGGCTTGCGGCGCAGTTTGAGCGGGTGGTTGCGGTCGAGTCGGCTCCCGCGGCGACGGCTGCGCTGGAGGCGAATCTTCGCGGCACGGGCGGAACGGCTGTCACGGCTGAGACGCTGAGGTTCCTTCGCCAGAATCGGGGCAAGCGGGCTGATCTGGTTGTGCCTGATCTGGTTGTTGTAGACCCGCCGCGCACGGGGCTGGGTGCGGAGACGTGCAGGCTGCTGGCGGAGACTGCTGCGCCTGCTGTGGTTTGCGTCTCGTGCGATCCGGCGACTCTGGCTCGCGACCTGCGTGCGCTCACGAACTCGGGCTACGCGATCGAGTCCATCACGCTGGCCGATCTTTTTCCGCAGACCTTTCACCTGGAGACAGTGGTCCAGTTGCGCCGCGCCTGATAGGCTTGAGGGCCAGAACGACTTTCTAGCTTTCAGACGCGATGGAAACCGACTCTCCCAAGATCGGGCAGGTGGTCGCTGGCGACGGAGCCGGCTCTGTTCAGCTTCCGCTCTTTCACGCTGCCTGGCTTTTTGCCGCAGGGATTGCGGCTACGCGGGCTCTGTGGCTGCGGCCGAGCCTGGTGCTGGTGGCACTGGCTCTGGTGGCTGTGGTGTGCGGCGTGGCGGCCTTCAAAGCCCAACGCGTTGCATGGATACCGATGGCGGTGCTGTGGGTGCTGCTGGGCGCATGGGGCGCGTGGATGGAGCCGCAGCCTTCTCCGGCTCCCGAGGTGGCGGCGCTCTCCGATGGGCTGATGCGAACCGTCGAGGGAACGGTTGTCGATGCGGGGGCGGTTCGCGGCGAGACGGAGCAGAACCTGGACGAACCTGCGTCCATTCATGAAAAGCCCCCGCAGTTTTCGCAGAGACTTGACCTGCACGTTTCGAGCATGGAGGTGGTCACCGACGCGGACGACGCGCAGACGCCGGTTGAAGGCGGAGTGCGCCTGACCGTCAAGTGGCCTCAAAGCTTGACCGGACAAGAGGTCTTTCAATGCGGCGAACGCATGAGGGCGGTTGTTCGGCTGCTGCCTCCTGCGGTCTATCACGATCCGGGCGTCTGGAGCCGCGAGGAATTTTTGCTCGATCAGGGCATTACCTCGACGGCAACGGTTGGCGTTGAGCGCGTTGAACGGACTGGCAGAAGCGAGGGCCTCTTTCCCGGTTGCCGGCTGAGTGCGCTGCAACGCACAACAAGTGCGCGGCTGCTGGGGCTGCCTGCGGCGATGCGTCGGCTGCCCGCGCCGTTGCGGCTCTCGCAGGACGACGCCATTATGCTGTCCGCGATGGTTACAGGCGACCGCACATCTCTGACCCACACATTGCGCGTGGGCTTCGAGCGGACTGGCTCCTTTCATATGCTGGTGGTCTCGGGCTTTCATCTGGCGATTGTGGCCGGGTGCATCTTTTGGGTGGCAAAGAAGCTGAGACTGCCGCGTGTGCTGGCGACGCTGGTTACGATTGCCGCTTCGTTTGCGTACGCGCTCTTCACGGGCTTTGCTACGCCGGTCGAGCGTTCGCTGTTTATGGTCACGCTTTATCTGCTTGGGCGGCTTTTTTATCGCGAGCGCAACGCGATGAACACGATCGGCTTTGCGGCGCTCTGCCTGCTGGCCGCGAGCCCGCGCAGCCTCTTCGAATCGAGTTTTCAGATGACGCTGCTGGCGGTGGTCTCGATCGGCGGCGTGGCTGCACCGCTGCTCCAGGGCACGATTCATCCATATCTGACGGCTACGCGCGATCTGCGCCTGACGGCTCTGGACATCAAGCTGGCGCCGCCCTTGGCACAGTTTCGCGTGGTGCTGCGCATGTTTGCCGTGGGATTACTGAGAGCGGTGGGCGGACGATGGACGGGCCGCGTTGCGTGGCGCGTGTTTCCATGGACTGTGCGGTTCTCGCTTCGCGTGGTGGAACTGGTGGTGGTCTCGTGCGTGGTGGAACTGGCGATGGCGCTGCCGATGGCGCTTTACTTCCATCGCATCACTGTTTTTGCGCTGCCGGTGAACATTTTCATCTTGCCGCTGCTCGCTGTGCTGATGCCCGCTGCGCTGGTGACCCTGGTGGCGTTGGCGATCTGGCCGCCTGCGGCGATCATCCCGGCGATGGTTGTGGCGGTCTTTCTGCACGTCGGGACGGGGCTAGTGCATTTTTTTGGTTCGATGGCCTGGGGCGACTTCCGCATTCCGACGCCGCTCGTTTGGCAGTCGCTCGCTTTTTGCGCGCTGCTGGCGGCGGCGATGGTGCTGGCCCGCGTGGGAGGCCGTTGGGCGCGCCGTGGGGCATGGGCCGCACTGCTGCTGGCTGCTGTGGCAGTCGTCGCGCCTCGGCCGGTCGATCATCCGCGAAACGCACTGCTGGTGGAGGCGATCGATGTGGGGCAGGGCGATTCGCTGCTGCTGATCGCGCCGGACGGAAAGACCATGCTGGTGGATGGCGGCGGCTTTGGCGGTGGCCCGCATCAAGCGCCGCAGGACTACGACATCGGCGAGGAGGTCGTCTCGCAGGTGCTTTGGTCGCGGGGGATTCGGCGGCTGGACGTGGTGGTGCTGAGCCACGCACACTCGGACCACATGGGCGGCCTGCCTGCGGTGTTGAGCAACTTCCATCCTGCGGAGCTTTGGGTGGGCAACAATCCTCACTCGGATGCTTATAGAGCGCTGCTCGATGAGGCTGCCGGTCTCAATGTGCGCGTCCGATCACTGCGCGCCGGAGACGAACTCAAGTTTGGTCCCGCGCAGGCGCGTGTGCTGGCGCCCTTTCCTGAGTACCAGCCCGGCGCGGAGCCTGGCAATAACGACTCGCTGGTGCTGCGGGTGGCGTATGGAGCGACTTCTGTGCTGCTGGAGGGCGATGCCGAAAAGCCTGTCGAGGATGCAATGCTGGCCGAGCCGGGGTTGGCCAGTACGCTGCTGAAGGTGGGCCATCACGGCAGCTTGACCTCGACGCGGCCTGAGTTTCTGGCGCGGGTTTCTCCTCAGTGGGCGGTGATTTCGTGTGGGCTGCGGAACCGCTATGGCCATCCCCGCCGGGAGGTGTTGGAGGAGCTTGAAGCGGCCAAGGTTCGCACTTTTAGCACGGATGTGAACGGCGCCGCCTGCTTCCGACTTGATGGCAAGACGGCCTCGCCGGATCTGGGTTGCGGATGGCGGACGTTGCGGTGATGCAGGCAAGGCTTTGCTCAAGTTAAAGCTGCTCGGAATCGGATGAAACGCATTTGATTTGAAACTGATCCGAAACCATCGTCGTTGAATTGGCCTATAATCCATCCGTGGAATTTTTCGGTTGCATGCGGTCCGATATCTGGAGCCTGCAACTTCGGAGGCAATTATGTTGAAGCCGTTGTTGGTTGTTTCAGCGGTTGTATTTTTTGGAGTTTTCGCCTTGTCCGCTTCAGGGCCCATGGCCCAGGATGCTGCTCAGCCCGCCTCGTCCGGTGTGAAGAACCCGGTGAAGCCTACGGAAAAATCGCAGGCGCGCGCCAAGGAACTGTATGGTCAGGACTGCGTGATCTGCCACGGAGAGACCGGGGATGGGAAGACCGATCTGGCCAAGGATATGGGGTTGAAGCTCGATGATTGGACCGATCCGAAGACGCTGGCCGCCAAATCGGATGGGGATCTGTTCACCGTGATCCGCAACGGCAAAGACAAGATGCCGCCGGAGGCTTCGGGCCGCGCCAAGGACGACGAGGTCTGGAATCTGGTGATCTACATTCGCAACCTGCCCAAGCAACAGCCGGCTGCCGCGCCCGCTCCAGCCAACTAGAACCGCATTCTCAACCCAAACTGGAACTGGCGTTCGCGGTAAAAGTTGGTGGCGTTGACGTTGAGCGGCTGGCCGAAGGTGGACGTTCCCGGCTTCTGGCCGGCGAGAAAGTTCAGTGTTGGAAGGCCGCCCGAGAGCGTGCCGGAGTTGATGGTGTAGCCGATGGTTTCGAGCTCCGTCACGTACTGGTGATTGAAGAGGTTGAAGCTCTCGGCCAACACTTCCAACTGGCGCATACTGCCGAGGTCGAAGCGCTTGGCTAGCCGCAGGTCGGCCTTCCAAGTTGCGGGATAACGGTAGGTGTTGCGGCCCATGTTGTAGAAGCGTCCATCGCTGCCGACGCCGTAGACGCGGTTGTCGCCGCCAGAGCCGTTCATTCCAGGCCCTAACCCGACAACGGTCTCGGTCCCGCCGGATGTACGCAGGAACGCTTTGGGCAGCGCGCCCGAGGTGCGCATGGTGTAGGGCAGGCCGCCGCGGAACTGGCCTACGCCCGACACCATCCAGCCATTGCCAAACTTCCCAGCCAAACCATGCAGCTTCCAGGGCGACTCGAAGATTGCTGTGACGCCGGCCGAGTGGCGCCTGTCCAGATCGCTGGTTCCGTACTCCAGGCTGAAATCGCCGGGGTCCAGTACGTCGTTGCCTGCAACCTGCGAACTCTCGTTAGGGTTCCAGTCCATGGCGTGTGCGTAGGTGTAATGAGCGTTCAGGCTCAGGCCGTGGCGGCCATGACGGGCTACCTTGAGCGTTCCCGCTTCATAAGTGGAGTTGGCCCGGCTCATGATCTGAGTGATTTGCTGATACTGCGGGTTGAAACGCCCGGCAACTCCTGTGGTCTGGTTCGGCGATGGCCATGAGGCATAAAAAGGAACCGTAATCTGCGCCGCCTTGATGGGGCCTGCGCCGGACGAGTCCTGCACGGCATAGGTGATGGTCTGTGCCGGTGTGGGTGGGGTGAGATTGGCATCGATGGAGATGGGCAGCCGGCGGCCCAGGCTCAGCATCGCGCTGGCGGTTACCTCGACGTGGCTGGGCAGCCGCTCTTCGAGCGACGCAATGGCCTGATGCACCTCGGGATTGCGGAAGCCCGGCGCAAACTCGACCGCTCCAGGCTTGATCACCTGGGCGGGATGGCCCTGCAAGACGTAGGGGAAGGGCGGCGCGTTGCTGGTGCCGGTGGGAGGATTGAAGCCATCGAGAGGCTGGATAAAGAAGTCAAGCTGGCCCTGTGGCGAACCGGTCTGGGTCAGCGCCGCCTCCACCGCCGCGTTCTCAGTGCGGCCAAAGTACATGCCGTAGCCCAGCCGCAGCAGGGGCCAGCGGCTCTCGCCGCTTCCCAGAGCCAGGCTCACGCGCGGAGCCCAGCTATTGCCCAGCGCGGGCAGTTTTTGCGTCAGCAGGGGGCTCTGGTTTGAGAGTTTTGCAAAGGGCGGCGGCAACTGCTCCCGCTCCCAGCGCAACCCGGCAGAGAGGAGCACGCGCTTGGCTGCCTGCCACTGCGCGGTGGCGTATCCGGCCCAGTCGCTGGTACTCAGACGCCAGCTTGCAGGGCCCATGCTCTGCGAGTAGTAGGAATAGCAAGGCAGGCTGCCCAGCCCACGCAGATGGTTTTGCGAGTCGCGCCAGACCCTGCCGGTCTGATCGCAGTTGTGCTGATTCATCGGGTCGAGTTCGCCCGAGAGACCGAATTTTTGAAAGACCAGCGCGTCCGAGATGAAGTTCTCTACATTGGCGTAGTGGTAGGTTCCGGTCTGATTGCGCAGCAGGCTCGTCCCGTCCGAGTCGTGATTGAATTCGAAGCCGGCCCTGACCAGCAGCTTGCCGCGAATCCAGTCGAACGACTCCCGCGCTTGCCAAGAGTGCTCGTCGGGATAGCTGCCGCTTCCGAAGCGCGACGGGTTGCCGATGGTGAAGCCGTCGGTGGAGTCGACGACCATCTGCGGCAACTGGCCCCAGGCGTTTCCTCTGAGAAAGCCCTGCTCGAAGTCAGATGGCGGTCCAGGCCTGGCCTGCTGTACATCGCGCCCCACGGAGGCCTGGGTCACGGCTAGCAGGTTGGACGTCAGGAAGGCCTCCCAGCGGCCCAGCATCCACTGCTCGTTGGCCTTGGTCGACCCGAAGCTGTGATTGCCATAGCTCTCTGCGGCGCGGGTGAGGCCTCCGCCGGGTGCATTCCACGTTGCCCAGGTTCCTTCAAGCATGAAGCGATGACGTTCGGCAGCCGTCCAGTCGATGCGCCAGAAGCCACTCCATTGCATGGAGGAGCGTGGCGAGGAACCGAGCAAGCCGTTGAGCGCCTCCAGCAGCTTCGAGTAGGCCGCCACTCCCTCAGCAACCGGATTGGCGGGGCTCAACCCCAGGCGAGCGGCGAGTACCTGCATCTGATCGTTCGAGGGCTGGGCAAAGAACTTGTCGGGATGCTTAACGGTCGAGACTGCCGGATCGTTGCGCTGGTGGCCGTCGAGCGCGGTAAACCAGAAGAGCTTGTTGCGGCGAATCCGGCTGCCAATGCCCATACCCCAGGTCGATTCGCGGTCTGGAGGCGTGAAGGGCATTGGCGTGAAGACGGGGATGGATGTGAAGGTGGCCGGCGCGGTCTCTTTGACGAGCTGAGTCGAGGGATTCCGAGCGCCCCAGAGGTTTTGGCGGTCGAAGAGGAAGCCCTGCCCATGCAGCTTATCGCCGCCTCTTTGGGTCTCGACGTTCATGCGCGCGCCGGTGGCTCCGCCCTCTTGACCCACGTTTCCCGCTGCTGTCTCTACAGTCTGGATCGCCGACTCGCTCAAGGAAAACCCGTGACCTCCGGCTCCCACCTGTGCGATTCCGGCGGGACCGTCGCCGCCCTGCCCCAACGATCCCCGGCCCTGCGAGCCTTGCCCGGAGGCATTCGTCATGCCAAAGGCCGACCTGCGGCCTGCTCCATCCATCGTGGTTCCGGCTCGCTTGGCGCCACGCAGCGAGATCTCCGCCTGGCCTCCGGCGGGCGTGGTGGATGTGGGTGCGTTGTCCAGAACAAAATCCTGCCAGTGCCGCCCGCTCACCGGCAGAGCCTGCAACTCCGCGGCGGTCATTGGGGCGGCCGGGCCGCTTTGCTCAGCGGCTGCCAAAAGCTGCCTGCCGCGAGCCTGCGTGAGCTGTAGAGCCGCCGCCTGCACGGCGCGGATCGCGGCTGCCATCGCAGCGGCCTGTCTCACCGGGGTATGACTCAATCCAGTTGGGCCGGTTCCGGCTGCCGGGACAGCCACTACAGCACCAAGCCGCGCGACGGTCTGCAGAGCAGGCTTAGGCTCGGGATTGGCCGGAGCGAGATTCGGTTCAGGCGCGGGCGTGGGCTTCAGAGTGGGAGCCTTGTCCGCAAGGGGCTGCTTCACGGCCGCCAGGACCGGACCAATGATCGGCGTCTTCTCCGCTGGTTTTGCAGCTATTGAGGCATTAGCTGGTGGCGGAGCAACTGGCACTGGATCGGGCCGGCGTATGCTGGGCTGTACTTCGGCCCTGGGAGGGTTCTCTCTGTGTACCGCCGCAAGGATGGGGGTGGCAGGAATCGGTTCAAACTCGATTGCCACCAGCACCCGCGCCTCATGGCCGCCGGCAACCACGATCTGCTCCACCCGGCCGCGCCCCAGTTGCGGACTGCTGGCCTCCAGGGCATACTCGCCCGGTTTCAAGCTATTGAAAAAATAAGCGCCATTTCTTGTTGTTGTGGTGCGTGCCTCCGCGCCCGTCGACTGGTTGCGCGCGATGATTATGACGCCTTCCAGCGGCCTGGAGTACAGGTCGGTCAGCCTGCCGGTGAGTGAGCCAGGCAGCTCGCTCTGGGACGATTGGGAATAACTCGTCCTCGCCGCGCCCAGCAAGAGCGCGGCCACGGTCAGAGCTTTTGTCCAATTCACCCGTTTACCTGCCATCGAGTTCCCTGCTCGCGGCAGACCCTGGGAAAAACAGCCTTCAACCTCGGCCCGCTCTTGCGGCGGGTTCGAATGATCTAAAAAATGAGGTTGCAAGCGATTGTAAGCCCACTCCGGTAAACTGGGAAGACGGTATTTTTAGATTTGGCCTCGTTTGTCGGCCTTGAACCTCGAAGAGCACTTCCCTTAACCCTGATCGCTGGTACCTCATGTTTATCGATGAAGCAAAAATTCGCGTCAAAGCCGGCGACGGCGGCAACGGCTGCATGGCCTTCCGGCGGGAGAAGTTCGTTCCCCGCGGTGGACCAAGCGGCGGCGACGGCGGCCGCGGCGGCGACGTCATCATGGTCAGCTCGCAGCGCCACAACACGCTGATCCACTTTCGCTATAACCCGGAACACAAGGCGCAGCGCGGCGAACACGGCCTGGGCTCGAACTGCACCGGGCTGGATGGAAACTCGATCATTCTCAAGGTCCCCGTCGGCACAAGCCTTTACGATCAGGAAACCGGCGAGCTGGTGCATGATTTTGAGGAGCCCGACGAGCAGGTGGTGATCGCCAAAGGCGGGCGCGGCGGACGAGGCAACCAGCACTTTGCCACCAGCACCCATCAGGCTCCGCGTGAGCACGAGATGGGCCGCGCGGGCGAGGAGCGGCTTTATCGCCTGGAATTGAAGCTGTTGGCCGATGTGGGGCTGGTTGGCTATCCGAATGCCGGAAAATCGACGCTGATCTCGCGCATTTCGGCAGCAAAGCCAAAGATTGCAGACTATCCTTTCACTACGCTTGAGCCAAATCTCGGCGTTGTCACCGTGGGCGAGGAGCCGGATCAGGAGTCTTTTGTTGTTGCCGACATGCCAGGCCTGATTGAAGGAGCGCATCTCGGCCAGGGCCTTGGGGTTCAGTTCCTGCGCCACATCGAGCGCACTCGGCTGCTGCTTCACTTAGTGGACGTGTCGGATGCCTCGGGACGGCCTGATCCGGTTGAGGACTTCAAGGTCATCAACAAGGAGCTGGCCAGCTTCACCAGCAGCCCGGTCAAGAGCGACTCCGACCCTTTCGCAGACGACGGCGACACGCCTTCCAAGCCAAACCATCCCCTGTCCGGCAAGACCATGATTGTCTGCGCCACCAAGATCGACAGCGCCAACCCGGAGAAGCTCAAGAAGCTCGCGGCGCATGTGAAGCGGAGGAAGCTGGAGTTCCACGCCATCTCCGCCGTCACAGGACAAGGGATTGACGAGCTGAAATGGTCGCTGGCCAAGCATCTGCGGCCTGGCGGAGATGAGAAGTAGAAGGCATTTTTGTACTGGGGCGATTCGTCGTGTTGAAGCGGGTTCGTGATGGTAATAGGGACGAAGAGCCGGTCTAGCCACGGCGCTTCGTTGGGCAGGAACTGATCTGAAAATGTTCCAACCTAAACCGAAATGCGATAAGACACTCCAAACTATTTATACTCAGACCGAATTGGCGGCGATGTTCGGTGTTGCGGACCGTTATCAACGGGTGGTCTGCAGTAGTGCGCTGAAACTGGGTCTCAGAGATCAGTAAGAACCGCGGCCGCAATGAGATTGAACCGCACGAATTCCGTCCTACATGAATCACGACCTGGCTCCGGAATTGTATCGATCCGCGCACTGTGATGGAATATGCGGGCCATGCTGATCTGGAAACGACCCTGCGTATGCCCGGCCCGCTGCCGCGACGGAGCGGATCGCCGCCGTGAGTGAGATCAAGTGGTACTAAGACGTTATTGCGCGCTTTTTCTCACGCGTTTGCGGGCCCCGGAAAGCCGCAAGTTGACATACCCTACTTATCGATCAAGCAAGACCGCATTCAAAAGTGACTTATGAACCTCGATGCTCCCGTTATATTCGATAAAACGAGCTTGCGAAATCGATTCCTGAAAAAGCTCATACGGGATCGGGTGGTGCCGATCATCTCCGAAAGAGTTTGCTGTGGGATCTTGGGAAGGACCTGTTCGGGTTCGTCCGGCTTGCACCGGCGGCGCACTGTTCAATCGCGCTCATCTTCCAGAGAATATTTCGAGTATTTTGGATTAGGTAAGCGAAAAATGGAGGCGGATGAATTGCGCCAGAAAACTCGCCTCTTAAGCAATCGGCAGTTGAATACCATCGCAACAAACCCCTCACGTTCAAGGTAAGACTCAGCGTGCAAAGAAAGAGCGGAACCGATGCCTTTTCGAAAAAAGACGCGCGATTTGGCCCGCAGCCTCGTTGCAAGCGAGGCCGAAGCAAGTGCAACCTCCCTGCAAACCGAAACTGCAGCTGAACGTGTCTACGAAAAGTTGCGCCGAAAGCTCGGCTCACCCGTCGGCGTTGACGGTTTTCGTGCGCTGGCTTCTCGCGCTTTAGCACTTGCTAAGGCGGAATCGCACGGACTCAGCGCGGTGCAGATAGCGGCCAATGGTGGCTTGCGCGGTCTTGGCGAAACTGGTTCCCAGACAGACGCGGATCAGGATGGCGATGCTGGGGTCATTCTGATTGCGCAGCTACTCGGGCTGTTTCTTGCCTTTCTTGGCGAGGCAACGACACTGCGCCTGATAGAAGATTTGCGCCTTCAAGTTGACGACACGGCAGAGTCGGTCACAACCTCAGCGGACACGACGGACTCTGAGGTCGAAAGATTGGTAATGACCGCGGCCTTCGGGGATCTGTTGGTGGAAATTGATCAGTTGAGACGTGTAAGCACGCGTATTGAAAACCTGGCGGATAATCATCCCGGGATGGAGCAGGGCCTTTACAGCGCCGCGGGCAACATTCGCAATATAGCTACGGTCCTGGATGTCTTCACACTCATAAGGAGCAAGGCGGGCGGCCCGCAAGAAGACGCAACGGACCCACAGACGAATGGTTACATGAATTGAGTTCGCTAGCGCTTGGAGCAATGCGGGATTGAATGTGATGACTCCACCAGAAACGCGAGATTTGGCGCGGTGTCTTCTTGCTTACGAAGTCGTTGCAAGCAAGACCTCCGAGCCAGTAGAGTCCGCGACCCTTCGCGTCTATGAGAAGCTGCGTCAGTGTCTTGGTGTATTTTCTGGAGTCGACGGTTTTAGATCGCTTGCATTCCGCGCCTTGACGCAGGCCAAGTCGGAAGCTCCAGGTCTTTGGGCTGTGCAGGTAGCAGAGGATGGATCTTTAGAGGGGCTGGGAGAGTTTCAACCTCAGCCGGTGGAGTCTGAGCCTCAGCTCGGCTGCGACAAGGATCAGGCTAGCGAGGACGGCGTGATCCTCATCGCGCGGTTACTCGGCCTGTTGTTTGTCTTCCTTGGGGAAGCTTTGACTTTGAGCCTGCTACGCAATGCTTGGCCAAGTGCAACCTTCGACAATCGCTGTTCAGAGAACGGGAGAGAATCGTGAGCACTCAAGACAAAGTGACGATCAATAAGCTACCGACCGGCGTTCCCGGCCTTGACGAAATTGTGGGCGGTGGTCTCCCTGAATTTTCATTCAATATCATCGCGGGGGCCCCCGGAAGCGGAAAGACGACGCTTGCACACCAGATCGTGTTTGCCAACGCAAGCCCAGAGCGTCCTGCGCTCTATTTCACCGTCCTCGGCGAATCCGCCATCAAGATGCTCAGATACCAGCAACAGTACACATTCTTCGATCCAGCCAAGCTGCCCGGCTCCATTCGCTTTATCAATCTGAGCCAGATTGTTTTGGAGAAGGACCTGGGCGCAGTCTTGGAAGAGATCACCAAAGAAGTCGAAAAGGCCAGCCCCGCCGTAGTGGTTGTAGACTCCTTCCGCACCATGGTGCGGAAGCCGCAAAGCGATATGGATCTGCAATCGTTCATTCAGAGGCTAGCCCTGTTTCTGGCCAGTTGGCAGGCGACAACTTTCCTGATCGGCGAATATGCAGAGGAAGAGTTACGCGATAACCCTATCTTTACTGTTGCCGATGGTTTGTTCTGGCTGCGCCAAACCACAGAGCGCAATTCAATCGTACGAAAGTTGCAGATTGTAAAACTGCGCGGACAGGATTCCGTGCCGGGGTTGCACACATTCCGCATCACCGATGCCGGAGTGCAAGCCTTCTCGCGCACCTTTGGGTTGACCGCGCGCAAGAGGAACCCGCCAAGTGATCGTCGTCTTTCCTTCGGCGTTCCAGAGTTGGACAAGATGCTGGATGGTGGCGTGCGCGAAGGCGATAGCGTTCTTGTAGCGGGATCTTCGGGGACCGGAAAATCTGTCCTGGCGACTCAGTTCATCGCTGAAGGCATACGCCAGGGAGAGTCGGGAATCATAGCGGTTTTTGAAGAACGCCCGGAAGCATATGCGGAGCGGGCCACCAATTTGGGTCTGGATCTGGAAACCCCGCAGAAAGACGGGAAACTCACAATCCTCTATCTCCGTCCTCTTGACCTCTCTGTGGATGAAACCATGCAGTCGATTCTCGACGCTGTACAGAAGATAGGCGCCAAGCGACTGGTGATCGATTCGCTGGCTGGTTTTGAGATGGCTCTCTCGCCCGGTTTCCGCGCAGACTTCCGCGAATCACTCTACCGGATGATCTTTGCTCTGACGGGAATCGGGGTGACAATTCTAAGTACGGTTGAGGTGGATGAGTCTTTTACCGAATTCCCATTCAGCACTTACTCGATCTCTTTCCTTTGCGATGACATCCTTCGGCTGCGGTACGTATCCATTGACGGACAACTGCGCAAAATTATGGTGGTGATCAAAATGCGGGGAGGGAATCATGCCAAGGATATTCGCGAGTATGAAATCACGAACAAGGGTGTGGTTATCCTTGGCAAACGCCTCACCGACTATCAGGGTCTAATCAGCGGAGTTCCAGTGCATTCGGACAGATCCGACCCGAGAAGAGAACCCCCGCTATAGCTGAGAACAAGAGATAAGCACTGGGTCTGAGAAAACACCCATGACACCTCGCACACCTACTTCCGGCGGATAGATCGAGACCGCATGCAGGATGCAGTGCAGAATATGGCCTCTCGCAATTGAGCAAAATGGAACAGACTGCCTCTTAGCTCAATGTGATATTGATCAAAGACCCAGCGTGTTCATATCAGGCAATAGGATAATCGTGGCCAAATTCACCTTGCTGTCTTTGAGGCAAGTTGGGACGGCGTAGCTCGTTGTGTAACCTGTCCTGAAACTTCCGTCAATATTGGCTATTTGCTACCAGAAGGGGTATGAATGATAACAGCACACATTAGCCGCATTGCGACAGCAACTCCCCAACACGATGTCCATCATGCCTTCATTGACTTTGCGGCCAATCTTCTTGCCGAGGGTACAGTACGAAAGTTGTTTCACCGCATGGCGCGGTTGTCGGAGATCGAACACCGCTACTCATTCGTGAATCCCAGCACTACAGCAGACGGCTCGTGGCGGGATGCGGAGAACATCTATGTGCCAGGCGACTTTCCCTCCACAGCGCGCCGTATGCAGTTGTTCGAACGCTTTGCTCCGCAATTGGCGCACAGTGCGCTGGACAATCTCTCTCTGACAGATGAGGAGCGACGCAGAATTACGCACGTAATCGTGACCTCTTGCACCGGACTCTACGCACCGGGTCTGGATTTCGAGGTAGTCAATCATCTCGGGCTCAATCCGTCAGTCGAACGTACCATGATCGGCTTCATGGGATGCTACGCAGCAATCAACGCGCTCAAGTCGGCACATCACATCGTTCGCTCTATGCCGGAAGCCGCAGTTCTGGTATTGAACCTTGAACTCTGCTCACTCCATTTTCAAGAAACTCATGAGCTCGAGCAGGTGCTGTCATTCATGGTCTTCGCCGATGGGTGTGCTGCATCGCTGGTAACGGCGCAAAAGAAAGGCCTTGCCATTGACAGCTTTCTGGCACTCACCATTCCGCAGACAAGCAGTTTGATTACGTGGCGGGTTGGCCACCACGGATTCGACATGCATCTCTCAGGAGAGGTTCCAGGAGAGATCGGCCGTGCGCTGAAAGAATCGGGCATGGAAATCACGCGAGGGCAATCCATATCCACTATCGACTTGTGGGCAGTGCATCCGGGAGGTCGTTCGATTCTTGACTCTGTCGAGAAAGGCCTCAGTTTGCGCACGGATGCGCTCGCTTGCTCACGCGATATTCTGGCGCGATACGGCAACATGTCCTCAGCAACCGTAATGTTTGTGTTGCAGCGGATCATGGAACAAGCCCAGGCAGGGCAGCAAGGCTGTGCCATGTCGTTCGGACCGGGGCTGACCGCGGAAACGATGCTCTTCCATGCAGCATAACGCACAGGATTTCCGCTATCGCGCGCAGCTTGATGAGCTCATGGACGCGCCATGCAGCCGCGAGGAGATGCGCGCCTGTCTTTGCGACCTTGCATGGACAAACCGTTGGACCCTGGCCTATCGGCCTCAGATGCATTGGCTTGATTCTCTAGCGGATGAACTATCGAGGCTAGCGTATCCGATCCGCATACTCGATGTTGCCTGCGGCTATGGAGATGGGTTGCGCAGGATTGAGCAATGGGCACGCAAGCGCGGCATTGCCGTGGAACTGACTGGCCTTGAGCTGAATGCAGACGCAACGGTGATAGCTGCCGAGGCAACTCCGGCATCAAGCAGAATTCGGTGGGTTACCGCCGATGTATTTGCATACGAGCCGCCGCATCCGGTTCACCTTGTAATCAGTTCACTCTTCACACATCATCTTTCTGAGGACAATATTGTTCGATTCTTGCAGTGGATGGAGCAGCATGCCGGGCTAGGATGGTTTATCAACGATCTATCTCGCGCTTCAATTCCTTACCATTTCTTCCAACTCTTCTCAAAGCTGGCGAGGCTTCATTCCTTTGTGCAGCATGACGGCCCCATCTCAATAGCGCGGTCTTTTGTGCCGGGAGACTGGCAGCGGATGTGCGCCGCCGCAGGCCTTAATGATCAGGACATCGATATCGAGAGTTTCAAACCTGCACGTCTGTGTGTATCCCGAAGAAAGCCATAATCATGGAGGATGCATCAGTGAGACCTGCAAGACCAACTGTTGACAATCTTGTCATCGGAGGCGGGCTTGCGGGCTCAATGGTGGCAATCCGACTGGCAGCCGCAGGACGACAAGTGACTCTTCTTGAAAAGGAGACTGCTGCACACCACAAGGTATGCGGTGAGTTCCTCAGTCCAGAAGCCGTTGAGTATCTCAATCAGGTAGGGATCAACCCACTGGATTTAGGTGCAGCCGCGATCCGCTTTGTACGCCTTTCCTCAAAGCAGAGAACGGTGGATACAGCTTTGCCCTTCACTGCGCTATCGCTTTCACGATTCACTCTGGATGAAGCGTTGCTCTCACGCGCTGAAGAAAATGGCTGCAAAGTGCAGCGTGGCTCGTTCGTGGAACAATTGAATATTCAGGACAACCTATGGCTTGCGCAACTCCGAGGCGGCGGATCAGTGTGCGCTCATACAGTGTTTCTCGCCAACGGCAAACACGATCTTCGCGGATGGGAGCGTGCACACACGGGGCAAGGCGACCTGGTCGCCTTCAAATTGCACTGGCAACTCGATCCGGCCCAGACCGATATGTTGAGAGAGTTCATTGAGCTATTTCTATTTTCCGGAGGATACGGTGGACTCTCTCTAGTTGAAAGAGATGTTGCCAATCTATGCTTGGTAGTTCGACAAGCTGAGTTGCGCAGGATTGGCGGGTGGCAAGAGCTACTCGCATCTGTACTCGATGATAACCGGCATTTGAAGCAGCGTTTACAAGGAGCAAAAGCCTTGTGGGATCGACCGTTAGCCATCTCTTCCATTCCCTATGGACATCTTGCCGGACAACCCTTCGGTCTCTGGTGTGTGGGTGATCAGGCTGCGGTAATCCCGTCGTTTACGGGAGATGGGATGTCGATCGCCTTGCACAGTGCTGCACTTGCCACGGAGATGTATCTGGATGGCGAAAGCGCTGAACAGTACAATCGTAGGATTCACGCTCAGCTTAGCCGAGGTATGAGTCTTGCAACCTGTCTTTCACGGACCATTGTCACCAAAGCAGGCTGCAGTCTGGCTCTCTTCGGACTTTCTCTCTTTCCAAATGCAATGCGATGGATCGCTGCATCGACCCGTATTCCGAAACAAGCTATTGTTGCGCCTCTGTTTTCTTCCAAGCGCAGAGGATAGGATCTTGGGCAAGAGAACCGTTCTAAAGTGACCAGTCATTTCTCGCTAAGAATCGAATTGCCCCATAAGGCGGCCAGAATATCTGCCGCAATCTATAGCGGCATTGAGCTCAGGAGAAATTTTGACAAACTCTGAGAGAATGCGGTGTACAGGATAGCTTCTACATTGGCGGTTGCGTCCCTTTTGAAGTGACAGCACACGGTATCCTGATCGGGCCTTTGCAGTTTAACTGATTAGAGGGTACCCTCGACCGCCAGCATTCAAGAGGTTTCGGAAAAGCCATACTAGTGCGATGCTGCGATAAGAGCGAATTGGCCTGATGGAACTTATCGACCAGATGAATGTGTACCAGATTGCACAGCACTTTTAGGCGCCTAATAGAAGAATCAAGATGTAAACGTCGTTCTGGCTTCAACGGCCCTCGCTAATGCCGGGGAAGTATCGTAGTCCAATCCGACTCATCAAAAGCCAGGGCAGACCTGGAGTGAAGGATATGTGAAATGTCCATTATCTTGCTGATCATTGTTCTGGTACTCGTCTTCGGTGGTGGCGGAGGATACTACGGTTACGGACGTTGGGGTGCAGGCGGCGGCGCTGGCATTGGCCTCGGAACAATTCTTCTGATCTTGCTGGTGTGTTACTTTCTAGGACTTTTCCGATAGCGGCTTGCGGCACGAATGCTACGGCTGTGAAGGCCGGAAACGGAGGAACAATGGTAGACGTGTGCGCCGTCAGCGAATCGTTGCGTCGTCTTGCAAAATGCATGAGTACGCTAGCACCGCAGCTGACAATGCCACATAGACAGGTTTGATATGATGCAATCGGTTTTCTGAATATACATCGATCTTCGAAAATATTGTCGTGTGTTAGGTTGTGGTCTGATTCTTCTGAATCGATGGTCTAATCATGCGTTTTGGAAGTCAAGAGATCCATCACACTGAGCGGTTTGCCTGGCTCCGCGCAGCGGTCCTGGGCGCGAATGACGGTATCTTGTCAACTTCGAGTCTGGTGCTTGGTGTTGCAACTACACAGGGAACTCATCACAATATCCCGGTGGCGGGAACCGCAGGCCTGGTGGCTAAAGCTATGTCGATGGCTGGCGGCGAGTATGTCTCCGTCCATTCGCAGTCAGACACAGAAAAGGCTGAACTAGCTCGTGAACGTACCGAACTCAAAGCAGACAGCAGGGGCGAACACAAGGAACTGGCGGGGATTTATGTAGGCCGCGGACTGGATCCTGCACTCGCGAAACAGGTCGCCCAACAACTAGTGGCTCATGATGAATTGGTGCTCGTGCCCGAGATGAACTTGGTATCTCAGGTTCCTCTCGTGCACGTCCTATGCAGGCCGCATTGGCTTCAGCGGCCAGTTTCGCCGTTGGTTTATTGATGTAGTCACTGCCATAGTGCCGGAGACAGGATTGATTGCAATAGTCTCGGGGTCCTCACTAGTTCTCCTCGCGCTCTTGGATGGACTGTCCGCGCGCGTGGGTGGGGCAGGAGTGAGGATCGGCACAATGCGCGTGACGTTCTGGGGCGGATTGGCTATGGGATGACCGCCGGCATTGGTTGGTTGTTTGGAGCAATTGTGTAGGCGCTAAGAGGGGCAGACGAAGGGCAAAACGAAAATCTCCTGTGGAGCGAAAGCGCTAAGAAGTTGAGGGATCACCATGGCCAAATCAGCAAGCCGACGATATTTTTCTGGCCTTTCAAAGAACACGTTTCTTCTTGCCCTCGCAAGCCTATTCGCTGATATCTCCTCGGAGATGCTCTACCCGGTCTTGCCGGTGTTTCTGACGCAAACATTGAAAGCAACTGGTAGCATCGTTGGTCTGGTGGACGGATTTGCTCAGGCCACGCAAAATATTGTGCAGGGTTTTTCCGGCGCACTGTCGGACAAGTTGCAAAAGCGAAAGTCCATCGCACTGGCCGGATACCTTCTTTCAACCGTTTCCAAGCCACTGATGGGAGTTTCCACGGTCTGGCAAGGCTTGTTCGGCGCACGGCTACTGGACCGGCTTGGCGCCGGCACACGTTCCGCCCCCCGCGATGCGCTCATTGCGTCTTCGGTGGATGAAAAGGACAGAGGAAGAGCGTTCGGAGTTGAAGGCGTTGGCGACAACGCGGGTGCGTTTCTAGGCCCGCTGCTCGCCGTCTTGCTCCTCTATGTGCTGCACCTTGCTCTGCGATCTGTTTTCTATTTGGCGCTTATTCCCGGACTACTGGCCTTTTTTATGGTTCTTCTGGTGAAAGAGAAACCGGCAAAGGTAGCCTCTAAATCGAAGATCGATGTAAACCTCCGGCAGTTCCCGAAGAGTTACTGGAAATATCTGCTTGTGATTGCCTTATTCGGGCTAGGCAACTCCAGCAACGCATTCCTTATCCTGCGGACGCAGGATATCGGTGCCTCCCTGGAAACGACTATTCTGATCTACGCAGCATTCAATCTGGTGGCAGCCCTGATCTCGTATCCAGCGGGATCCCTTTCCGACACGCTGGGAAGAAGAAATGTTCTGCTCGTTTCGTTCGTCATCTTCTTCGTCGCTTATCTCGGTTTTGCCTTGACTAGAAATGTTCTAGCTGTCGCAGTCCTTTTTGGCTTCTACGGGCTGTACGAAGGAATATTCCGTTCTGTTGGAAAAGCGTTTGCATCCGACTTCGTGCCGGAACATCTTCGCGCAAGCAGTGTCGGTTGGTACAGTACGTCGGTCGGAATGCTGCAACTCGTCGCCAGCATGGTCGCCGGACTGCTGTGGGATCGAATCAGCCACGCGGCGGTGTTCTATTACGGCGCCGCTTTCGCTGCCGTCGGTAGCATCGGATTGCTCTTGTTAATACCGTCGAGAGAAGAAGGACGCAACGCGGCAGTTGCCAATTGAATTGAGGCAAGAGTCGCTGGATGATTCTTTGAACATCGAGCCTGCTTGTCGAATGGGATGAGCCGGGCGCTACAGCCTCGCCTCTGAGAGGTGCGATTTTGACCAACTCAGTGGATACTGGGTATTTAGGATGGGTTCTACATTGGCGGTCGCGTCCTTTACGGAGTGACTGCACACGGTATCCCGATCGGGCCTTTGCAGTTTGACCGATTGGAAGGTATCCTCTACCGCCAGATCTACCTACGTAATTCAATGGGTTTCGGCAAAGCCGAACCAGCGCAATACTCCGACGTCATTTTGCGAATAGCTTCTTGATTGAATGCAACTCGATTCGGTTCTTTTCGGTAGTCATGGGCTTGACCATTGTGAGTTCTCCCAGTGGAGGGTGGACAATCTGGAAGACAGGCAGGGGTGCGTTTTGCATAAGATGTCCGGGTCGGGATCAACGCGAAGAACGCTGAAGCTATGCTGAAGGAGTGGTCGGCACCTTACGGTCAGACTGAAGTTCTCCGTTCAGTTTCTTGTCGATAAGAACATCAGATCTGCCAAGGAAGACCTCCGAAGGCAAATACCTCCGCTGCTCGTCGCAAAGTGGGCACGTGACGATAAGGGATTGGAAGGGAAATTCCTTCGTCCCTACAGGCATGCTCCTACGACAACGTTTGCACTCTACGACAAATCGCTTGTTTTTCGGCATTCCGAAGTTGATCACATTCACTCCCAAGTATACTAAGTTAAAAAGTGCGCACGTGAGCAGTATTGACCGTACCAATAAATGCGCTCTTTGAACTGGCGACTGGCGCGCATTTCTAATCTGGCGGAAGACCTTCGACCATTCCCTCAACGATCTTCACGGTAACGCATATTTGCGATCACCTTCGAGGAACTGCTCAGCGACCACGCGGTGCCAACCGGGGCCTGACTCGGTCTATTCCATCTTCACGCTTACCCCGCATCGTTGGGCGGGGTTGTTCATGAGGTGGGTTGCGATCTTGAGGTGAAGATGTAACCTTTTTGGGTGAGTTCGCAATGATCGTCGGCATTGGATAACTGTTTGGATTAATAGAATAGGCGTTCAAGTGGAGACCTTTCAAAGAAGGCTCTACGCACACCTCCTTTTTGGGAAAATCACTCGCTCAAAACGAAAGGCCTAGATGCGCGCAGTCGTTTTACTCTGAGTTAATGATCAAGAAGTGTTGAACTAATTCCGCACGATCGGCCTATTGGGCACATGGTGTAAATCTTGCTCGCAACTCGCGCCTATTACGCCAGTTTTGCCGGCTCCATTTGCCAATCCGCAGGATCAGAAAGTGCGGTTAATGTGAACCTTATAGCTCAGCCCCTCAACTTCCAACCGCGTATCGTGTCGTTAGTGACCGCTCTAATAGGTAATGCTGAACCAGCGCGGTGAGCTTAGGGAGAATGCGAATGACAGATTCTACCAACCATGCGCAGGCTGCCGGCGAGAATGCCGGAGCCGGGCCTTCCGAGAGTGTGGCAGATATATTAGAACGTCAACAAGATGTCGTAATCAAGGAATGGCTCGACCGTGTCGAGAAAGAACCGGATCTGAAGAGTATCCCTCTGAACTTCCAGGAACGCACCGGCCATCTGCCTCAGCTTTTGCATGATGTGATCAGGCGGTTGCGACTGGATGACGGGACGAAGGCTCCGATTTCTGAAGCCGCGGCTCACCACGGAGATTTGCGGAGCAAACAAGGCTACACGGTAGCCATGGCGGTAGAGGAATCCCGTCTGCTACAAGTCAGCATCTTCACCACGCTGCACAAGAGCCAGAAGCATCTGCAATTCAGCGCAGTACTTCCTGCAGTTGTCACGATTGCGGACGAGGTGGACGCGCAATTAAAGCAGCAAATGTTGCGCTTCATGTCTGCGGATGAGGCCAAGGCCGTAAAAGCAGCAAAGGAAGCCGTGGCAGCGTAGGCTGCCCGCGTGGATTGAGCCAGATGACAACATCAGAGCGCCAGTCGCCCGACCAAACGAATACGAGAAGTGTCCCCGTGCGCGTCCAGTTCATTGCAGCAGACGCGCGCAAGGCGGAGAGAGTATTGGGCGAATTGGATTCCGTGACGGAACAGATTTTTCAAGTGCCGAGGGTTACTGAGTTGTACGGTAAGAGCGATACAGAAGCTACGGCTGGGCAGACGGTTCAGCGCGGCGGGGACGATTCCCTTATGAATGAGCAAGCCAATGGCTACCGGTTAAGACGGACAGTGCGCACGATGATTGACCATCGCGTAGAAGAAGAAGTAGCGTTGGAAAACGAAATGGTTGACGCTACACTCAATTCAATTGGGGCGGGAGTACTGCGCACGGATCTGCGCGGCAAGGTAACCTACCTGAATCGATTCGCGGAAAAGATGACAGGATGGCTCAGGGGAGAGGCTCTGGGGCGTCCGGTAGAGGACGTTCTCCGGCTTGTCGATAACGCCAGCGGCGCAGCCATTGACGATGCCGTGGCAACTGTCTTGCAGGGAGATAGAACTGGGTCACCTATGATATGCGCCGTCGACTGCACACTGCTTCGGCGAGACGGGGTTGAAATAGGAGTCGAAAACAGGGTAACGATCATCGATGATCAGGCGGGAAATGCGCTTGGGATCGTGATGGCGTTCCGCGATGTGAGCAAGGCCCGGGCTGCTTCGCTCGAAATATCGCGAGTGGCACAACACGATGCGCTGACTCGTCTGCCAAACCGAACGCTCTTCAATGACCGTTTGACACAGGCTATTTCATTTGCCAAGCGGGAGGGCAATCAACTTGCGGTGCTGTTTGTAGATCTCGATCAATTCAAGAGAATCAACGATTCACTGGGCCATGCGATGGGAGACAAGTTGCTACGTTCGGTGGCTGGACGCTTGACGGCATGCGTCCGGCAATCTGACACGGTATGCCGGCTGGGCGGCGACGAGTTCGTTGTACTCCTCTCAGAAGTGACCTCTGCGGAAGCCGCATCCGTTAGTGCGCGCAAGATCCTGCGCGCCATCGCAGCGCCGCATATTATCGATGATAAGAGTCTCGATATTACGGCGAGTATTGGGGGAAGCATTTACCCCAACGACGGGCAGGACGCGGAGAACCTGTTGGGTCAGGCGGATGCCGGCATGTACGAGGCAAAAAAACACGGCCGGAATAGGTGCCAGTTTTACCGCAGCGATATGCGCGTGAGACTTGCAAAGCGACTCTTGCTGGAAGGAGATTTGCGCTACGCGCTGGGGCGGAACGAATTTTTACTTCTCTATCAGCCCAAGATTGATCTTCAGACAGGACAGATTACGGGAATGGAGGCGCTGATCCGCTGGATGCACCCAAAGCGGGGAATGCTCCATCCGATGGAGTTCGTGCATATCGCCGAAGAGTGTGGTTTGATTGTATCCATCGGACAATGGGTGTTATTGGAAGCATGCAGACAATCCCGGGCGTGGAGCGACATGGGGTTGGGGATTATTCCGATCGCGGTGAATGTGTCGGCAGCAGAATTCCTGGCAAAAGACTATTTATCTGGGGTGCGAGCCGTGTTGATTGCTACCGGAGTTGAGCCTGTCAATCTGGAACTGGAACTGACCGAGAGCGTCTTGATGGAGGACGCGGAGACCGCTGTGATTACGCTTCATGCACTGAAGGAAATGGGCGTGCGACTGGCCATCGACGACTTTGGCACGGGCTATTCCAGTTTTACATACCTGAAGCGCTTTCCTATGGACACGATCAAGGTCGATCAGTCGTTCGTGCAGGAGATCTCAACAGACCCTGAAGACATCACCATAGTCAGCGCCATGATCGACATCGGCAAGAGCCTGAACCGGAGGGTCGTTGCGGAAGGGGTGGAAACCCGTTCTCAGCTCGACTTCCTCCAGCGCCATGCTTGCGGCGAGGGGCAGGGCTATTATTTCAGCCGTCCGCTTGTGGCCGAGCAGGCCGGTAATCTGTTTAAGACCGGTTTAGAACAAGCGGTGGTCAATTAGATGCGGAGTACGCAAAAGACGCTGTAGGCGCCCCGTCAACAGGCTCGATAATTCTGCAGAGGTTTTCGGCGAGTTCGAGCAGCTTTGAGAGGTGCTTGAAATGGAGATCCCGGTCGGGGGGGCGACCCTATCGCACTGAGGCGAACTCTACGCCAACCAAGCTAGCTGCTTCGATCCATGTCCCGAGGCAATGCCGTCTTGCCAACTGGGTGCTAGATTGCGACGTAACTTCTCAAAGTAGAGCAAAAGAGGACAGACGAAGGCTTTGTATTTATTCGAGAATTGGAGAGCGTAAACTCGTTTTTTCTAGGTTTCAGTATCCTAGAGAGGCTGTCCTCGAAGTCTCGGCCGCCGGAATGCCATTCGGAACTGTGCTGCCGGGCTCTTTCTCGCCGAGATTCTTTGCTCCAACCATCTGAGACACTCCGCAGGCCTTTGAATAGCAAAGTACAGTCCGCAACGCAACCGAGCCGCGAAGGAGGTTTCATGTTCACAGCCGAAGAGAAGAGCCCCACATTCGACACCGCTGCTTTTCTTGCAAATTCGGGCCTGGGTAGAAGAATCGTGGAGTTGAAGCCGAAGGAGTCCTTTTTTGTCCAGGGAGATCCGGCAAACAGTATTTTCTACCTTCAGAAGGGTCGCGCCAAGCTCACTGTTGTTTCTTCGAATGGCAAGGAAGCGACGATCATGATTCTCCCCGCCGGCGAATTTGTAGGAGAAGGGGCCCTCGCAGCGGTGCCAGGGCTGCGCTTGTCCACGGCCACTGCGATCAATACTTGCTCGGCGCTCAGAATTGGCAGAGATGAGATGATCCGCGTGATGCATGATGAGCCAGCATTCACGGAATTCTTTCTGAAGTTCTTGCTGGCCCGCAGCATGCGCACCCAAGCCGACCTTGTCGATCAGCTTTTCAACTCGAGCGAGAAGCGTTTGGCAAGAATACTCCTGTTAATGGCCGAATTTGGCAAGCCTGGAGACCCAGAGAAGTGCATTCCTCCCGTTACGCAGGAAACCCTCGCCGAGATGATCGGCACAACAAGATCTCGCGTCAGCTTCTTCATGAATCGATTCCGTAAGCTCGGCTTCATCAGTTACAACGGCCGCATCCAGGTGCACAAGTCGTTGCTCAATGTGGTCTTGCTCGATCAGTTACCGGAGCACAACTCGGAGAAACCACGAATAACGCTCGTCAGGTGATTGTCTTTTTTTTGCCCATCCACTTTACGTGTACGACGATTGCGGATCATTGATGGCGACAACCGACGCTCCACTGGCTCCGTATTCTGCGGCCATTGCATTGCACAGGTCTGTTGTGAAGGTCGCAATTCCACATTGCCGGGGAAGGTGGTTTCCAACTATAGCTATCCGGGACGGAATCAACCGGCTCGGCACGCGTTGCATGTGGAGGGGTGATTTTGCCTTAGTGAAGGGACCACGATTTGCGCTGCGTAACGGCAGTCGATCTCGAATTCAATGAGGCGTCAGGTGCGGCCATTTTGGATTCCTCATCTTATGGTTGGTTTGGATTACAACCCAATTCAGAACTGAACTCTGATGCATGAAACCACGTGGGGGAGCCACCTGGAGCGCGTCCGATCGCGATCGGCCTGCAACGGGAACCGTATAAGACTCACTTCGCAATTGCCGCTGAATGTTTGTGCTTTACATGCCGTGGCCCGTCAAGCTCCTACTGCGGCAGACCACATTGGGCGTGCCGTTCCATGATTCAAGCCCTTAGAGGCTCTGGCCCTCGCTTTGCAATCTCTTCTGATTTCTCGGCGGCATCTGTGGAGCACTGCTGAGCCCTGGCGCTCAACTCTCCGGCGGCTTCATGATCTCTCCGCCGGTGCGCGGCAGCGGCGGCGGTGTGAGCGTTCGCCGCGTGGATGTGCAGGTTCGCTGCATAGTCCTGATTGCTCTGGGGCATTTTGCCCTCCATATTCCGGTAACTACTTTCGCCTTGACATCATGAGTCTCCCACCTGACTAGTGCAGGCGCTGGTCAATCGAATACAATGCAGGCGCTTCTTTGTATTACATCCACCTTGGCAGTCGGAAAAGGAATTCGAAGAACGTGTCGATCTCCGCTTGATTACGAAGATGATAGCGGCCATCGGACCTTATTTAGCAGGGTCACTCACTGAATGGCGTTAATTGGGGTGCAGCAAACCCAAGAGTGCGGTCGAGTCGAAAGACCATGGATTAGGATTCATTGATTGAATGGCAGATTTCTATATTGCCATTTATAGCGTTGACCCGGTGAAGCGGCTGGATCGAGAATGATCAAGAGTGCCTGTAGCGCAATCTTCGGTGCTGTGGAGCATTATGTTCGGCAAATCGATTCGAGTTCTGTAACTCAACGTTTGGTAGGCACCGTTTGAGGTGGAAATGCACTCAAAAGACAGGCGTGATTTTCTCAAACTTTGTACTCGATCAATACCAGCTTTGGTTTTTGCGAATTGCATTGAAGCAGGCGGAATCGAGAGTCGCGCAAGTGCTCAACCGGCATATCGCAAGCCAAGCTCGCTGGAGCGATATATCGATCCACTGCCTCTTCCGAAGTTATTGATGCCACATCGCACGGACGAGGACGGTGTTCAATATCGCATCCGCATGTTGGAATTCACACAACAGTTGCACTCGCAGCTTCCGCCCACAAAGCTGTGGGGATATGAAAGTCAGTATCCCGGTCCCACCATCGAGGCTCTACGGGGCAGGCCAATCGCAGTCCAGTGGGATAACTGTCTGCCTACACAACATATTTTCGACATTGACCCCCACCTACATGGCGCGACGCCTCCAGTTCCGGCGGTCAGGACCGTACCGCATCTTCACGGGGCACGCAGCGAATCAAAAAGCGACGGGCTGCCTGAGAATTGGTTTACGCCTGGACAATCGGCACGTTATCGCTATCAGAACAGCCAACCGGGCGCAACGCTTTGGTATCACGATCAGGCGTTAGGCATTACACGATTGAACGTATATGCAGGCCTGTCAGGATTCTTTCTGCTGCGCGACGAAGAGGAGAGCAGAATGGATCTTCCTTCAGGTGACTACGAATTTCCACTCTTGCTGCAGGATCGCGCGCTCGACGACAATGGGCAGCTCGCTTATTCTCCAACATTCGACGATGGCCAGAAGGCTCCTCCGCACATTTGGGGACCGGAGTTATTTGGCAATCTTCCCGTCCTGAACGGAGCAATCTATCCTTATCTGCAAGTCGAACCACGCCCCTATCGATTGCGCTTGCTAAATGGAGCGAACTCAAGGTTTTTCAACATTTTTTTCAATCTTGCAAAACGTCCCACGGAGATACCATCGCTTGTTTTATTTCACCAGATTGGAGCTGACGGTGGCCTGCTCCAAAACCCCGTTGCATTGAACAAGCTATTGCTGGCGCCAGCAGAGCGAGCTGACTTGATTGTTGATTTTTCAGGACTGGAAGGTAAGATCGTCACCTTGTCCAACGACGCGCCCGCGCCATTTCCAGGCTGGGGCCTGATCAGGCCGCACCACTTGGCATTGCCAGAACTGATGCAGTTTCGTGTTACCCTTCCGGTCTCCAGCAAGCGGGCATTTTTCAGCTTGCCGACACCTAGGACTCGCCCCAAGATGGATGAGACCACATCGATCACCACAAGGGATTTCATCCTTTCCGAAGGTTTAGATGTTCATGGGCGGTCCCTCGGAGAACTAATCAATGGCAAGGGGTACGATGCCCCAGTCACAGAAGTTGTGAAATTGGGTTCCACTGAGGAATGGCGATTTGTCAACACCACCGAATACGCGCATCCCGTGCATTTGCATATGGCACAATTCCAGATTCGGCAACGCTGCGGATTCGACCCAGTGGCTCTTCGTCATGGCACGCTGGTATTCGTAGGGGCACCACGCCTCCCAGCCGCGAACGAAGCTGGATGGAAGGATACTGCGCTAGTCAGCCCGCGCGAGGTGCTGACAATCCTCGTTCGATTTGAAGGCTACACGGGTCGCTATGTTTTCCAGAGCACCCTGCTGGAACATGCCGATAAGGAGCTGATGCGTCCTTATGAGGTCGTTTCCGCCGAGTTGAAATCTCAAAGGCAAGAACCTTAGTTAGCCGAATATGAAGATTCACAGGCCGTGGACTTATGGCCACGGTTTTCCAGGAGTGCATGGATCGTACCCTAGAGACTCTACTGTCACCGGAGTCGGCGGAGTTGGCGCAGTGGCCCATGGGACGTTGGTGAAGTCAAAGAACTCCAGTAAGTTGGGCTGTGCGGCATCGTGGGGAGTGAGGTGCGCGGAGCTGCCGATGAACCGGTTCTCGACAAACTTGATGACCGCTGTGTGGTCCATCGGCGTGTGCGAAACATAATGCTTCCTTGTGAATGGAGAGATGACTATATTCGGTAGGCGGAACCCGAGCTGTGCGGCAAAACCCTGAACGGCTGCTGCATCCGCCGAGTTGGCTCCAGGATCGGACGACGCCAAGTCACAATGCAACGTCGGGGTTCCAGGAGTGGCGGGCACACAGGGCTTGTAATCATCGGCATTCACCGCGATCTGCGATACATCCGGAATCGTTCCCAAAGAGGCATCGGTAAAATCATTTGAATGGCCGGGCACCGGCGGCACATGGTCGTATGGCCCCCCGCCCTCATCGTATGTGAGGAAGAAGACGGAATCCCCCCACGACGGACTCGTCATCAAAGAATTCACAATGTTTGCCACTTGCGACTGACCAAACAGAATCGATTGACCGGACCCTGGATGCTCGTCGTTATTGCCATAACCAGATTCGATGAAAGCGAAGCTGGGAAGCGTATTGTTGGTTAGATCGCTGAAGAAGGTCGATAACGGGGCAATATGGTTCGGATCGATGCAGAAGGAGTTTGACGGGTCCCCAACTACGCTGGAGCGTTGTGTCGGTGGCGTACAGGCAGCAGTGGATAGATCCTCGTACATATACTTGTACGAATAGGTCAGATTAGAGAAGTAGGTAGCGGGATACGACGCGTTCGACCATCCAGGACATTCACCTGCGCTGAGGCAGAAACCTTCGGTAACCGTGTAGTAGATCTTCCAGGTGACAGGAGGGTTTGCGTCGTCGAGTTCCTTGAAGATATTTGATATATCGAGCTGAGAAAGATGGTCATCTCCGCCCGGATCCTTGACCAGACCTTGGGTCGTGCCCCCGGTGAAAGTGGCGATACGATTGCCGATGCTCTTGGTGGCCATCGGCGAAAACCAGCGATCAGAGACTGCGAACTGCGATGCCATGTAGTAGTAGTAATTGAGAAAGCCCTCGTCGTAATACCCCATAGAGGTGCGTCCAGTCAGGTCGGTGAAGGTTCCGGCACAGCTGCCACCTCCAGAGTAGCAGCTTTTTGCGTAGCCTTCGGCGTTGTGGACAAAGCCATCCATCAAGATCGGACGAGTCGTGAGGAAGTTGTAGCGATTGACGTCACCGTAG
>Ga0302322_100000224_pt1 | contig 41193 bp, 40 predicted proteins | sample Fen_T0_2_FD_203757 | JGI IMG/M metagenome (GOLD analysis project Ga0302322, IMG submission 203757) | Peat permafrost microbial communities from Stordalen Mire near Abisko, Sweden - Fen_T0_2 | ecosystem: Environmental > Terrestrial > Soil > Wetlands > Permafrost | place: Sweden: Abisko...
ATCGTTTGTGCGATCGCCATCTCGTCACGAGGTTCGTGCATTCGAGTGGAGTACCTGGTCAGGCAGGCGCGCATCACCGATGTAGATCGGTTCTATGCGCTTTGTGTGGAAATGGGGGCCGCGCCCGGCGCTGGCACCCCGTTGGACGCGATCGGCCTGCTGCGCCAGCTCGTCTACATTCCCAACGCGAGCGTCGTGGTCGCCGAGGCGGGTCGTCAGATAGCCGGCGGTGCGGTACTCGGCCTGAGACCATCGGTCCGGGCCGGAGGCTTCGTAGGCACGGTTGACGTGCTGGTCGTCGCCCCAGGTCACGCCGTCGAGAGAGTTGCCGATGTGCTGATCGAGGAGATCATGATCTCGGCCCGAAGAAAAGGCTGCACCGCAGTGGAAGTGATGCTGCCGGAAAACGCCGCACTTCGCGCGTGTTGGATCCGGCATGGGTTCGCTTCCGACGCGGCCAACATCTATAGAGCTGCGGTCCCGGTCAGGGCGCCGGCAACCCGCTAGCAAAACCGTCGAGCCGAGCTGCCAGGGAGCGCCGGCGCCGCGGATCAAGGCCACGGCAAGGGCCGTCAGGTCATATCACCAAGGAGTCATTTGTGAGCAAGAACGTCGCCGTCTTCGTAGACGTGGCGAATATTTTCTATGCGGCGAAGGCGGCAGGCGCAGATATCGACTACGTCACGCTGCTCAAAGCGGCCGTGGCCGGACGCGATTTCGTCCGAGCGTACGCATATACGGGGCTGGACCCCGAGAACGAGAACCAGCGGAACTTCCATAGCTTCCTTGCGCGTCACGGCTACAAAGTCGTGAGCAAAGACATCCGCAAATATGGGGACGGCAAGGTCAAGGCGAATCTGGATATCGAGCTCGTCGTCGACATGATGAAGACGGCTCGAAACCTGGACGTCGCCATCGTCGTGAGTGGGGACGGAGACTTTGCACCCGCGATCCGGGCGGTCCAGGAGATGGGCGTCCGCGTCGAGGTCATCAGCTTCCGGGGCAACACCAGCTCCGATCTGATCGAGGTCGCCGACGCCTTCTACGACATCACCCAGCTGGCCCGCGTGGATCGCGAGTCATCCCGCTCCGGACGGCGCGTTGCGGGCGACGAAGAGGACCTCTCGATGACCGAGGTCCCGAACAAGCAGACTGAGGGTCGCGGAGGCCGGCGTGGCCGCGGCGGTCGGCGGACCGGAACCCGCGACGGCGAAGAGGCCGTGGCTGCGGCGGGACCGGTTGCCGGACCTGCGGCCGTTGCGGCCGGCGGAGCCGCCGCACCGACGGGCGGGCGAGCGCCACGCGGCACGGGCCGCGGCGTCGCTCGCGTCACCCCGGGCAAGCTCGTGGCGCTGCCGGGAGAGAAGCTATCTCGGGCGCAGACCGCGGGAGCCGAATCAGAGCCTATCGAGGAGCTTGCCGAGGAACTCGTCGAGGAACTCGTCGAGGGCCAGGAAGCCGAAGGCGGCGACGGCGCTCAGTCGACGGAGGCCGGCCGGCGTCGCCGGCGCCGCGGCGGTCGCGGCCGCGGCCATGGCGGCCGAACCCAGGACGGTGTCGCGCCGCTTGACGACGCAGGAGAGGAAGGGGAGGAAGCCGAGCAAGTCGGCCCGGCGGCCGCTCCGGCGCCCCGCGTCAACCAGTTCGGATCTGTCTGGGACTCCCAGATCGGCATGGCCGGGCGGCCGGAACGCCTCACTCCGATCACTCCAGCGGACGAGGACGACTTTGCCGAACCGGAAATCCCCGAATACCTGCTGGCCGAGCGCCAGCGGGGCGCACGGGGCCAGGGCCAGAACCGCGGCGGTGGCGGGCGTGGCGTTCGAAGCGCCTATGCCTCTGCCGTCGAGCGGGAGCGCTACGGGCGATCCTCGACGCGATATCCGGAGCCGGCTCGGCAATCGCAATCCCAGCCGCAGTCACAGCCCCCGCGCCGCCGCGACGAGCGGCCTCAGCGCCAGCCGCAGCCGCAGCAGCATCGCAGCGGCGGTGGTGGAGCGATGCGCAGCAGCGGACGGGACTCGTCCGAGCCGTGGAGCGAGGTTCCGCCGGAGCTCGAGGAGATCCTGCGAGCCCAGCTCTCGACGAAGCTGAGCCGAAGGGCCGAAGCGCCGGCAGTGACGCCCGCCGTGGCTCCGACCGAGGCGACCGTCCACGAAAGTGGTGAGACGCCCAAGCCCGCCGCCCGGCGCGGCGGCCGTCGCAAGGTCGAAGCCGCTCCGACAGCCGGAGTCGACATTCCAGCAGAAACGGCCGCTCCGGCCGCCGAAGCGCCTGCCAAGCCGGCCAGTCGCACGAGGCGTAAGCCTGCCGCCGCCGCGGCCGCCGCGGCCGTCGTCGGAGCCGCTGAGAGCGGCACTGCCCCGGTCGAGGCTGCGCCCAAGCGCCGCGCTCCGGCACGCAAGAAGCCGGCCGCCGCCGAAGGCGGAACACCGGCGGAAACAGCCGGCGAGTAGCCCCCGGCGCCCGTCGACCGTCAAGTCGTGGTCTCGAAACCGCTGCCGATGGAGAACGCAACGACCCGCGGCCAGCCGGGAGCGCTGGCCGCGATCGCAACCATGGTGGCCGGCTCTGTGCCTCATGCCGTCCTGCTCGTCGGGCCGGCTTCGAGCGGCAAGACCACGCTCGCCATGGATCTGGCGGCGGCGCTCCTGTGCCTGGATCCGGACCCGGCCGCGCGTCCATGCCGGCGCTGCCGTGGCTGCCGGCTCGTCGCCTCGGGCAATCACCCGGACCTCCACCGGCTCGCCCCGGAAGGTCCCGGTGGCCAGGTCCGCATCGGTAAGGCGACAGACCCGGAGCCCGGGTCGATCCGCCACCTCATCGGCGAACTGGCGCTCCTATCTGTTGAGGGCGGCGCTCGAGTCGCCATCGTAGAGCAGGCCCACCGCATCAACGACGACGCTCAGAACGCGCTCCTCAAGATGCTCGAGGAACCGCCGGCCGGAGTCACCATCGTCCTATGCGCCGATGAGGAGGAGTGCCTGCTGCCCACGGTCCGGTCGCGCTGCGTGCGTGTGCGCCTGGGTCCGGTTTCCGGACGCGACATCGAGCGCTGGCTGGGCGAGCTCGGCGCCGCCGACGCCCCTTCGGCCGCCCGCTTCGCCCGACTCGCATCCGGACGCCCGGGTCTTGCGCTCGCCTACGCCCGCGCCCCCGACGCGGCCCGGTTGCGGGGCGAGATCGCCCGCGGCCTGATCGACCTGCTAACCGCTGGCAGGCACGAAAGACTGACCTCCGTACGCACGCTGATGAGTTCGGCGGCCGCGCTCGAGGCCGCCCTGGACGAGGGACGCAAGAGTGTGGCCGGCGCCGGCGATGCGGCCGGCGATGGAATTCTCGACGGCGTTGCGACCGCCACGACCGGCACGGGACGGCGTCGAAAGAAGACCGCCGCAGCGATTCAGCCCGGCGCCACGAATGCCGAGGGCGAATCGGACGCTGCCGCCGATTCGGCTGCGCCGAAGGTTTCCGCGTCTGATCGGCGAGCGGCGGCGTCATCGCTGTTGGCCATCTGGGCTTCCCTGGCCCGCGACCTGGCGGTTGCGGCACTTGGCGGTCGGCGCCGGCTCCAGGACCCCGAGTTGCTCGAAGAGCTCGCCGCCGTCGCTCCGACGATCCCCGCCGGCGCCCTGCCCGCCTTCCTCGCCAAACTGGCGGCCGTCGAGGTCCAGATCGACGAGAACGTCAACCCGGAGCTCGCCCTCGATGTGCTGGTGCTGGCCTGGCCGCGACCGGGCCGCGCGGCATGACTTGCCAGCCGCGGCCGGCGCCGCGCCGCGCAGCACGCCGTTGACCGGGCGTCCGGGCGACCTGGCCCGCCTCGAGGCGAACGTGCACGGCCGTGTCCACGGCGTCGGCTTCCGCTACTTCGTTGTTGTTCGGGCCATGCGGACCGGCCTGACCGGGTTCGTTTCGAACGAGCAGGACGGCAGCCTCCACGTCGTCGTCGAGGGTCCTCGCGCCAATCTCGAGGATCTCCTCGAGGCACTCCACGAAGGCCCAGCCTCGGCCCTGGTCGAGCGCGTGGACGCGGACTGGCTTCCGTATACCGGCCACTGGGGCACCTTCAGCATCGAATCCCGCGGCCACCGCGGCGACTGATCGTGGCTTACGGCAAGGCCCGGAATGAGCCGCCGTCGATCGGGACGAAGGTGCCGGTCTGGTAGCGGGCCCGGTCCGAGCAGAGCCACGCGACGTAGGCCGCCAGCTCGTCGGGGTCGCCGTAACGGCCGGCCGGAATACCGAGAGAGTACTCGGCCCGGACGGCCTCCTGAGTCGTGCCCGATCGTTCGGCTCGTGCAAGGTCGAGCGAGGCGATCCGCTTCGTGTCGAGCCGTCCCGGCAGGACGCCGTTGACCGTCACGCCGTCGGGCATGACCTCGACCGAAATCGTCTTGAGCCACGCCGCGAGGGCGCTGCGGCAGGCGTTCGAGTACGCGAGTTCCGGGATTGGCTGGCGTATCCCGGACGAAAGAATCGATACCACGCGTCCGAAGCCGCGGGCCCGCATCGACGGCAGAAGCAGGGTCGTCAGTTCGATCGGCGTGATTGCCAGGAGCTGAAACGAGCGCCGCCAGACCGCGGGATCCGTTTGGGTCGACTCGACAGGAGGCGGCCCTCCGGCGTTGAGGACCACGATTTCGACTTTGCCGAGAGCCTTTCTGGCCGCCACGGCAACCTTCGCCGCAGTCCCGGGGTCGGTGGCGTCGCCGGAAACCGTAGTCACGTCGACTTTGTGAGCGTCTCTGATCTCCTGGGCTGCAAGCTCGAGGGCATCGCCGCCGCGCGACCACAGGACCAGGCGGCAGCCTTCGGAAGCGAGTCGCTCGGCACAGGCCCGCCCGAGCCCGGCCGAGGCGCCGCCCACGAGGGCGGTTCGCCCGTTGAGACCCAGGTCCATATCCCTCTCCTTTGCTCGACTCGGGTCAATCCTCCCACGGAGTGGCCGCCGCCGCTAGGCTACTCGCGTGAACGACCGAGCAGAACTCGTCGAAGATGCCGCGGCGGCTTATCGCGCGCTTGCCGATCTGGCCGAGACGATCGAAGACGAGTGGCAATACGTCACCGACTTGACCGACGCCTACCTGCCCGCGATCGAGGCCCTGGCAGGAATAGTCGCGCCGCTCCCCGCCGGCGCCGGCGATGCTGTCGACGAGGCAATCGCCGAGATCGGGCTGATCACCGACCCGCACCGCGCCATCGATTGGCTCTCGACGTACCCGCATGTCGTCGCCCTCGCGCTCGGCGGCGACGTGGACGGGGGATCCGACCGATGAGATTCCAGGACGCCGCCCGGGACGCGCGAGCCGTCGTCTACGCCGGGATCCAGGCCGACCCGCTCGTCGCCCGCCTGGCCGCGCTGCTCGCCGCTGCCACTCCCGCCGAGCGCTGGATGGCCCGCGCGGCGATGAACGGCGAGCGAACCGATGCCGAGATCTGGCGGCGGATGTTCCCGGCACTCTTTGGCGAGGGGCCGAGTGCAGAGCTTCGCGACCACGCCGAGCGCCTCCTCGCAGCCTCGCTCGATGTGGCCAATCGCGGCGAGCAGGCTCGCAGTTCGTACCGCGGCGCCGTCGTCGAGGAGCTGACCGCGCAGCTGCTCGCCCGTCGCAGCGGAGTTGTCAAACGAGAGCGGCGCGTTCTGTTCGACGGGGTCCCGGCCGAGATCCACCCGTACGACGTCACGGTCGAATCAACGACCCGCCCGGAGGTCTACGACTGCAAGTGGGGCGCGCGGGGTATCAACGCCGACGTCTTGAACCAGCTCGACGACGCGCGCGCGCACGCCGCCGACGAGGAGATCGAGATCACGGTCGCTCTCGTCGTCTTCGACGCCCGCCGCTCGGCCGAGATCAGGCTCGACCGCTCCAGCGCGCCCCGAGATGGGACGCGGCTGGTCGCGCTCGAGAACATCGACGAGCTCGGCGTGACCCGCCCGTGACCCCGGACGCGCCGGCGATCTTGCGGGACGAGCTGCCGTATCGGATCGTTCGCCCGTATCGGGTCCGCTTCGAGGAATCGACCGTCAGCGAGACGATGCGGACGGCGGTCTATCTGGCCTGGGTCGCGGACGTCGCCTGGCAGCACTCGACCGAGCTCGGTTTCGGGCGCGACTGGTATGGCGCGCGCGGCCTCTTCTGGTTGGTTCGGTCGATCCGGCTCGACGTCTTGGCCCCCGTCCACACCTACGCCGAGGTGCTGGTGAGCACGCGCGTGGTGGGCTACCGGCGCATCGGCGCCCGACGCGAGTGCGAGGTCTTCGCGCCCTCGGGCGAGTTGCTGGCGCATCTCGAGATCGACTGGGTGATGGTCAACGAGCGGGGCGTGCCGACGCGCGTGCCCGACGACTTCCACAAGTTCGTGGTGGACGGCGCGGTCACCTTCGAGATGCGCAAGGTGGCGTTGCCGGAGTCGCCGCCCCACGCCGTCGAGCGGCGCTTCCGGGTCCACAGGCGCGACCTGGATCCGCTGGACCACGTCAACAACAGCGTCTACCTCGACTACTTCGAGGAGGCGCTCGAGGCAGCGGGGCAGGGCGAATTGTTGCTGGTCGTGCCGCGCCGGTACGTCCTGGACTTCGCCAGCTCGGCCGCGCGCGACGAACTGCTCGTAGGCCGGACGTGGCCGCTCGAAGGCGGTTGGGCCTATCGCCTCACCCGCGAGGACGGCAGCGAGATCTTCAGAGCACGGATCGAGCCACTGGGTTAGCGCCCCGGCGGAGACGCGCCGTGGTCGCTAAGCCTTGGGGGCGTCGTCCGGCTTGGAGCCGTCATCGGCCGTTTCGGCATTGTGGACGCGGGCCGCTTCGGCTGCCTTTCGGAGATCCGCCGCAAGGTCCTTGCTCCGTGATGCGAGGCGATCGCCGACGTGCTCGGTGACGGTGGCTGCCTTGTGGGCGACCGGACCTGCATTCTCGGCCGCGACTGCTGCCAGCTCGGCGGCCTTCGCGGCCACGTCGCGGAGCACCGGACCGGCCGTCTTGCCGGCCTGGTCGATCATCACCTGAAGCTGGGCGATCATCTTTTCCGCGGTCGCTCGGGCTTGCTCTCGACGCGGACCGCTGCCCTGACCGCCGACCCCGCCCGTCTCGTCACCTTGTTCGTTCGGACCCATTTCGTCACCTCGATCTTGGCGAGGAATTCCTTGCCCCTCGACGTCAGGCAGCCTTAATCCTACGCCGGGAACGAATTTGGGTCGAATGAGCTGCCGGTCGCGGTCGACCGTCGCGACAGCCGCGGGTCAGACCGAGGGTTCCTGGACGACGGCGGAGACAGTCGTGCTGGTGTGTCCGGCGCTGTCGGTCAGTACGAGACTGTAGCGGTAGCAGTACAGCCTGCCGAGCCCCGTGGACGACACCGGCGAGGCGGCGGTGGTGGCCCCGATAGCCACCCACTGAGCGCCCGCGCATGTCCCCGCGCCGGCCTGGGCGGAGCGCTCGGTCGAGAGCCTGCGGCTGATGATGTGCGTCCCGGACGTGACAGTCTCGGTCCAGCTGACCGTGACACTGCTGCTGGTCGTGGCGGTCACGACGTTCGGGAGCGGACCGGTGAAGGTCGCTCTGGGGCCGGCCGCATCGACGCGCATCGTTCCCGATTGCCACTGCGTAGTGACGTTGTTCGAATCCGTCAAGGCCACGACAGCGCGATAGCAGAAGCCCGGCCGCAGGCCGGTGACGGTTTGCGGCGATGCGGCCGTGGCTTGCCAGCCCGGCGATGCGATGGTCACCCAGCGGTCGACGGCGCAGCTGCCGTTGAGCGGCAGGGCCATCAGCAGCGACTCGTGCCGACTGGCGATCGTGGTCCCGGCGGTGGGCTGCTCCGCCCAGCTCAGTGTCGCCGCGGTCCCGGTCGTTACCTGTGCCTGGTTCGCCGGCGAGAAGAAGATGACCGAGGGCGTAGCAGCCGGCGTCCAGATCACCAGTCCGGGGTCGAAGTAGACATGAAGGATCTGATCGACGGTCATTCCATTATTGGCGCAGGCCAGGGAGCTGTGCTGGTACAGGTGGAATCCGTCGGCGTCGGCGCCGCAGGCCACGGACGCTCCGGAGCGGTAGCCCATCAACGCGAAGGAGCCGTTCTTGGTCGCCGACTTGGTCCACGTTGCGTCGATGGCGAGGAGATGCGCGGGCTTCTTGGTACGCGATTCCGGCTGGTAGATCTGATCGTTGGTGTTGTCCGCCACGTCGTAGCAGCCGCCGGTGCCTGACCCGCCGCGGTAATGCATCGTGTAATACCAGCCGTATTGCTTGACCGCCATCGCTCCCGTCTGGAGCGCTGCGTCCGTCCAGGTGGGGGGCCACTCGGCCGCCATCACGTATTGGACATACGTCTTGAAGTCGACGACCTGCACAGTGCCGCTTGCCGCTCCGCTGGTTCGAAGGACCCGGATCGTCGCAGGCGGCACGCGCGTGCTCGGCCAGGCGGTGCACACAGATGCAGCCCGGGCCACCGGCGGTTGCATTGCGGTGGGCAGCCCGATCAAGGCGGTGAGCGCCAGAGCCGCTGTCAGAAGTCGTCGCATTTGCCGCAGGCTAGGCCGCTGAATGGGGGGAGTCAAGTCGGCCCTACCTTTGGGAGACCCCGTCAGCGCTTCTGTTCCTCTTCCAGCTCTTTCGCCCGCTCGGCCAGATCGGTCTCTCCCGCGGGTCCCGTGGCATCGAGCAAGCCCGCCTCGTAGGCCTCGATGGCTTCGATGGAAGGCATGCCGACAGGCTTGGCGTAATCCCCGGTCGCGCTCATGACGGATCGGCCGGCGTTCTCGATCTGCGCTTCGAGTTCGATCTTGCGCATCTCCAGACGAACGGCCTCACTCGGCGGCAGGATCGCCTCTTCGTTCACTACCGGGACGTCGTTGCCGGCGCGGATCCAGGCCTTTGGATCGATGGCGTCGGGAATCCGGCCCTCGTCGAAGGCGAGCTTGGCTTTGGGGTCGACCACCGTAATGCCGGGGATCTCAGGCGCTATCGCGCCCTCGACGGTGGCGCCGCACTTCGGGCAGGCAGCCACTCCGGCCGGTATAGACGTGGAGCACCATGGGCAGGTACGGCTGGATTGGTCCATACGGAGCACCCTAGTCCACCGCGAACCTGATCGGCTATCCAACTTTCGGCCATGGTACGGCCATGACCCCCGACAGCCACGTCGCGGTTGACCGAACGATAGAAGAGTGACGGCGGTCTCGTGAGGCCGTCCCGCGCCGCGTCGGGCGCCCGGGCGCCGGTTTCACCGACCTCGGGTTGAGGCTTCGGCGGCGGCCTACACTGGCTGAGACCAGAGCCGCCTGACACGGGAGACGTGACGATGACGCCAACACCGCACACCTACGTGCTGAACCAGAAGCTTCTGTCGCTAGGCGGCGACCTGTGGATCGAGGACGAGGCCGGAAATCACGCGTACGAAGTAGCCGGCAAGGTTATGAGTCTGCGTCGCATCCACACGCTGATGGACCTGGCCGGCAACCCGCTCTACGTGATAGGCCAGTCGCTCGCGCACGTGCACAGGACGTTCGAGATCAAGCGCAGCGACGAGGTGATCGTCACCATCCAGCAAGCCCTGATCAACATTCTGGGCGACCACTTCACGATCACGATCGCCGATGGCACGGTGCTCGGCGTGACCGGCGACTTCATCAATCGCGAGTTCCACGTGACCCGGGCGGGGACGGAGGTGATCTTCGCCTCACGCAGGCTACTGGCGATCCGCGACACCTACGGCGTGCAGGTCGCCCCGGACTTCGAGGTTCCGCTCGCTCTGGCGATCGTCGTGGGACTCGAACAGATGGAGCTCGAGGAACGCCAGCGTTAGGCGATGGGTGGCGGATTTGACCGCCATCAAATCATTCGTATACTGGCGGGGTGGATCCTCAACTCTTGCTGGCACTCCGTGCCCTGGCGGATGCATCCCGTCTGCGGCTGGTCGGGCTGCTGTCCGCGCGGCCGATGGCGGTCGAAGAGCTGGCTGCCGCGAGCGGCCTTTCGGCCGGGACGATCGTCCATCACCTCAAGCGACTCGAGGCCGCCGGTCTCGTCGAGTCGACGCCGCGCCGTCCGTACGTGGAATACGCGCTGCGTGTGGATCGCCTGCAGGCGGTCTCGAAGCAGCTCGCCGGGCTGGAACTGGCGGTCGAGGCCGGCGATCGGCTGCCGGGCCCGGAAGGTGAGTCGCTGCCCGCCTACGACGCCAAGGTCCTGCGGGCCTTCCTGCGGGATGGCCGCCTTGTCTCGATACCGGCCCAGGAACGCAAGCGCCAGGCGATCCTTCGCTACCTCATGGCGCGCTGCTTCGGCGAGGATCGCTCGTATCCGGAACTCGAGGTCAACGAGCGCCTTGGCCGGTACCACGAGGACGTGGCGGCTCTGCGGCGCTACCTCGTGGGCGCCGGATTGATGACGCGGGCGGGCGGCGAGTATCGGCGGGTCGGATGAATGGGCCCGGCTCGGCGCCGCGAACCACGACGATCGTGGTCATGGGCGTCGCCGGCAGCGGGAAGTCGACCGTCATGCGGGCGCTCGCCAACGAACTCGGCTGGCCGACGGCCGAGGCGGACGACTTCCACTCGCCGGCCAACGTGGCCAGGATGCGCTCGGGCACGCCGCTGACGGACGAGGACCGCCGGCCCTGGCTCGAGGCGCTCGCGGCTTGGATCGGAGAGCGTGAGTCTTCGGGGCAGGACGCCCTGGTCACATGCTCGGCGCTGCGGCGGGCATACCGCGACCTGCTGCGGTCCGGCCACCCGTCGGTCTGGTTCGCGCATCTGGTCGTCGATCCGGCCGTGGCAGCCGACCGCCTGGAGAGCCGTCGCGGTCACTTCATGCCGGCCGCACTCCTCGCCAGCCAGCTCGACGCTCTCGAACCGCTCGAAGCCGATGAACCCGGCGCCTCGATCTCAGCAGACCGACCCCCGCCGGAGATCGTCGCCGGCATCCTCGCGCGGCTATCTTGATGCCACGCAATGACCACCAAGGAGACTTCGGCAGTGCAAGTTGGACTCGTTGGACTCGGGCGCATGGGCGCCAACATGTCACGTCGCTGGCTGCGCAGCGGCCACACCGTCATTGGCTACGCTCGCACTAAGGCGACCGTCGACGGACTCGTCGCCGATGGCGCCATTACGGACGGCTCCTCTTCGCTGTCGGACCTCGTGGCGCAACTGCAAGAGCCGCGGGTCGTCTGGCTGATGGTCCCGGCGGCCTCGGTCGACGCCACGCTCGAGGAGCTCAAGCCACTTCTGTCGGCCGGCGACATGGTGATCGACGGCGGCAATTCCTACTATCACGACGACATCCGCCGCTCGAAGGAACTCGAGCCTGCAGGCATCAGCTATCTCGACTGCGGGACCAGCGGCGGCGTGTGGGGCCTCGAGCGCGGCTACTGCCTGATGATCGGCGGCCCCGACGATGCGGTGGCGCGTCTCGATCCCCTGTTCAAGGCGCTTGCCCCCGGAGTTGCTTCGGCCCCGCGCACGCCGGGTCGGGAAGGCGAACCGACCAAAGCCGAACAGGGCTATCTGCACTGCGGTCCGGCCGGCGCCGGCCACTTCGTCAAGATGGTCCACAACGGCATCGAATACGGCCTGATGGCCGCGTACGCCGAGGGCCTCAACATCCTGCACCACGCCGGCGCAGGGCTCAATCAGCGCGAGATCGACGCCGAGACGACGCCGCTCCGCGAGCCCGAGCTGTACCAATACAACCTCGACCTCGCGGCCGTGACCGAGGTGTGGCGCCGTGGCAGCGTCGTCGCTTCCTGGTTGCTGGACCTGACCGCTCAGGCACTGGCCGAAAGCCCGGACCTGGCGAACTTCTCGGGCCGGGTCTCCGACTCGGGCGAGGGCCGCTGGACGAGCATCGCCGCAATCGACGTCAGCGCGCCGGCCCCGGTTCTAACAACCGCGCTGTACGAGCGGTTCAGATCTCGGGGCGAGGCGGACTTCGGCGACAAAGTGCAGTCGGCGATGCGCTGGGGCTTCGGTGGCCATCTGGAGAAGAAGAGCTAGAGGTCGTCGAAAACCTCGATCCAGGCGCCCTCGGGTTCGGGCCGCCTACTCCGCGCCTTCGATTACGGCGAGGATCTCCGGACCGTAGCGCTCCAGTTTGGCCGGGCCCATGCCCCGGACGCGGCGGAGGGCGGGCAGTGAGCGCGGCCGCACGTCGGCGATTTCGGCGAGCGTTGTGTCGTGGGCGACGACGTACGCCGGCACTGCGTCCGCGGCCGCGCGCTCGCGGCGCCAGCGGCGAAGCGCTTCGAGCAGGCTGTCGTCCGGGGTCGCGGCCGTAGCGATCGGCGCGCCGGGAAGCACGCGGACCCGCCCCTTTCCGCGACCGGCCGTCGACCGCGGCGACCGAGGCGATCGCGCCGGGTCGACTTCAGCCAGGAACCGCGACGGCCGGCGCGACGAAGACGAAAGCGCCAGGAAGCGACGCGCCCGGGTGATCCCGACGTACAACAGGCGGCGCTCCTCGGCGATCTCATCGGCCTCCTTGGCCTGGCGGATCGGCAGGGTGCCTTCGTCGAGCGCCGGCAGGTAGACGGCGTCCCATTCGAGGCCCTTCGCCCGGTGATAGGTCAGCAGGTTCACGCCCTCGGTCGTGGCCGCGCCTTCGGCAGCGTGGCGGCGATCCAGCTCGGCGAGGACGGCGTCGATCGTGAGCTCTGGGTCCGCGGCGGCAAGGTCCTCGACGATGCCGAGGAGCAGCTCCAGCGACGCGGCCCGCTCGCGGCCTTCCTGGCCCGCGTCGGAAGCGACGTCGTCGAGACCCATCTGCTTGACGAAGAGCTGCTCGACGGCGGCGACGAGGGCATCGCCTGTCTCCGCCGGACGGGCGCGCCGCAGGAGATGCAACGCCTCGCGGATCTCGCGGCGGTCGAAGAAGCGCTGGCCGCGAACGGTGAACCCGATCGCTGCACGCGTCAGCCCATCCTCGATGGCCGGCAGCTGGGCGTTGATTCGGACGAGTACCGCCGTCTCGGTCGGGGCTACGCCCGCCGCGGCAACTGCGCGGATCCAGGCCACGATCCCGGCGACCTCGGCGTCCGAGTCCGCATACCTCCCAACGGCGGGCCGAGGTCCGTCCGGTTTGGTCGCTCGCAGCGGGCCCCGTGCTCCTTCCCCGCCCGCCACGATCCGGTTCGCGAAGTCGAGGATCTGCGGGCTCGAGCGGTAGTTGTCGGCGAGAGTCACGACGTGGGCTCCGGCATGCCGCTGGGCGAAGCTCAGCAGGAATTCGGGAGTGGCGCCGGTGAACGTGTAGATCGTCTGGTCCGGGTCGCCGACGACCGCCAGATCGCGCGACTCGCCAAGCCACAGCTCGAGGAGTCGCTCGGAGAGCGGGTTGGTGTCCTGGTACTCGTCGACGCTGAACCAGCGCTTGCGCGATCGCACGAGCGCGGCCGCGTCGGCGTCGCCTTCGAGCAGCTCGACCGTCTGGACGAGCATGTCCTCGAAATCGAGGAGGCCCGCCTCCGTCTTCGCCCGCTCGTAGTCGCGATAGACGCGGGCGAACAGCTCGGCCGGGATCGTGGCTCGGTCGCCGCCTTCGCGGGCCCACTGATGGGGTCGAATGCGCCGGACCTTCGCCCATTCGATCGTGTCGGCTACGTCCTTCGACGGCGTGAAGCGGTATCCGCCCGGCAGGCGCCCGACCAGCGGCACGAGCAGGCGCAGCTTCGAGTCCAGGATCGCCGGCAGCGGCGCGCCGTCGTGCCGGCTCGGCCAGAAATGCCGCAACTGGGCGAGTGCGGCGGCGTGGAACGTGCGGGCCAATACGCCGCGGTGGCCGAGCGCAGCCATCCGATCGACCATCTCGCCCGCCGCTTTGTCGGTGAACGTCACGAGCAGGATCTGGTCGGCCGGGACGGCGCCTGTCTCAATCGCGTAAGCCGCCCGCCGGCTGATGACCCGTGTCTTTCCCGAACCGGCGCCGGCGATGATCGCCAGAGGACCCGAAGTCGTCGTGACGGCCTCGCGCTGCGAGGGGTTGAGGTCTTCGAGCAGGCGTTCGGGCGACGACGTTGTGGTCAACGATTTCGGCCTCGAGGAGGGGCGGCCTCCAGCTGCGCGAGGCTCTGATGGAGGGTAGCAGCCGCCGGTTCGACAGGGCTTATTGGTGCGCGGTCAGCTCTGCGCGGTCTCGTCGACCACGAAGCGCAGGACGTGGCCGTGCCCGGCAAATGGACTGTCGCCCTCGAGCGTGCCGGTGCACACCTCGTAACGTCGCGGCCCGGAATCGTCGAGCTCACGGACGAACGTCACCGACTCGGCCACCGCCCCCAGCAGGCGAAAGATCGCGCCGCGCGTTTGACGGGGGCCGAAAGCGTCGGGCTTGGAAAGTGTCAGCTCGAGACCGCCCGCGTCGATCCGCCACGAGACGAGCGAGAGCCCGCCCCCGCTGGCTTCCAGCGCCGCCAGCAGATGTGGGAGGAGATGTTGATCGGGTTCTTCGGCGACCCATCCCGATTCGCGTGCCGCCTCGAGCAAGGCGGCGAAGTGTGGCGCCAGAGTCAGTGCATCCGCCACGCCGCGTCCCCGCTTGTCGCCATCCCAACGCAAGGCGTTACTCCCCGATACCGGCGGCCCGACATGGGCGCCGACGCCAGAGGATAGGCTGCCGGATGGTCGGTCCGATGGATCTCGCCGGTCCGGGTCGCTTCAGGCGGGACGGCCGCCGGATCGGGCGATGCGCTCGCCGGGGAGCGAGGAGCTGGGCGCTCGGCGCTCGCCCTGGCGGTATCCACCGTTCGACGGGCGGCCGGCGTAGGACGAGCCGTGTCGGGCCGCTGAGCCGTTGCCGGCATTCGGCCGGCGCGCCGGCGCGTATCCGATCGAGGGCCCGCTCTGGGCCGGCCGGCGCGCCGGCGCGTATCCGATCGAGGGCGGGCTCTGAGGTGCTCGCCGCGGCTCGACGGGCATGGACTGGTTGAAGCCACTTGGTGCAGCCTGGCCGAAGTCGCTCGGCGCGGGCCGGCGGAACCCGCTCGGCGCGGCTCGATTGGCCGCAGGGCGCGGTGCGGGACTCGCCGCCGGACGAGGTCCGGGACTCGCCGCCGGACGCGATGCGCCCGGGTTCTGCTGGTAGAACCCGCCCGGGGCCGACTGGCGAGCCGGCGTGCGCCGACCGCCGCCCATCCCGCGGCTGATGCCGACGCTGCGCTGGCGGATCGGCTCCCTGGGAATGGAGCGGTTGACCTCGAAGCCGGGGACGATCTCGCGCCGGATCGGCTGTCGAAGCAGAGTCTCGATGTCGGCCAGGAGCATGTTCTCGTCGATGCAGACGAGCGACACCGCGTCGCCCTCCATGCCGGCTCGACCGGTTCGGCCGATCCGGTGGACGTAGTCCTGGGCGACCATCGGAAGCTCGAAGTTCACGACATGCGGCAGGCTGTCGATGTCGATGCCGCGCGAAGCGACCTCGGTGGCTACCAGGATCGCGACCCGGCCGGCCTTGAAGTCGTCGAGCGCACGGACTCGCTGACCCTGGCTCTTGTTGCCGTGGATCGCGGCGGCGAGGATCCCGTCCTGGCCGAGCTGCTCGGCGAGGCGGTTCGCGCCGTGCTTGGTGCGAGCGAAGACGAGCGCCCGGTCGATGCGGCCGGTGCGGACGAGGTGGCTCAGCAGTTCGCGCTTGCGTTCGCGATCGACCGGGTAGACGACCTGCCGAACGAGCTCGATCGGGGCGTTGCGGCGCGCGATCTGGACGTAAGCCGGGTCTTGGAGCAAGCCGGCCGCCAGTTCGCGGATCTCATCCGAGAACGTGGCCGAGAAGAGCAGGTTCTGGCGTTGTGCGGGCAGCAGGGCGAGGATCTTGCGAATGTCGCGGATGAAGCCCATGTCGAGCATCCGGTCGGCCTCGTCGAGGACGAGGATCTCGACCTGCCCGAGGTCGATCGTGCCTTGGCCCGCATGGTCGAGCAGCCGGCCGGGGGTTGCGACGACGATTTCCGGGCCGCTGCGGAGATTGCGCACCTGCGGCTCGAAGCCGACGCCTCCGTAGATGGTCGTGGAGCGGATCGGGCGAGCGGCGCCGTAGGTCCGGACGCTTTCCTCGATCTGGAGCGCGAGCTCACGCGTCGGAGTCAGGACGAGGCAGCGGATCGGCAGGCCGGTTGAGCCACGCGGCAGGCTCCTGCCCGGCGACATCTGTCGCGGCGCGGGCCGGCTGGCGTGAAGCAGCTGGAGGATCGGCAGCACAAAGGCGGCGGTCTTGCCCGTGCCCGTCTGGGCGCCGGCAAGCAGGTCGCGCCCGGAGAGCACGATCGGGATCGATTGCGCCTGTACCGGCGTCGGATCGGTGTAGCCCTCGGCGGCGACCGTCCGAAGGAGATCGGCGGTCAGCCCGAGCTGATCGAATGAGGCAGCCGCATTGGGCGCCTGAGTGGGCTGGGCCGCTGCGGGCGCCGGGGGCACCGGCGCGACCTGGCCGCGCGGTTCGGAACGCTCGGCCATGAAGCCGAGCTGATTTGAAGACATAAGGAGAGTGCTCCTGACATGGCCCACCCGCGTATTTGTCCAGCGGGGCCGGTCAGGGCAAGGGAGTGGTTCGAGATCGGGCGGTGCTTTACCGGGACGCCGACCGTAGCGTCCATACGTTCACGAAGACGCTAATCATACACGGCTGAGCGGAATCGGCGGTCGGGGGGGCGTGGGGACGCTGCGCTGGGCGCCCTAGCCGAGCTCGTCGCGGAGCGGCCGGGCGACTTCGGCGGCCATGCGGGCCAACCCGTCAGGCCCCAGCCGAGCCGGTACGCCGATGATCAGATGGGTCGCGCCCGCGCTCACGAACTCGCCGGCGACGGCCCGCGCCTGCCGCAGATCGTCTTTGGTGCCGCCGCAATTCAGCTGCCCCGCGAACGAGAAATTCGCCGGATCGCGCCCTTCGCTCTCGAGGGCGCGGCTGATCTCGGCTCGTTTCTCGGCGAAGTAGGCGACGTCTCCCGGACGGTTGCCCGGCATCGGCCAGCCTTCCGCGTATCGCGCCGCCAAGGCGATGCCGCGCCGCTTCTGTCCCCCTAGCCAGAGAGCGGGACCCTCGGGCCGCACCGGCGGCGGCTCGTTGGTCGCGTCGAGCAGCGGGTAGTAGGGATCGTCCAGGGATACGCCCGGCGGCCGCCGCGCAGCATCGGAGAAGAGCGCCGTCAGCACCTTCACGGCGCTTTCGTACCTGTCGAAACGTTCGGCCATCGGCGGCAGCGGGATGCCGAACTGGGCGTGTTCGCCGGCGTGCCAACCGGCGCCCAGCCCGAGGATGAACCTGCCGCCGGTGACGTTGTCGAGCACGGTCGCGGCCTTCGCGGTCACCGCTGGATGGCGGAACGTGTTGGCCGCCACGGCGATGCCCACCCACATTCCGGGAACACGACTCGCAAGCGCGGCGGCGGTCGTGAGCGACTCGAGATTGGCTCCGCCGTGCTCGGCGCTGGAATTGGTAAGGTGGTCGCTGAGCCAGCCCGCGTCGAAAAGCCCCAGATCGCCGGCAAGGCTCCAGGTTGCAGCAAGGGTCGGCCAATCGAGCCCCTCCGAATCCGTCGCCGAGATTCGAAAGCCAAGCAGGCCGGGCCGCGTCTTCATGGATCGAAGCGTAGCGCGGGTCGGCCGGCGTGGCCGGGCGGAAATCTGCGCGGGTCGGCCGGCGGAGCCACGCTGCGGTGGAACTGGCCGCCGGCCGGTAGGCGGGACGGATCGGGCGCTGCAAGCCGGCCGGCCCCGTACCGCAATAACCTGACCTCCCAACAATCGTCGAGGACTGGCTCATGCGCACCACTGCCGATCTGCACGCCGAGGACAAGTCGCCGCTCGAGCCCGCCACGCGGCCGGGTCGCCTGGACACGGGCCTTCCGCCCAAGCCGTTCGCCACGTATCGCAAGCCTCTCGAACGTGCGGCCGAGCTCGCGCTCAGCTACCTCGAGGGCATTCCGGACCGGCGCGTCGGCGCCGACGTCGCGCTGGTCGAGCAAGTCCGATCGCGGCTCGCGCGGCCGCTCTCGGAGAACGGCGAGGATCCTGAGGCGGTCGTCGCCGAGCTCGCCGCCGCGTCCGATCCCGGCCTCACCACGATGAACGGACCGCGCTACTTCGGCTTTGTCATCGGCGGCACGCTGCCGGCGGCACTGGGGGCCGATTGGCTGACAAGCGCCTGGGATCAGAACGCGGGCATGCACATCACGACCCCGGGCGCCGCTGTCGAGGTGATCGCAGGGGCCTGGCTGGTCGAGCTGCTCGGTCTCGCGCCCGAGACCAGCGTCGGCTTCACGACCGGCGCGACGACCGCCAACATGACCTGCATCGCCGCCGCCCGCCACGAAGTCCTGCGTCGAGCGGGCTGGGACGTGGAGGCGGACGGCCTTCAGGGGGCGCCGCCCGTGACCGTCGTCGCGGGCGAGGAAGTCCACCCGAGCGTGTTGAAGGCCCTCCGGCTCGTCGGTCTCGGGCAGAAGACCGGTCTTCGCGTCGCCACGGACGAGCAGGGACGGATGCGACTCGACGCCCTCCGCCGGGCGCTCGGCTCCGTTAAGGGGCCGGTGATCGTGGCGGTCCAGCTCGGCAACGTGAACAGCGGCGCATTCGATCCGCTGGAGCAGATCGTGCCGCTCGTCCGCGAGCTGCCGAACGCATGGCTTCACGTCGACGGAGCGTTCGGTCTGTGGGCGGCCGCCTCGCCGCGACTTCGGTCGCTGGCGGCGGGCCTGTCGGAAGTCGACTCGGCCGCGACCGACGCCCACAAGTGGCTCAACACGCCCTACGACACCGGCCTTGCGTTCGTCCGCAACGAGTCGGCCGTCCGGGCTTCGATGAGCATCGCGGCGGCCTATCTGCCCGCGTCGCCGAACGAACGAGACCCATTCGAGTACGCGCCGGAGATGTCGCGGCGTGCGCGCGGCCTCCCCGTCTATGCGGCCCTGCGGTCGTTGGGCCGGCGCGGCTTGACGGACTTGATCGAACGAAACTGCGCCATCGCGACGCTCATGGCCGAGCGACTGGCGGCCGATCCGGCCGTCCGCATCCTCAACGACGTGGTCCTAAACCAGGTTCTCGTCCGGTTCGGCGACGACGACGCGTTGACCAAGGAGGTCGTCCGGCGAGTCCAGGTGGACGGAACGCTCTGGGCCGGTGGAACCGTCTGGCACGGTTTGGGCGCGATGCGCCTTTCGGTCTCAGGCTGGTCGACCAGCGAGGCGGACGCTCTGCTATCGGTCGAGGCGATCCTCAAGGCACTCCACGAAGCGCAGCGGTCGTAGAGGCGAGCCGCGCCGCGCGACGGCGACCTGCCGCGCGACGGCGACCTGCCGCACTGTCGCTCCGCTCTAGTCGGCGTCGGCTCCGGCGACGATGCTATCGATCTCCGCCAGTTCGTCCGGCTCGAAATCGAGCTTCTTCAGCGTCCGGACGTTGTCCTCGAGCTGTTCGACCGAACTGGCGCCGATGATCGCGGACGTTACCCGCTCGTCGCGGAGCACCCACGCGAGGGCCATCTGCGCCAGCGTCTGGCCGCGGCGCGTGGCGATCGTGTCGAGCGCGCGGATGCGCGGCAGGTTCCTGTCGATCTCGTTGACCGTGAGAAATCCGGAGTGCGTCGGCCGCGATCCGGCCGGCACGCCCTTGAGGTAGCGGCTGGTGAGTTGCCCCTGGGCCAGCGGCGAGAAAGCGATGCAGCCGACCTTTTCGTCGCCCAGCGCGTCCAGGAGACCGTCCTCGGGCCCGCGAGCGAGCATCGAATACCTCACCTGGTGGATGAGCAGCGGTGTTCCGAGGTCCCTGAGGATCGCCGCGGCCCGACGTGTCTCTGCGGGCGGGTAGTTCGAGATGCCGGCGTAAAGGGCCTTGCCCTGGCGGACGGCCGTGTCGAGCGCACCCATCGTCTCCTCGAGCGGCGTCTCGGGGTCGAGGCGGTGCGAGTAGAAGATGTCCACGTAGTCGAGCCCGAGCCGCTTCAGGCTCTGATCCAGGCTGGCCAGCAGGTACTTGCGCGAGCCGTGGTCGCCGTACGGCCCCGGCCACATGTCGTAGCCGGCTTTGGTCGAGATGACCAGTTCGTCCCGGTACGGCCGAAAGTCGTCGTGGAGGATTCGCCCGGCGTTCGTCTCGGCGGAGCCGTATGGCGGGCCGTAATTGTTGGCCAGGTCGAAGTGAGTGATCCCCATGTCGAAGGCCCGACGGGCGATCGCCCGCCGGGTGCTGCGATCAGACGTGTCGCCGAAGTTGTGCCAGAACCCGAGCGACAGGGCCGGCAGCATTAGCCCGCTATGCCCGCATCGGCGATAAGACATCGCGTCGTAACGATCGGGAGCGGCCGAGTACAGCGCGCTGTCGAGAGGCGGCTTCTGGGCCAAAGGGCACGGACCTCATGCGGTTGCGCGAAGCATACGTTGGTTGCCGAGCTATGGACGCCGACTGCTCCCGCTCGCCGCTCGCGCCACTGCCCCCAAGACCGTCACCAACGCCAAGCCTCGCAGCATTGGCCCCAGAATGCCACTGGCGAATGAACGAAACGACGCGGCTGCATCGTCTTATGGCGCATGGGCAGTACGGACACTGAGGGAGCGACCTGGGTGGAGCCTGTTTCGCCGGCGGTCATCACCGAAGAACGAACCGATGTGTTCGCCGCGCTGACGCGTCGCGACGTCGACCGAGCGTACCGGCTCGCCTGGGCCATCCTCGGCAACGAGGAAGAGGCTCAGGACGCGACCCAGGACGCATTGACGACGGCCTGGCAACGCCGCAGCAGCCTGCGGGATCAGGACAGGCTCGAGGCCTGGCTGGGTCGCATTCTGATCAACAAGTGCCGCGACCGGCTCCGGTCTCGAGGCCGTGGACTGAATCGAGTCCGGTCGTTGGAGTTGGTCGTACTGCCATCGGTCTCCGACGGCAGCCAGTCCACGGTCGATCGGGACGAGCTTGACAGGGCTCTCGATTCTCTCAGCCCCGACCAGCGGATCGTCGTGGTCCTGCGCTTCTGGGCCGACCTGACCGTCGACGCCATCGCGGACCGGCTGGGCGTGCCCTCCGGAACCGTGAAGTCCCGATTGCACCATTCCCTCAACACGCTCCGCTCGACCCTGGAGGATCCCCGATGAACGACGACGAGATGGGCCGGCGCCTCCACGACGAGCTCCACCGACGGATCGAGCCGCCCGACACGGCGCCCGACGTGGTCCACGAGCATCTCCGGAACCTGCGGTCGATGCCGGAGTATCGATCGGCCGGCTCCCGCGGACCCGCCGGTCCGGTCCGCGGCTTGTTCGGTGTCGCCGCGGCGGTGGCGGTTGTCGCTCTGGTCGCCGCAGGGCTGCTTAGCTGGCTGTCGAGCCGCCCGAACTCGGGCCCGCCGGCCCCTTCGCCGATCACATCTGGATACAGCAGCCCGGCGACGCCGTCGGAGCAGGCCTCGTCGTCGGCAGCGGCGGTCCCGACCAGTGCGCCCATCAAGTCCATCGGTCGTGTCGATGCGAAGGTCGGTTGGGTGCTCGAGTCCGATGACGCGGGCGCTTCATTCGTCCGCCTGACCGAGGACGGCGGCGCTTCCTGGTCTGAGCCGCGCAAGTCGCCTCCGGACGCCCAGGCGATGCAGTTCATCGATGCAAGCCATGGTTGGACGGTTTCCGGCTCGGGCCTCGACGAGGCATCGCCTTCCGCCACGATTTCCCGAACCACCGACGGCGGTGTGACCTGGGAGTACTCCAGGGTGGCCTTCGGCTCGCCGGGCGGCGGCGGGGCGGGCACGTACGACCTGGTGTCGATCCATTTCCGCGACTCTCACGCCGGGGAGCTGTTCGCGGTCGAGGGCCCGAACGAAACAGCACCATCGGCTCCTGCCGCCACTTGCCAGCGCTTCTCGAGCTCCGACGGAGGTGTTACCTGGTCGGCTCCGGCGCAGGCCCCGTGTCTCGCCGACATCACGTTTGTGGATGCATCATTCGGGTACGCCCTCGATGGGACGACAGCCGCGTTTTCGGGCCACGTCCACGTCACCACCGACGGCGGTCGGACTTGGGTAAGCGGCACCCTACCGGCCCCAACCACTGCCTATAAGGGCATTGCGGCCATCGGCAGAGTGGCTCTCGTTGAGCGCCGCAGTGACGGGAGCCTTCGAGCGCTGTGTGAATGGCGGGGGTCCCCGGAGCACTTCGTCACCATCGCCGTCAGCCACGACGGAGGCCGGACCTGGACCACCACCGGGACGGTCCAGAACTTCGACACGGGCGGGGGACCGCCGACCGCGCTCGCGGAGGGCCACTGGTTCGTCCTGGACTCCCAACTCCGATCCGCGGACTCGAACTACGTCTACGCCACGTCCGACGGGGGCCTGACCTGGTCGTCGGTACCGACGAAGGGCCTGCCGTCCGGCTCCCTGGTCGGTGCTCAGTTCGTAGACCCAACCCACGGCTGGGCGGCCATGAATTGCAGTCTGGGTGGGTCGAACGCGAACCCCTGCGGCTCGTCCGGGTTCGCCGTCTTCGCCACCACCGACGGCGCGGCGACCTGGACTCGCGTCCTTACGCCCTAGCTCGTCGCTCTCGGCCGCGGAAGGGGCGACGATGCCTGCGCGTGCGGCAGTCGCCGGCGCTGCCCGCGCCACTAGATGCCAGAGACGTATAAGCACGCGCCCCGCAAGGCCATGTCGAGCCGCTCAACTCGATCGACGAACGGATCGTCGTTCCAAGCGCGGTGCTACCCACGGCGTTGCCACAAGCGGCAGAACTCGCGCCAGAGTGGGTAATGGCGCGCCCGGCAGGATTCGGACCTGTGACCTTCGGCTTCGGAGGCCGACGCTCTATCCGCTGAGCTACGGGCGCGCGATGCTCACACGCGGCCACCATCGCCTGGGCGAGGGGTCGCGGGAGGAAAGGATAGCAGCGGCGCCCGGTGGCGGAGAGGCAGGCTGTCGTCGGCCGGCGGACGGTGCGAACCGCCCTTCCAAACGCTACTGCCGAGCGGCCGCAGGCGCCCCGAAATACCAACGGAGAATCCGAAGCGGCTCCCGAAGGAGCCGCTTCGTTGCTGTCCCGGTGAAGGGTCGACCCGTCGAAACGGACCGTCTTCTGCCACGCTACAAAGGCATCTATCACGTCGGCTGCACCGACTACCCTAACCCGACCTACCCATGACCTTGTAACTGGGGCAGCAGGCTGACTGGCAGCTTCTAAAGTCTACAGCCCATTCCGCCTACAAACCAAGGGTTTTGGCGTGCGATCGGGTTAATATCCCGCAACTTTGTGAGGGTAACGTTACGGCCGCGTTGCAACCTGCGAGACGTCCCGGTAAAGCCGTCACAAAGTCGCCTGCCGACCGGCCCGGCGAGCCCCTGCCGATGGCCCCGGGCCGCCCTCCCGAGTACGTCCGTCAGCCCTCGATCTTCACCGAACGCATTGCCGTCGGCTCGATCGGCCGGTCGCGGCCGTCCCTCTTTGAGGCCACGATCGCGTCGGCGACTTCCATGCCCGACGTCACCTGGCCGAAGATCGTGTACTGCTTCGGCAGGCGTCCGCCGGACAGGTCGGCGACGCAGATGAAGAACTGGCTGCCGTTCGTGTTGGGCCCGGCGTTGGCCATGGCGACGGCGCCGCGGACGTAATCGCCTTCGAACGGCTCGTCGGCGAACTTGTAGCCGGGACCGCCGGTGCCGACGCTGCCGTTGTCGAGCTTGGCGATCTTGCCGTACTGCCCGTCGCCGCCCTGGATTACAAAGCCCGGGACCAGCCGGTGGAAGATGACGCCGTCGTAGAAGCCCTTGCGCGCCAGCTCGATGAAGTTGGCTGCCGCCTTGGGGGCGCCCTTGTCTTTGATGTCGATCTCGATCGTGCCCTTGTCGGTTTCGATCGTGGCCTTGGTCATGGGTGTCTCCTCACCGGCCGGGCCGGCGTTGAATACCGTGCGAACTCGATCAGGGGGTGGAAACGGTCGTGCCGGTGATGACGATCGGCTGAACCGGCTGATCCTGAGGATCGTTTGCGGTGGCCGGCTCGCCGCCCAGCGGAACGAGGGCGATCTTGTCGACTACGTCCATGCCCTGGGTCACCGTGCCGAAGATCGAGTAGGTCTTAGGCGTGGTGCTGGTCCAGGCCGTGTCACTGAGAACGATGAAGAACTGCGAGTTGCCCGTGTTGGCGGTGCCGAGATTGGCGATCGCGACCGTTCCCCGCTTGTAGGGCGTAGTGACCGGATCGTCCGTGAGCGTCCAGCTCGGGCCGCCCTTGCCAAACTTGTTCGGGTCGTAATTGGGCAGGCGTGCGTACTGGCCGTCGCCGCCTTGGATGACGAAGCCCTTCACGACGCGATGGAACAGGACGTTGTTGTAATACCCGCAGCGGGCCAGCGCGGTGAATGCACCCGCGGCATTGGGCCCGAAGGTGCCCTCGACCTTGATCACGATCGTCCCGAAGTTGGTCGTCATCGTGACTGTGGCAGTTGTGCCGGCGGCCATCGGGGCCGGCGCCGACGTCGGGCAGTCGCCCGGGGTCGGGCCGAGGGTATAGGCCGGGGCCGGAGGTGGAATAGTCGGGAGGGGCGTCGCCGAAGGGGTGGGCGGGTTCGTCGGTACGGCGCAGGCGGCAACAAGCCACGCGACGAGGCCGACGGTCACAAGCCGGCGCGGCGACGATGCTAGAGAAGCGACGATCATGCGGCGGCCTCCAGGGCTTTGGCGAAATCTAGGGCTCCGGACAGGAGCGGCTCACCGAGGATGATGCCTGCGATCGACGCGTCACGCAGGCCCCGTATTGAGTTCAAGTCCACGGACCCACCCGCTACGAACAGCTCGGCGCTGATCGTCCGCGCCATTTCGGCGAGGAACGGCAGGTCCGGACGCGCTCCGCCGTGCGACAGGACGAGGCGGCGGACCCCCAGGTCTACCAGCTCTCCGGCCAATTCGATCAGGCTCGGCGGCGCGGGTCGATGCCAAGGATACGCGGCAATGCGGTCGGGGCGTGGATCGAGTCCGACGGCCAGCCAGTTGCCGGCCACTGCCAGGCACTCCGTGAGCTCGTCGGGGCGGTCCGCCATGGCCATCGAAACGACCACGCGCGTCGCTCCGGCGGCAAACGCGAGGCGGATGTTGTCCGCTCCCTCCATGCCACCGGCGACTTGGAGCGGCACCGCCACGCGGCTCGCGACCCGGCCGATCGCCTCGAGGTTGGCCGGCCGGCCGGCGCGCGCCCCGTCCATGTCCACGATGTGGATCAGCGTGGCGCCCGCGGCCACGAACCGCTCGGCGATCCGATCCGGCCGGTCGCTGGGCGTGCCCGCACCCGTGGCCACGCCCGGCCAATGGACGATGCGTGAGCGGCCGTTCTCGACGTCGATCGATGGGACTACGAGCACGAGGCGCTAACCGTTCGCCGCGCGTGGCTTGCCTTCGGCGGTGGCCTCTTCCGCGATCAGCCGGCGGTGGAAGCTGATCGGCAGGCTGCCGTTGTTCAGGAGCGTGTCGTGGAAACGCTTCAGGCTGAAGCGATCGCCGAGGCGGCGCTGCTCGTCGGCACGGAGTTGGAGCAGCAGCACCTTTCCGAGCAGGTAGCTGAGCTGATACGTCGGCGTGTAGGTGTAGCGGAAGACCTCGGCCTGGGCGTTGGCGTGCTCGAACCCGGTGTGCTCGATGAGCATCTCGATCGCCTGGTCGACGGTCAGTTCGCCGCGATGCATCCGCACGTCCAGGATGATCCGGCAGGCTCGCCAGATTGCGTCGGTGTGCAGGGCCAGCATGAACTCGGGCCCGTCGTCGAAACCCTGCTCGCGCATCATCTGCTCGCTGTACATGCCCCAGCCTTCGACGAACTCGGGCGCGTCGGTGAACAGCCGCACGAGAGACGGGTGAGCCAGCGCGGCGGAGAGCTGCAGGTGGTGGCCCGGGTACGCCTCGTGGACGCTGGTGTTGCTGATCGAGGCGAAGTAATGCTCGCGCATCGCGTTTGGATCGTCCCGGATCGAGGGCGTGACGATGTAGATGCCCGACGGATGCTTGTCGAACTTGGGCGGCTCGAAGTAGGCCGCGAACGGGATGACGGTGCGCAGGTACTCCGGCGTGGCGATGACCGAGATCTGTTCGCCGGCCGGCATCGTGGCGATTTCGTGCTCGATGATGTGAGCCCGGGCCCGCATCATGGCGTCCTTGTATGCCGCCAGCGCCTCGTCGAACGTCTTGGGATGCTTCGACTTGACGCGGTCGACGACCGTTCGCTCGTCGACGGTCGGGTCGATTCGCCGCGCATCGTCGACGCGGGCCGCCTTATTGAGGGCGAGCTGCTGCTTGCCGATCTCGAGGATCTCCGAGGCGTCCAGGCCGTCGAAGGCGCGCAGGCTCACGAGCCGGTCGTAGGCGTCGGAGCCGAGGGCCCAGCTCTCGACTGTGGAGCCCATCGCGGCCTTGACCGTCTCGACGTACGCGACCACCGCGGCCGAAGCCGTCTCCACGGCCTTGTCCAACCGAGCCTGGGCGCGCCCGTCCAGGACGCCGTTGCCGGCGGTCTTGACCTCTTCGAAAAGGGTCGGCATGTCGCCGCCGGACTCGATCTCGAGCTCCTGCCAGAGCCGGACCTGGGGCGCCGTGGCGCGAGTCTTGTGCTGCTCCAAAAACGCCGGCACGGCCTCCAGCCGGGACGTCAGCGACGCGAGCCGATCCTTGAGCGGGGCGAAGTCGCGGGCGAAGACGGAGAAGAGCGCGTCACCGACCGAGTCCATGGCGGTCGAGCGCCGCTCCCAGACGCGATGCGTTTCCATGTCGAAGAGCCCGCGCCGGACATTGTGGAGGGCCAGCTCACGCTCGAAGCGGACGCTGTCCGACAGCTCGGCCGGCTCGATCGCTTCCAGCTCGGTCTCGAGGCGGTGGGCGTCCGCGATCTCCTGCGTGACGGCGTCGCGCGTCGCGTCGTCGAGGCGGCCGTCTCCGTCGTGGAGGCCGACGTACGTGCCCATGATCGGGTGTTGCTCGACCATCCTCCGGAAGTCGGCTTCGACGATGCTCCAGAAGCGGTCGTCGGCCGGGCCGGCGGTCGGCTTGGAAGCGGGTCGAGGAAGAACTAGCTCTGCCATGTGAGGCTTCTCCCGATGCTGGATCGTGGGCGGGTCAGTTTGTCGGCGCAGTCGCTGCCGTCGCCACGACCGGCGAGGTTTCGCGCAAGGCCGCTGTGCAGGCGGCCAGAACGCGCTCGACATCAGTTGCGCCGACGCCGTAATGAGTCACGGCGCGGATCGTGCCGTGCTGGTATTCGACCATGAGGATGCCGCGGCCGCGGAGCGCTTCCAGGAACTGGGCTCGGTCGCGGCGGACGCGGAAGACGACGAAGTTGGTATGGACGCGGCCCGGGTCCAGGGGCCCGGGCTCCGGCTGGGCGAGACCGCCTGCGGATTCGATGCCGTCGAGCTGGGCAAGCCCTTCGGCCAGCGCGCGGGCGTTGGCGTGGTCTTCTGCCAGGCGTTCGATCATCCCGTCCGGACCGTCGCTCAATGCAACGAGACCGGGCGCGGCGAGGACGCCGACCTGGCGCATTCCGCCGCCGACGAGCTTTCGGCCGCGGCGGGCGCGCGCGACGAAGTCTTTCGGTCCGACGACGACCGAGCCGATGGGGCAGGCGAGGCCCTTCGACAGGCAGAACGAGACCGAGTCGGCGGGCGCGGCGAGATCGCGCGGCGTGAGGCCGAGCGCGACCGAGGCGTTGAAGAAACGAGCCCCGTCGACGTGGAGAGGAACGCCGTGCGCGTGCGCGATCGCGGCGACCCTGCGGGTGTAATCCAGGCTCAGCGGCCGGCCCATCGAATGGGCGTGGGTATTCTCGATGGCGACGAGACCGCTGATGGGCTCGTGGAGATCGCGTGGGTCGCGGAAGGAGTCTTCCAGTTCTGCGAGGTCCCACGTGCCGTCCGCGCGCTCCGGCATCTGCTTGATCGACGTCCCGACCACGACGGCGTGCCCCGCCTGCTCGTCCTGGACCATGTGGGTCGAGGCGCCGGCCATCGTCTCCTGGCCGCGGCCGAGGTGCCCCAGCTGCGCCACGAGGTTGCCCATCGTCCCGCTGGCCACGAAGACGGCGGCCTCCTTGCCGAGCAGATCGGCGGCGCGATCTTCGAGGGCGTTGACGGTCGGGTCGTCGCTGAAGACGTCGTCTCCGAGCTCTGCTTCGTACATGGCTTTTAGCATCGCCGGGCTGGGATGCGTTACGGTGTCGCTGCGCAGATCGACGATGCCGCCCCGGTCACTGGTAGTCATGGAGGCGAGTATATGTCGGCTGGCTTGGCCGGCTGTTCTCGGTGGCTTGGGCCGGCCGGTCGTGACTCATTCCTGAGCGCTCAGACACGCCCGCCGCCGCATGCTATCCTCCACCGTCGGCGCTGGGCTCGTGGTGTAGCGGCCTAACATGCCAGCCTGTCACGCTGGAGATCGCCGGTTCGAATCCGGTCGAGCCCGCCATCGCCTTCGAATTCTCTAGCCCCGTCCCCGCCCGGACGGGGCTTCTCCTTTTCCTGGGCGTTGCGGAGGGCCGAGAACGGCGTGCCAAACGGCCGGCTCTGACGCACACTAAGCGCGCTGGCGCGAGGGTCTGGCCCCGCGCCGCGCGAGAGTGGAGGCACTGAGTATGAGCGGCCGCGTGATCGTGGTCGGCTCGGTCAACATCGACCTTGTCGCGCGAGTGCCCCATCTGCCCCACCCGGGCGAGACGGTCACGGGCGGCAGCTACGAACGGCACCATGGCGGCAAAGGCGGCAACCAGGCCGTAGCGGCCGCGCGGCTGCGGCGCCCGACGCTATTCATCGGCGCGCTCGGGGACGACTCGTTCGAGGCTGAGGCGCGCCGGGCGCTCGCGACCGAAAGGGTCGACGTCTCGATGGTCGCCTCTCTGCCGGGTCAGGCTACGGGGGTGGCCATGATCCTCGTGGATGCGACCGGGGAGAATCAGATCGTCGTCATCCCCGGCGCAAACGGTGCCATCGAGCCGGGCTACGCCCGTGACAGCCTGAGCCGGTTGGGACCGCTGACCGGCGACGTCGTGCTTCTGTGCAACGAGGTGCCGCTCCACGTGGTCCGAGAGGCGCTCATATGCGCCCGTGCCGCCGGCGCCACCACAATCCTGAACCCGGCTCCGGCCACGGGGATCGACCGCTCCGTTTTCGCTCTTGCGGACATCATCACCCCCAATCGCAACGAGCTCTCGATGCTCCTCAACACGGAGGCGCGCCGGACCGGCCGTAGAACCGATGCCAGCCAGGAGATCCCCTCACGGGCGCGGCTCCTGATCGAGGCCGGCCCGGAGGGTCCGGGTGTACGCAAAGCGGTCATCGTGACCCTCGGCGCGGCCGGGGTGCTGGTCCTGGAGCGTGCGGGCTCAGGGCTGGACCGTGTCGAGTCGCCACGAATGGGAGGCGGATCGCCATCCGTCGCGGCGGCGCCTGCTCCTGCAGCGGCCGAAGAGGATGTCGCGACCGGCGCTGAAGGGGACGGCGTGCGGACCTGGGAAGTGCCGGGTGAACGGGTCGCGACCGTCGACTCGACCGGGGCCGGTGACGCCTTCAATGGGGCTTTGGCGGCCGCGATTGCGGAGGGCAGGGCCCTCGCCGAAGCGGTCCGGAGGGCCGTTGCCGCGGGCGCGATTGCTACCACGCACGTCGGGGCGCGCGAAGGAATGCCGACGGCGGCCGAGCTCGAGGAGTTTCTGGCGGCGCGCTAGGGTCGTCGGATGAGATCCCGGCGGGCGGCTCGGACGTGCGGGCGGCCGCGTCGAGCGGCTGCGTGCCCGCGCCGGCCCAGGCTGGTTTCAGGGCGGTTGCAAGGACGAGTCGGGTACCATATGCGGACGTTTGGGGCGGGCACCGCTGTTTGCCCGCGCAAGTCGAAGGCAGGACGATGACCGAAAGATCACGAGTGGATGGACCTTCCGGACCGGCCGGCGTCTGGCGCCGGATTCGGAGCATCCATCCCGGACTCGTGCTGGCCGCCCTGGACCTGATCGGACTGGGGATCGCCTCCGTGCTGTCGGTCGCCGAACTCACCCCCGGCGGGCAGGTTCCGTGCCCGAGAAGCGGGATCCTGAGCGGCTGCCACGCCGTCCAGAACAGCGAGTATTCGCGGGTCTTCGGAGTCCCGGTCGCGGTCTACGGTGTGATCCTCTCGATCACGCTTTTCTGCCTGGCGATCTACTGGTGGCGGACCAACAACTACCAGATTCTCCTGTTGCACTACGGGCTATCGCTCGTCGGCGTCTTCTTCGAACTCTGGTTCCAGTTCGCGCAGATCTTCCTGATCGGCGCCGTCTGCATCTGGTGCGAGTCCTACGGGATCTCGCTCCTCTTGCGCTTTGTCATTGCCCTGTGGGTCTACCTCCATACGCCGAAACCCGGTGCGGTTCCGGCGAACGAGCAGGCCTGAGCAGTCAGCCAATACGAAAGAGGGAATGTCCCAATGAGTCAGAGCCGCCCGAACGGTCGCCCCAGCGCCCCAGGCAAGAGCGTCCCGCCGACGAGCCGGCGCTCGGCCAGGCAGCAGCGCCTCGCCAATCGTGAGGCGAACCGGGCGCTGTCGCGCGCCGGCACCTCCGGATCCTCGGGTGGCGGCCTCGGCACGCTGATGCTCTGGACCGCGATCGCGGTCGTAATCGGCGTCGTCGTGATCGGAGGCGCCTACGTCCTCACCAACAAGTCGTCGAATGGGACCTCTTACGGTTCCCCGATACCCGCTCGCGTCCTGACCTCGACCGATGTTCCGAGCAACGGCCAGACTCTCGGGTACACGGACGCCAAACTGACCGTCGACATCTACTCGGACTTCCAGTGCCCGAACTGCCTCGCGTTCGCGCTCGAGACCGAGCCGACCCTCGTGGACAAGTACGTGAAGACGCACAAGATCAAGATCGTCTACCGCGACTTCCTCGTGATCGACGGGAACACGGGCGGGCATGAGTCGCTCGACGCGGCCAATGCGGCCCGGTGCGCCGCCGACCAGGGCAAGTTCTGGGCCTACCACGACGTGCTCTATGCCAACCAGCACCGCGAGGGCTCGGGAGCGTTCACCAAGGATCGCCTCAAGACAATGGGCAGCCTGATCGGCCTGGACGCGAGCACGTTCGGGACTTGTGTGGATAGCGGCCAGCACAACTCTGAGATCCAGACGGCCCAGAGCAGCGTCCCGAACGACGCCCAGGGCACGCCGGCGGTCTACATTGCCGGCAAGCTGGTCGCCCAGTTCGACACGGCGACGGTCTCGGCCGCGATCGACGCCGCTCTCAACCCGGCATCGCCGAGCCCGTCGGTTGCGGCCACTCCTTCCGCTTCCACGGCCCCGACGGCGACCGTGGCGCCAACGGCCAGCCCCTCCTGATCTCGCCGCTCCGCGGCGGCCCGGAGTTGTTCGCAGAAACGCATCGACGGCGCCCGCAAGGGCGCCGTCGATCTATCTGGCGGTGGGCTGGCCGGCGGTGGACGGCGAAGCTGGGCGGCTCCCGGCGGACTGGCTACTCCCGCGCGACCGCCTCGATCGCGCCAAGCTGGCGGCGCAGTTCGGCGCCGGCATTCCACTGATCCGTCGACGAAGCCTCCATCCGAGGCCCCTCGCGCGCGCTCCAGTCGGCCAGCCAACGGTTGGCATCGCGCAGACCGCGCGCCTGCGCGAGCTTCTCGCGAACGTGCTGGATGAAGGCGCAGTAGAGCGTCAGCGGCGAAGCCTTCGACACGAGGGCTTCTGCGCCGGGCACAAAATCGATCGGGACCTTGATCCGGGCGAAGAAGGCGCCCACTTCGGCCGCAACGGGATCGATGCTCTGGCTGTGGCCGCTGCCTCGCAGGATCGGAGCGTGAGAACTGAACTCGACCAGGACCGTCGCCTCGGGCGTCATCTGGGCTCGCAGGGCGCCACCGAAGCTCAGGAATTGGTTGGCCACACCGAGTCGATCGGTCAACGAGATCAAGCCCCACGAATAGTCCGACGAGATCGGATAGTGCGATTCGCGATCGAGCTTTGCGGACTTGCCGCGGCCGGCTTCGCACGTCCAGCAATCGATCCCCTCGGGGTCGAAATGTTGAAGTGTCGGTGACGGCCGGAGGGCCACCAGCAGATGGCTCGCGTCGTTTCCGGCGACCCGATCGGGCTCCACGAGCTCGAAGCCGAGATTAGCCAGGCGGCGCCCCGCCTGGTCGAGCCAGCGGCCGTCGTCGGGGGTGGAGCGCTGATCCATCGTCATTGCGACGTCACCATAGCCCTCGGCGAGGCCCGCGTCTCGTCCTTCGTGTACACCGGCCGGACCTGCCGGGCCGGACGCCGGTGCGGGGTAGTGACAGAAGTCAGGGCACGGCGACGGGGCGCCGGTTGTGCGACCAGCCCAGGCGGATGAGGGCGACCACGCCGCCGATCGAACTGACGGCAATTGTGAGGACGTGAATCAGAAGCGCAAGGGCGAGGCCCACGGAGGCGGCCAGCCCGAAGGCGAGGGCGATGCTCTGGCCGGCGTACTCGAAAGTTCCGAGGTAACCCGGCCCGGACGGGATCGCCGTGGCCAGGTTCGTGCCCGCCGCCAGCAGCGCCCCCTCGCCGACCGTGAGCTCGATCCCGAGCGATTGCCCGACGGCCAGGACCGCTACTACGGTGCAACTCCAGGCGGCGACACTGAGGATTGCCGCCGCGGCGACGGTCTTGGGCAGGGCCGCCACACGCAGCCCGTCTCGCAACCGCGTGGCCACGCCCACGACCCGCGGCCAGCGACTGAGGAACGCGGCCGCCCTGCCGGCCCCGGGCAGCCGGTGCGCGGCCAAAGCCACCGCGAGGGCGACGCACAACAGCGCGGCGATCGCAACTCCGATGAGGATGGCGCTGACGACAACGCCGCGGACATTGAGGACGAGGATGGCTGCCGCGCCGATCCCAACCAGGACAACGGTATCGACGACGCGCTCCACGACGACGGTCCCGAGGGTGGCGCTGCGGCTGATTCCCTCCCGATCTCCGAGGTAGTGGCTTCTGACGAGCTCGCCGAGCCGGGCCGGCAGAACGTTGTTGGCGAGGTACCCGACGAGCATATAGGCCGTCAGCCGGCGGAAGGGCACGGCGCGGATCGGCCGGATCAGGACTTGCCAGCGCACCGCCCGGAACAGCAGATCGCCGATGATCGCCGCAACGGCGAGCGCCAGCCAGGCGGGTCGGGCACTGCCCAGCAGGTCGGCGGTCTTCTGGAGATCGACGCCGCGGAGCACAAGGAAGATGCAGGCCAGCGAGATGAGCGCTCCGATGGCGCCTCGGGCAAAGCCGGTCGTGAGCCTTCGGGTCACGCGAGGCCGCCGGGGAGCGAGGATTGTGCGAGTCCGTCCGATCGGATGGTTCGGGCGTCGCTCACCGGCTGGATTGGCCTTGCTTGTCGAGCTTGCGGCTGCGGCGCAACCGCAGCCGGTGGAGCATGAAGCGCAGCACGACCTTCATCGTCGACAGCCCGTAGACCACGCTCCGGCGGAAGCCGACCGAGCTTGCTTCCTCGAAGTAGCGCGTGGGTACTGCGATCTCGCCGACGCGCATGCGGCATGCGACCGCCTGGGCGATGAGCTCCTGGTCGAACACGAAGTCGTTGCTGTTCAGGCGGTAGGGGATCGACTCGAGGAGGTCTCGGCTGTAGGCGCGGAAGCCGGTGTGGTATTCCGAGAGATGGAGGCCGAAGGCCAGGTTTTCGGTGATCGTCAGGAAGCGGTTGCTGATGTACTTCCAACGCGGCATGCCGCCCGCGAGAGGATCACCGAGGAAGCGGCTGCCCAGCATCAGGTCCTTCTCACCGTCGAGGATCGGCTGCACCAGGGCCGGAATGCGCGTGGCGTCGTACTGGTAATCCGGGTGCAGCATTACCACGGCGTCGGCGCCCGCTTCGAGCGCGGCGTCGTAGCAGGTTTTCTGGTTGCCGCCGTAGCCGAGGTTCTGGCGGTGGATGATCACGTCCAGGCCGAGCTGGCGGGCGACCTCAACGGTGTCGTCCCTGGAAACGTCGTCTACCAGGATGATCTTGTCGACGATCGCGTGGGGGATGTCGCGATAAGTCCGCTCGAGAGTCTTGGCCGCGTTGTAGGCGGGCATGACGACGACGACGCGTTTTGCACGAGGGGTTTCGTCGCCCGGCGGCGGGGTCGGCGCGGCGGCTGCCTGTGCGACGTCGCTCGATTTGGTGGCCGGCTCCGGCCTCTTGGCATTCACGCCTTAAGCCTACCGCAAGCGACCGCCCCCCTGCGCCGGCCCACTCCAAACCCGCAGTCCGGCCGGGCGGAGCCTCCCGTCACAGTTCCCGCCGGCGGAAAAGGAACGAGCCGCACGCCAGGACGCCGGCGATCCAGAGGATGCACCACAGCAGCCACTCGGGGCTCGGGGCGGCGCCGGAGAAAGGGCTGAACTTGTAGATGGCGGCATTCACGCCGCTTGCCGATAGCACGTCCGTCGTCGGCGAGAGGGCTCCGGCCGCGCCACGCCAGAGCACATCGCTCGGCAGGATCAGCCTCGTCGCCGTCCCGGCGGTCCGAAGCAGATCGTTGTTGAAGGCTTCGCCGACGCCGCCCATCACGCCGGCCATCCAGGCCAGGCCATATGCCACCACCGCGACCGCCCCGCCCGCGACCGAGGCGATACGCGTGCTGAACGTGAGGGCGAGCGTCAGAAGGACGAGGGTTTCGGCAGCCAAATATGGTGGCGCCGCCGTCGGGTCGGCCGCCACGTACCCGGTCGCCAGGGCAACGGCCCCGATCTCCAGATAGCCCGCGACCAGCGCATAGACGATCAGCAGGCTCGCCAGGCCGAGCCAGCGCCCGAGCAACACCTCGGTCCGGCGCAGCGGCCGGGCCAGCATGGCCAGCAGCAACCCGCTCTCGATCTCGGGGCCGATGGCCGGTGATGCGGCGAAGACGGCGGTCATGGCCAGCACGAAGCTGAACATGAAGGCGAGCATCACCAGGATCTGAGAGATGCCGAGCACCTGGGTCGCTCCGCTGATCGGCGAGGCCTCCGCGATGCGGGAGAAGGCCCACCACGTCACGACGACGATCAGGATCGTCAACCCGACGAGCGCCCACAGCAGACGCCGGCGGACGGCCTCGCGAAGGGTCAGGCGGGCGACGATGGCGATGGACTGGAGGCTGCTCACGGGTCGTCCTTCCGCGAGCCGGGCGGCTCCGCTGGGCCTGTCGGCTCTTCGGTGCCGAGCAACGCCAGGAACCGCTCCTCGAGCGTGGACCGGGATGGCATCACGGCATGGATGGCGGCGCCCGCCGCCACGAGCTGGGCCACGAGCGCGGGCACGCGGTCTTCGGCGATCCCGTCCACCGTCAGCCACTCCCCGTCGAACCGGGCGGGGCCATATTGTCCGGCGAGCTCGATGGCGGCCGGATCGAGCCCGGCGGCGCGGATGCCGACGCCACTCTCGCGGCGCACCTCCGACATCGCCAGCTCGGCCACGACGCGGCCCTTGTCGACGATGGCGACCCGGTCGCAGACCCGCTCCACTTCGGTGAGCAGGTGCGAGTTAAGGAAGACGGTCACTCCTCGATCGCGAAGCGAGCGGATGATCTCGCGGACGTCCTGGCGCCCGACCGGATCGAGCGCCGACGTCGGCTCGTCGAGGACGACCAGCTCGGGCTGCCCGAGCAGCGCGACTCCCAATCCAAGGCGCTGCTGCATCCCCTTGGAGAACGTCTCGACTCGGTCGTTCGACCGGTCCGCCAGACCGACCAGCCCGAGCGCCTCGTCCAGCGCGGCCGGCCAGCCCGAGCGGGGCAGTCGGGCCAGCTCGCAGTGAAGCGCGAGCACCTCGCGCGCCGTCATCCAGCCCTGGTAGCGGAACAGTTCGGGGAGATAGCCGATTCGTTGCCGCGTGGCCAGATCGCCGATTGGCGCCCCCAGAACCCGGCCTTCGCCCGCGCTCGGCCGCGACAGCCCCAGCAGCAGCTTGACGGCCGTCGTCTTGCCCGCGCCGTTCGGCCCGAGGAAGCCGAAGACCTCGCCCCGCCGAACCGTCATGGTCAGGCCGGTCAAAGCCACGATCCGGCCGAACTGCTTGCGCAACTCGCGTGTCTCGATCGCCGGGGTTCCGCCCTCCCTGCCTTCCGCGGCCGATGAACTCGAGTCTTGCGCTGCGCCGGCGCTCACCACGGCCACGTGGCTACTCGTCGATCCGCTCGACGACGGTCGCGATCCCCTGGCCCACGCCGATGCACATCGAAGCCAGCCCGTATCGGCCGCCGGTCCGGCGCAGGCCGTGGACCAGGGCCGCGATCAGCCGCCCGCCGCTTGCGCCCAATGGATGTCCCAGCGCGATCGCACCGCCGTCCACGTTCACCTTCGCCGGGTCGATGCCCAGTTCCCGGACGCAGGCGACGGACTGGCTCGCGAAGGCCTCGTTCAGCTCGACCAGGTCCAAGTCGGCGACCCGGATCCCTGCCCGTTCCAGTGCCTTGCGGGTGGCCGGGATCGGACCCAGGCCCATGACGGCGGGGTCTACGCCTGCCACTGCGGTGGCCACGATGCGGGCCATCGGCCGGAGTCCCAACTCTCGGGCGCGCCCCGCCTCCACGACCAGCGCCGCCGCCGCCCCGTCGTTGATGCCGCTCGAGTTGCCGGCAGTCACCGTCCCGCCCTCGCGGAACGCCGCCCGCAGCTTCGCCAGAGCCTCCATCGAGGTCTCGCGGGGGTGCTCGTCTCGATCCACGACGATCGGGTCGCCCTCCTTCTGCGGGATCGTGACCGGCGCGATCTGCTCGGCATAGCGGCCTGCCGCGATGGCCGCCGCGGCGTTGCGCTGGCTCGCCAGTGCGAACGCGTCCTGCTCCTCACGGGCGATGCTCATTTGCTCGGCCACGTTCTCGCCGGTCTCGCCCATCGAGAACGGGTGATGTCTGGCCCCGAGAGCCGGATTTACGAAGCGCCAGCCGAGGGTCGTGTCGACGAGCTCCCGCGCGCCGCGCTCGTACGAGGCCTCGGGCTTGAGCATCGCATAAGGCGCGCGCGTCATCGATTCGACGCCGCCCGCGATGAAGACGTTTCCGTCGCCGACTGCGATCGCATGGGCCGCCGAATTGACGGCCTGGAGCCCGCTGCCGCACAGCCGATTGACGGTCAGCCCGGCGACCTCGACGGGGAGGCCCGCAAGCAGAAGGGCCATGCGAGCGACGTTGCGATTGTCCTCACCGGCCTGATTGGCGCAGCCGAGGATGACGTCCTCGATAAGCGCCGGATCGATCCCGGTGCGGTCGACCAGCGCCTTGATCACCGCAGCCGCCAGATCGTCGGGCCGGACGGACGCCAGCGCCCCGCCGTACCGCCCGAAAGGAGTCCGCAGTGCAGCGACGATCCAGGCCTCGCGAACAGGTCGGTCGGGCGGGCGTGTCATATCGGGCCGATTGTACGGCTCAACCGCTTCGACCCCACGCTCAATGGAGATCGCTCAGAGCGTTGATCAGCAGCGAGGCGTCGTCGGTCACGACGATGTACAGGATGTCGCTCTTGGCGAAGACGTAGGCCGTGCCCAGGCCGCCGGCGGCGTCGGTCGCCGGGTCCACGATTTCGAGGACGGACACGGGCCCTATCGACTTCGGCGTGACCGGCCACTTCTTGCTGCGAGCAACTGTGGCGAACCCTCCGGCGAGGGCCGCGGCATCGACGCCGGGCACCTCGATCGCCTGCTCGTGGAAGTTCAACGTCTGGGTCAGGTCGACCGTGGCTGCCAGATCGATCTGATCGGGGGTCTTGCCGAACTTGGCGAGCCAGGGCGTGTACAGGACGCTATCGCCACCTTTCGTGGAGGCGATGAAGGTCGACAGCGGCATGCTGAGGGTGCAAAGCGTCACGCCCCCGATCATTCCGGGCAGCTTGCCTTCGAGCGAGGCGTTGACGTGTACCAAACCCAGATCCTGACACGGGCTTGGGGTTGGGCTGGGGCTCGTCGAGGGGGCCACCGATCCGGAGGGGCCGAGCGATGAAGTCGGCGTCGAAGCCGGTGCTGAGGTCCGCCGAGGCGTGGGAGCGGCCGTCGGGGACGGTGTGACGCCCACGCCGGCGCAACCGGCCAGAAGGATTGCCGCGATACCGAAGCCGAGAAGTGTCTTGAGAGACGGACTTGGGCGGCGAGTCATTCGTACCCCGATCGAGATGTTGCGCTCGCCCGCTTGGGCGTAGACGTCGCGAGTGGTCGAAACGAGCATGCGGTCGGTCGCGCCCGGCTGTCAAACGCGCACATCGGGCCGGGTGCCGCCGCCGCCGTAGCCAAACGTTGACGCGGCACACCGTTTCCGCCGCCGCCTGTAACCCGGGCCCCGCCGCCGCGTTCTGTTGTCGAGCGGTTGCGACCCCGCCGCGCGGACTCATTCACCTCAGATTGAGTGGAGCGATCGGAATGAAGCACCAGACATCAGAGCCGCTGCGCAGGTCCCTGCCGTCCCAGGGCGCACGAGTGGAAGACGACCTCGTTCGGCGCATCCCGCCGCTCAAGAAACTGTCTCCTCGCCGCGTCGCCGCCTCGCTTCCATTCGCGATCGTCGCCATTCTCGTCGTGGCGACCGTGGCCTTCGGCGCGACCGTCGTCAGGCCGATGGTCATCTCGGTGCCCTAGACCGGACGCCCGTCCGCGCGGAGCTGCCATGGGCTGGCGGACTCACCAAGCGGATGCAGCCATTCGGTTGCCGTCGCACTCCCCGAAGTTGAGCCGGCCGCCGGCACGCGCCTCATCGAAGGCAGCGCCCACGAGGCCGCCACCACGACGACGGCCAGCCACCACTGCATGCCGTCCGGCGTGGACAGGAACCCAACTGCCAACCAGAACCATGGGGAGCGGAGCGACAGCAGCGACGGGATCGCCATCAGCAGCCCATGCCCGAACAGCGAGGGGCTCGCCACTACGGTCGCCGTTCCGAGCCGCGCCAGAGACTCGGCGCCCCGCGCCCAGAGCGCTGCCAGGAGCGCTGCGGCCCCCAGGGCAGCATAAAGGGCGAACGGCACGAACCGCGGCAGACCGAACCCGTAGAGCCCCGGCAGGCTGTCCTGCGAGGTCTGGTACATCCGGAGCCCGTTCAGCCAGTCCGCCCAGGCGGTGAGTCCCGTGAGCGGTAGCGTCAGCGCCGCAATCAGCAGCACAACTCCGACCCCCGCCGCGACCTCGACCCAGCGCCGCTCCCGGATCAGCCACGACGCCGCGAGACCGGTGTAGGGCTTGAAGACAGCGCCCAGCACCAGACCCGCCCCGAGCCACGGCGCCATGGCGAAGAGCGCGAGGGCGGGCACGGCCACATTGCCGACCCACAGGCCCTGGAAGAGCGGCGGCCACAGCAGGGTTGGCACGAGCCAGAGGCGGGGCAGACCCATCAGTCGTAGCGCCAGCAGCCCCAGACCCATGGAGAGGCCGAACCAGAGCGCCTGAGCCGGTGCCGCCGGCAGCAGGGACAGCGCGGCAAAGAAGGGCAGAGTGCAAGGGGGATAGAGGAACGGGTAGTTGGTCCGATCCAGGGGCTGCAGGGTCAGAGGCGTCTGCATGTAGACCGGCGCCCCATCGCGAAAGTGCTCGCCCGCCTTGAGGTAAATCCCGAGGTCTCGGAGCGGCTGCCAGGCCATGGTCACGTCGCTCAAGACCATGGCCACCACGGCCAGGATGGCCAGCGCTTCCACGGGGCGGAGCCACGGGGCGGCGGGTCTGAGATGGGCGGAGAGCAGGTTCGCAATGACGAGCGCGGCGGCGATCCCGACGAGCCACACCGCCCAGTACGGGATGCCCGAACCGTTGGGCACGTCCGTGGATCTCGTCACGACCGCGATGTCGGCTGCGAGCAGCGCAACGAGCAGCCACCCGCCCGGGCCCGCGAGATCGACCGCGCGAGCTCTGCTCATCGCCCGGTTTCCGTCGGGCCTCCGAAGACCACCAGTTCGCCGTCGACGAGCTCGAACAGGCGCGTATCGATCGGATCGTCCGAACCGAGCGAGCGATCGGCAACGTAGTCCGCGAACATCGCCGCGAACTCCCGGTCGTCGCGGGGCAGTCCGGCCGCGATCAGCAGATCCCGCTCCGGGACCCCGATCAAGACTCGGCCGACGTCTCCCAGGTCCGCGGCCAGCCTCGCCCGAACCTCCGGCAGCAGGATCCGGGCGGCGTCCATGCCTTCGCCCGAATCGGACCAGACGACGCGCCGGCGCCCGTTGATCTCATCGACCCACGGCTCCTCGCCCGACCAGACCGCCAGGTTCCCCATGGCCGCGGCATGTACTTCGTCCGGGCCGACTCCCCATGACAGAAGATGTTCCGAGCCCGCGAAAACGCCGAAGCCCTGCCCCGGGATGACGTATGCGATCGCGAGCCCGGCCGGCCCCTGCTGGATGAGCGGCTTGCCCGGGAACCCGCCTCGGGACGGAATCTGGAGGCTGCGCCCATCGACTCCCGTGGTGCCGGGCGGGCGGAGCGAAGGGTGCAGCAGACGGGCAGCGGCCGACCATTCGTGTTCGGGCGCCAGGGAAGGAGCCAGGCGTGGCGCCGGGTCTCGATCCATCGCTACCTCCATGCCCGGATCGGCGATCCGTGTGGCGTCAGGGTAATGCGCCCGGATAGCGAACGGCGGGCCCGTGAAGGCCCGCCGTTGCCGGGTAGTGACGGCCGCTCGCGCGGCCGCTTTGGTTAGCGCTTGATGCCGCGCCGCTGAGCCCTGACTGTGAAGACAGCGAAACTAGCGAAGGCGAGGCAGATGAGGAACCCGAGGAGCGGAGTGCTGTCGCCACCAGGGTTGCCGCTGGTGTTGGTGGGCGGCGCCGTTGGCTTGCCGGTTGCGGGAGCGACCGTCTGGGTTCCGGTTATTGACACATCGAGGGTCGCCTGGTCGGAGTCGATCACCCTGATGGCGGCCGGCGTGGCCCCGTCATCGTACAGAGCGTGGGCCGTGGCCAGGTTGACCACGTGGTCGGCTAGCTCGTCGGCCGGCGTGACGGTGTAAGTGGCCGTGCAGGTGACGTGGGCGCCCACCGCCAATGTCGGCGTAGGCGGGCAGGTGACGGTCGCGAGCTTGTCGTCGGTAACTGTGATCGGCCCAGTAAGGTCAACGTTGCCGCTGTTGGTGACCAGATAGCTGTAGTGGATGAGATCCCCAGCCTGATTGAAGTGGTTCTCGGCGGCGGTCTTCTTGAGGGTCAGCTTGGGGGAGGGGGCCGGGCTGGCGGCGGTGATGGTCAGCGAGTCGGTGGCCGCGCTGAGCGAGCCGCCGGTCGGGGTTCCATCGACGCTGGCGTTGTTGGTG